>ENA-ORBV01000150-ORBV01000150.1-microbial-mat-metagenome-genome-assembly--contig:-NODE-150-length-145829-cov-36.141775_pt1 | contig 145829 bp, 119 predicted proteins | sample MGYA00237777_ERZ505514 | MGnify/ENA primary metagenome ERZ505514 (study PRJEB26160, sample SAMN06269048) | microbial mat metagenome | isolation source: Oligotrophic lake microbial mat | place...
AGCGCGACTACTTCTTCGTCGCCAGCTTCCAGTTCTTCGCCGTCTGGATCGGACTCGGGGCGGCGACGCTTTTGGAGAACGTGCGGCTGGCGTTCCCCGCGCCGTCGACGGTGTCGCCCGCGTCGACGGCGTCGCCCGCCTTCGCTGTGTCCGCTCGCGTGCGTTGGCCGCATTGGGCCGTGCTCCTCGCTGGCCTCGGGCTTGCCGCCATGCCGTTTCGCACGATGGAGCACTTCCGGTTCACGAAAGATCGCACCGAGAACTATCTGGCCCGCAACCTGGCGTACAACCTCCTGCAACCGCTCGCGCCCAACGCCATCCTCTTCACCAACGGTGACAACGACACCTTCCCGCTCTGGTATCTGCAGTTCGTGGAGAACATTCGACCGGACGTGACGGTGGCCAACCTGAGCCTGCTCAACACCGACTGGTACATCAGGCAGATCCGCGACCAGTTCGACGTGGACGTCGGGTGGACCGATGAGGAAATCAGTCGGCTTCGCCCGTACCTGACGGAGGATGACCAGGTCGTCTACGTGCGTGATCTCGCGGTGCGACAGATCGTGCAGCGCGAGGCGGGACGGCGACCCCTCTACATCGCCGTGACCGTGCCCGAGACGATGGGCTTGGAGAATCGGATGGTGATGGAAGGGCTCGCCTTCGCGCTCCGCGAGTCGGTCCCGGGCGGGGAGCGGGTCGACGTCGAGAAGACGTTGCACAACCTGAAGAACGTCTACCAGTACCGCGGGCTCTTGACCGCCGAGGGGAAGTACGACGACAGCGTCTACAAGGACGAGAACAGCCGCAGACTCAGCCAGAACTATGCGGCCGCGTGGCTGCGGGCGGCCGAGGGACTGTTGGCGGAGGGTCGCGACGCGGAGGCGATGGAGGCGATCGACGCGGCCAACGAAGTCGCGCCCAACTCGCGAAACGTCCAATCGTCGCGCGCCATCGTCTTGATGCGCGCGGGACGCTTCGCCGAGGCGGAGCCGATCCTGCGGCAGATCGTGCAGACCTCGCCGAACGATCTGACGGCGGTGCGCTATCTGGCCCGCACGCTGGAGGCGCTGCGTCGTAGCGACGAGGCGGAAGTCGAGTATCGATCGCTGCTCGCGCTCGCGCCGGACAACATCGAGGTGGTGCAGGACGTCGCTTCCTTCCTCTGGGAAGTGCAGGGAAAGCGAGACGAAGCCGTGGCGATGGTCGAGCGTTGGGGCAAGACGCAGGCGGCGAACGACCCGATGGCGCAGGAGTTGGTGCGACTCTATCGGGACTTCGCCGATTCGGTCCGGAAGTCGGAAGCCGCAGGAGGGGAACAACCGTGAGTGAGAAAGTCGCGCTCGTCACCGGCGCCGCTGGCTTCATCGGATCGCATCTCTCGGAACGCCTGATCGGCGAAGGATGGAGAGTTCGCGGCGTCGACTGTTTCACGAATTACTACGATCCCGCGTTGAAAGAGCGCAACCTCGGAGGCCTGCGACGAGCGCCGCGCTTCGATCTGTCCCGCCTCGATCTGCGCACGACCGAGTTGGCCCCATTCCTCGTCGGCGTTGATTGTGTCTGGCACCTGGCCGCGCAGGCGGGGGTGCGCGCCTCGTGGGGCGCCGAATTCCAGACCTACTCCTCGATCAATATCGAAGCGACGCAACGCGTGCTGGAAGCGGCGGTCGAGGCGCGGACCGCGCGCGTCGTCTACGCGTCGTCCTCTTCGGTCTACGGCGATGCGCCCGAGTTTCCAGCGGACGAGAAGAGCGTTCCGGCGCCCATCTCTCCCTACGGCGTGACCAAGCTGGCCGGAGAGCATCTGATGGCTCTCTACCAGCGGGCCTACGGGCTTCCCACGATCTCCCTCCGTTACTTCACGGTTTACGGGCCGCGCCAGCGTCCCGACATGGGCTTCCACAAATTCTTGCGCGCGATCTACGAGGGCCGCCCGCTGCCGATCTTCGGCGACGGGACGCAGACCCGCGACTTCACCTTCATCGCCGACGCGATCGAGGCGAACTTCCTGGCCGAGCGCGGCGGCGTCCCGGGTCGCGCGTACAACGTGTCCGGGGGGAGCCGCCTCGAGCTGAACGAGGTGCTCGACGTCTTGGCGGAGGTCACCGGCCGGCCGGTGGTGCGCGAGAACCTACCGATGCAAAAGGGCGACCCCGCCAACACCGGAGGGAGCGCGGCGCGAGCGCGGGAGGAACTCGGGTTCATTCCGCGCACCGATCTGCGGACGGGGCTCTCGGCTCAAGCCGCCTGGATGCAGCGCTACCTGGAGGGAGCGGCGGAGTGACTCCGGGCTGCGGACTCACGGTCATCCTCCCGGCCTACAACGAGGCAGAGTCGCTGACCGAACTCGTGCCGGAGTTGGTCGCGGTGCTGCGCCGACTCTCCCTGGGCGGTCAGGCGTACGAGATCCTGGTCATCGACGACGGCTCGACCGACGACACCGTCGCCCGCGTCACCGCGCTCTGCGCGATCTACCCGGACCTGAAGCTGCTGAGCTTGCGCCGCAACTTCGGCAAGTCCGCCGCGCTCGCCACCGGATTCACCGCCTCGCGGGGCCGCTCGGTCATCACGATGGACGCCGATCTGCAGGACGATCCGGCGGAGATCCCGCAGCTCTTGGCGGAGCTCGAGCACGGCCTCGATCTGGTCAGTGGTTGGAAGCGGACGCGGCACGATCCGATCACGAAGACGCTGCCCAGCCTGCTGTTCAATCGCGTCACCTCGCATCTGACGGGGATCCGGCTGCACGACTTCAACTGTGGACTCAAGGCGTACCGGCGCGAGGTGGTCGAGTCGATCTCGCTCTATGGCGAGATGCATCGCTACATCCCGGTCCTGGCCCACGCCGAAGGGTTCCGGGTGGGGGAGCGGGAGGTGCGGCATCGGGCGCGGCGCTTCGGCCGCTCCAAGTTCGGGTCGGCCCGTTTCGTCAACGGCTTCCTCGATCTGTTCGAGGTGATGTTCCTGGCCGGCGGCCGCCGGACGCCGCTGCACGTCTTCGGGCGCCTCGGAGCGTGGCTTCTGGCGTTGGGCGGGGGCATCAACGTCTACATGTTGTTCGTCTGGATCGCCGAGGGACGGTTGCGGGTGCGCCCGCTCTTGCTCTTCGGCGTCATCCTCGTCATCCTCGGAATCCAATTCATCTCGATGGGACTCCTGGCCGAGCTGATCCACGCGCCGCAGATGCGACGCCGTTCGTATCCGCTTCGTCTGCAAGTCCCGGCTGGTCCGACGACAGAGGCGCCCGTCGAGGGCGGAGAGGGGCGCGTCTAGCATGCGGGTCGTCATCACCGGCGGAGCCGGGTTCATCGGGTCGCACCTCTGCGACGCCGTCCTGGCGCGCGGGGACGAGGTCATCTGCATCGACAACCTCCTGACCGGATCGGCCGACAACATCGCGCACATCCGGACCCCGCGGTTCACGTTCATGCACTACGACGTGACGAACTACCTCTACCTGGAGGGGCCGGTCGACCTGGTCTTGCACTTCGCGAGCCCGGCCAGCCCGATCGACTATCTGAAATTCCCGATCGCGACTCTGAAGGTGGGCGCGATGGGCACCCACAAGGCGCTCGGATTGGCGCGGAGCAAGGGGGCGCGATTCCTCCTGGCGTCGACCTCGGAGGTGTATGGCGACCCGCTGATCCATCCGCAGCCGGAGACCTACTGGGGCAACGTCAATCCGATCGGCCTGCGCGGCGTCTACGACGAGGCGAAGCGATACGCCGAAGCGCTGACCATGGCCTATCACCGCGCGCACGGCATGGACGCGAAGATCGTCCGCATCTTCAACACGTTCGGGCCGCGCATGCGGCGACAGGACGGTCGCGCCGTGCCGAACTTCATCACGCAGGCGATGAAGGGCGAGCCGCTCACCATCTACGGCGATGGCTCGCAGACGCGCAGCTTCGGCTACATCACCGACCTCGTGCGCGGACTCCTCTTGTTGGCCGCGTCCGATCTGAACGAGCCGGTCAACATCGGCAATCCGCAGGAGATGACCGTCTTGGAGATGGCGAAGGCGATCAAGGAGATCACCGGGAGCAAGAGTGAGATCGTCTTCCGCGAACTGCCGGAGGACGATCCGAAGGTGCGTCAACCCGACATCTCGCAGGCGCGAGCCCGGCTCGGCTGGCAACCCGAGGTCGATGTCCGCGACGCGCTGCGACTGACCGTCGAGTGGTTCGGTCGCTCGCGGTGAGCGCGCGCGCTCCGGTCGGGCGCGTCTTCGTCGTCATCCCGACCTACAACGAGATCGACAACATCCGGGAGTTGCTCCCGCGGGTGCTCGCGCTCCCTGCGATGGTGGACGTGCTGGTGGTCGACGACAATTCGCCCGACGGCACCGCCGACGCGGTGCGCGAGGCGCAGCAGGGGCAGCCGCGGATCCATCTCTTGGCCCGGCCCGGGAAGATGGGTCTGGGCACGGCGTATCTGGACGGCTTCCGCTATGCGCTCGCGCAGGGGGCCGATCTGGTCTTCGAGATGGACGCTGACTTCTCGCACGATCCCGCGGCGATCCCCGAGTTCCTGGAGGCGATCAGGGACGCCGATCTCGTCGTCGGTTCGCGCTATCTCTACGGCGTGACGGTGGTGAACTGGCCGCTCCCGCGGCTCATCCTGAGCTATGGGGCCAACGCCTACACCCGCATCCTGACGGGACTGCCGATCAAGGACGCGACCGGCGGCTTCAAGGCGATCCGCCGCGAGGTGCTGGAGTCGATCGACCTCGCCGCCATCAAGAGCGACGGCTACTGCTTCCAGATCGAGGTCACCTTCCTCGCTTATCGACAAGGGTTCAAGGTGAAGGAGATCCCGATCCTCTTCACCGAGCGGCGGGTCGGCATCTCGAAGATGACGCGCAAGATCATCTGGGAGGCGACCTGGATGGTCTGGCGGCTCTTCTTCATCCGCCTCTTCACTCGCCCGCGCCGCCGGCCCCCCGGAGCCGATCGCCCGTGAACGACGGAGCGGACGGGCGCAGCGCGGATCGACCCGACGTCTCACTCGTCATCGTCGTCTACCGCACGCCCGACTATCTGCGCCGCGCCCTGGAGGCGATCGAAACAGCGCGCATCGCTTGCCGCTACGAAGTCGTGGTCGAGGACAACGCGCCGCTCGACGAGGCGAGCGCGCAGCTCTGCGCCGGTCGCGCGCAGGTCGTCTATGAGCGCAACGCGCAGAACCTGGGGTTCGGCGGCGGCGTCAATCGCGGACTGGCGCGGGGCCGCGGCCGGTACTACCTGATCTTGAATCCGGATGTCGAGGTCTCCGCCGGCGGCATCGAAGCCTTGGTCGCATTCGCCGATGAGAACGAAGACGCAGGCATCATCGCGCCCCGCCTGCACAACTCGGACGGGACGCTGCAGCCCTCGGTGCGGACCTTCTACACCTGGCCGATCTTCCTCCTGCGGCGCACGTTCCTCGGACGTTTCTTCCCCCAGGCGCGCGTCCTGCGCGAGCACCTGATGGCGGACTGGGATCACGAGACGACGCGCGACGTCGACTGGTGCATCGGCGGCGCCATGCTGGTGAGGCGCGAGGCGGTCGAGGACGTCGGGCCGATGGACGAGCGTTTCTTCCTCTACTTCGAAGATGTCGACTGGTGCTATCGCATGCACCAACGGGGATGGCGGGTCATCTATCTGCCGACCGCGCGCTTCGTCCACCACTACCAACGCGCCAGCGCGCGCGGATTCTGGCCGAAGCGCAGCCTCTGGATCCATCTTGGATCGCTCTTCCGTTTCTACGAGAAGTGGAGCTTCCTGCTCTACTGGCTCAAGCTGCGGGCGCCGCTCTTTCGTCAATTCGCGCTCGCGCTGAGTGATCTGGCTGCGGTCATCGCCGCCTTCGCCGCGGCCTACGGCATGCGCGGGCTCGCCGCCGATCTCTTGACCAAGCCGATGTTCGGCTTCGAGCACTACGCGCGTTTCTTGAGTTTCGCCGCCGGCATGTCGCTCCTCTTCTTCGCGCTGGGCGGACTCTACCGAGGGCGCATCGGCGCGTCGTGGATCGAGAACGTCGTGCCGGTGACGCGCGCCATGACCTGGACTTCCGCCGTCCTCCTGGCCAGCACGTTTCTCTTCTCGGATCAGACCTACTCGCGCGTGGTGGTCGTGCTGTTCTTCCCGACCGCGATCTTGCTGGTCACCACGACGCGCTCCTTCTGGTTGGGCGCTCTCGATCAGGTGCGACGTCGGCAGATCAATCTGCACCGAATCGGTCTGCTCGGTCCGCCCGCGGCGGTGGAAGAGGCGCTGGCCCGATTCGCGCGGTACGGCCGCTTCGGAATGGAGCCGGTGCCGATCCTGGCGCCGGGTGGGCGAGAGGAGACGGGCGAGCCCTCCCGGCTCGTGCGACGGATGCGGCAGGAGCGGGTGCAAGAGGTTCTCGTCTTCGAGGAATGGGGCGGAGATCTCGGCGCACTCCTGCGCGGCCTGCAGGCGGCTGGTCTGCCGGTGCGGATCGTCCCGGCGGTGCGGGACCTACTGCCGGCGTCGACGGCGCTCTCGACCTTGCTCGGACTTCCGACCCTCGCGCTCGGCGCGGGCGCCGGTCGGCTCCGGCGGGGCCTCGGCCAGCGTGTGCTGGAGTGCGTCACCGCGCTCGCAGCGGCGATGGTGCTGACGCCGCCGTTTCTCTGGTTGGCGCTCGGACGACAGTTGCGCGGGCGCCCGGTGCTCGAACGCCAGACGCTGCGCGGTCCCGCGGGGCGCGTCGTGCAAGCGGTGCGTCTGGCGCGCCAGACGCCGGACGGCTCGGTGGCGAGCGCGGTCATCGGCGTCTTTCCGTCGCTTCCGTTGCTCCTGAGCGGCGCGGCCGGTTGGACCGGACTCGCGCCGACCGCGCCCGCGACGTCGTTGGCGTCCTCCGATCCGACCGCTCCGCCCGATGCCTGGCTTGGCCTCCTCGGTCCGTGGCTCTTCATCGACATGCCGCAGGCCGATCGCGCAGCGTGGAACCGCCGCTACGTCCAGACGTGGTCCCCTTCGGAGGATTTGCGTATCCTGGCCGACGTGTTCGCCCATCGGAGGTCGTCCAGATGAGTCGCGTCCGGTTTCGCGCGCTCCCCGTAGTGCTCGCGGGCTTCGCCCTCTGCTTCTTCGCTTTGTTCTGCGCGTCGCTCGCCTCCGCGCAGGGGGGCATCGAGGCATCGGTCCGTGTCTATCTCTACGGGAACGAAGTCCGCGACGTGGAGGCGGTGGGGGAGGACGTCTATGCGGCGACCTCCGGCGGGCTGGTCCGCTATCGCGATGGGGAAGGGTTCCGTCAGTGGAATCGGTCGGCCGGCGGACTGCTCAGCGACTCGGTCAACGTCGTGGCCGAGGCCGCCGACGGCAGCCTCTGGTGCGGCACGGCGCGAGCGGGGATCAGCGTCTTCGATGTCGACACCGAGAAGTTCACACCGTTCACCAGCCTGTTGGAGCCGATCCCCGGAGATCGCATCCGCAGTCTCAGATTCAGCAGCGAAGGCGCCGTCGAGCGCTTCTTCGTCGGCGCGGAACAGGGATTTGCCGTCTTCGAGAATCTCGATTTGCGCTCCGTCTGCCTCCAAGGGGTCGACCTCTGCGGGCTCCCCAGTTTCGATGTGCGCGACGCGGCGCCGCTCGCGGATGAACTCTGGTTGGCCACCGCTTCGGGGGTGGTGGCGAGGCGCGCCGACGGCGAGTTCGAGCCGCGGGCCGCGGGGCTCGGCGCCAACTCTCTCCACCGATTCGCTGTCGACGACAGCCTCTACGCGCTCTCCGCCGCCGGCGTGCACGTCTGGCGAGGCGATCGCTGGGGTTCGCTCGAGAGCGGGCTCCCCGCGGGCTTCCTGCCGGCCGACCTCAGGCTGGAGAGCGGCGCGATGCAGGTCGCCGGGAGCAGCGGCGTCTACCAGAGGAGCGGAGGCGCCTGGTCGAAACTCGGCGCGCAGAACTTCCCCGCCACGAGCCTGACCCGGACCGCCTCCGGGCGACTCTTCGCCGGCGCGAGCGATCCGGGCGAGAGTCTCGACGGGATCTGGGAGTGGAACAACACCGCCTGGATCCAGCATCGGCTGGAGGGCCCGAGCTTGCGCTCGAACTATCGCGCGCTCCACTTCACCGCCGACGGCGCGCTCTGGCTCTCCACCGCCGCCCGCGGCGTGGCCCCGCTCATCACGCGCTTCGGCGGCGGAACCTGGCAGCGCTTCGAAGTCGGCGGCCAGCGCTTGAACGCTTGGACCTTCGATCTGCTCGACCTGCGCGGCGATCTCTGGTTGGCGCACTGTTGTTGCACCCGCGGCAACGAAGAGCAGTGTCGTCTGGAGCGGCGTCGCGCCGAGACGAACACGTTCGAACCGTTCGCCGGCATCGCCAACGCTTGGGACATGACGACCGATGGGGCGGGCCGTCTCTGGGTGGCGACCACCGCCGAGGTTCCCGAGTACGCCAACGGCTTCTACATCATCTCCGCGACCGGGGCGATCGAGCGGCATTACACCTTGGCGACGTCGTTCCTGCTCTCGGATCAGGTGCGCGCGGTCGAATTGGTCGGAGAAGAACTCTGGATCGGTTACGAGTTCGACGGCGTTCACCGCGTACAGCTCGACGCCAACGGGCTGCCGAGCACGCTCGCCGCCGACTGGCGCCACTACGCGACCACAACCAATCCGGCGCTGGGCGGAGATCAGGTGCGCCGCATGGAGTTCGGTCCGGATGGTCGCGTCTGGATCGGCACGACCTCGGGACTCTCGATCTGGGACGGATTCCGTTTCACCAGCACCAGCTCCGGTTTCGGTCGGCTGCCGACTCCCGAGGTGACCGGCATCCTGCCGCTGGACGACGGCGGCGCCTGGGTCTCCACGCGCGACGGCGGGCTGACGCGATTGACGCCGCGTTCCACCGGCGGATTCGACTACGAGACGATCGGACCGCCGACTCTACCCAACCCGAACATCGAAGCTCTGGCCCTCTCGCCCGACGGCGCGACGCTCTGGCTCGCCACGTCGAGAGGGCTCGCTTCCTTCCGCCCGCGCGGCGCCGAGGCGGCGGCGGCCGACGGCGCGTACGCCTATCCGAATCCTTTCCTGCCCGGTTGCTCCGACGGCGTGCGTCTGGCCGAGACCGGAGGTCGCGCGACCGGCGTGATCGTCGACCTGAGCGGTCAGATCGTGCACCGTTTCGAAGAGGTCGACCCCGGCGAGCTCCTGTGGGATGGACGCTCCGACGGTGAGCGCGTGGCGCCCGGCCTGTACTGGGTTCGCGCCCGCACGCCGCGCGGCATCGAGTCGGTCGGCGTGGCCGTGATGGACGCGGCCTGCGAATAGCGTCGCGCGCGATGACGCGATGACGCGATGACGCGATGAAGCGCGTCCTCTATCTAGCCTACTTCTTCCCGCCGCTCGGCGGCGCCGGCGTGCAGCGCACGCTGAAGTTCGTGCGTCATCTGCCGTCGTTCGGCTGGCAATCGACCGTGCTGACCAGCGCCTCGCGCTACTGGATGGAAGACGAGAGCCTCTCGCGCGAGATCCCGTCAGAGGCCCAGGTCACGCGGGTGCGCGCGTGGGGCATGCGCATCGTGCAACGGGGAGTTCGCGCCGACGCCGCGACCCTCGCGCGATCTTTGTCGAGTGTGGCCCGCGCCCGCGCGCTGTCGCGTTGGCTGCTGGTGCCGGACGCCTACTGGAATTGGGTGCTCCCGGCGCACCGTGCGGCGGAGCGAATTCTGGCGCAGCAACCCCATGACGCGATGATCTCGACTTCGTCGCCCGACAGCGCGCACCTCTTGGCGCTGTGGATCGCGCGCCGGAGGCGCATCCCCTGGATCGCCGACCTGCGCGATCCCTGGACGCAGCGTCTCTCGTACGCGCCGCCGACCCCGTTGCACGACGCGCTCCACCGCGCGCTGGAGCGACGTGTACTGCTGAGCGCGGATCATGTCGTCGTCACTTCCCCGGAGACGCGCGACGATTATCTGCGTCGCACGCCGAAGCTCGATCCTTCGCGAATCTCGGTCGTGACGAACGGATTCGACGAGGAGGACTTCGTGCGGGCGGCGGAACTCGCGGCGCGCGCTCCGGACCTGACCGCGGAAACCCGAGGCTCGATCCTGCACGCCGGGCAGCTCAATCCGGAGCGTCCGATCGAACCGTTCCTGCAGGGGCTGCGCATCGTCGCCGCGCGCCGATCTCAGAACGCGCCCGACACTGTGTTCCTCGGAGGGCACTACGATGCCGACGCCGCTGCCGTCAGGAGGCTGGGTCTCGAGGACTGCGTTCGCTTCCTCCCGCCGAAGCCGCATACCGAATCGGTGGCGGCGCTGCTCGATGCGCGGATCCTCCTGCTCTTGGAGCACGACTCACCTCGCGGCAGGCTCATCCTCCCGGGAAAGATCTTCGAGTATCTCCGTTCGGGGCGGCCGATCCTGGCGCTCGTGCCCGGCGAGGGGGCGGCCGCGAGGATGATCCGCGAGCAGGGGGCGGGTCGGGTGGCCGATCCGTCTCGACCGGAGTCGATCGCCGGGGCGCTCGAGGAGTTGCTCGCACGCACCGCGAACTTCCCCTTCTCGAAAGATTCTCGAGAACTTTTTTTTACGGACGGTTCGACGCCCCCCCCGCTCACCCCCGCGGCGGGGGAGAGAGCACCAGTCAAATCCTTCGAGCGCAAAGAGTTGACTGCGCGGCTGGCGAAAATCTTGGATACGATCGTCGCCTCGAAATCCCCTTCCTGAGGCGTTTTGCCGCTCTCCATCCGGCGCAAGACTGTTCGGTATCGGCTCGCCGGACGAGACTTCAATTCTAGGACTTCTAGTCCCGTAACCGGCTCGCGTTGAATGCGTTAGGAGACTGACTCTTCGGGTCGGCGTCTACTGGGGTCGTCGTTTGACGACACTAAACACCCATCGTACCTTCCGCCGACACCTGAAGTGGGGAATTTGGTGGGATGCGGGGGAAGGTGTTCAGAACTCGAGGCTCAGAGACCGGGGGCGAGTGACTCATGTCGGCGCCAACTCCATATCGGCTGCTCGGAAGCCAGGAAGCCCGCGTCGACGACCGTGGTCGGGTCGCGATACCCGCGCCGATGCGAGAAATCTTGCTGCGCATGGGTGACAAGGAGGTCGTCGTGAACTGGGCCATCAGCGACGAGTCGGTCTGGATCATGCCCCACTCCACCTTCGACGCGATCATGGAGAACCTCTCCCTGGCGCCGGCCGACGCCGGCTTCGACAAGTCCGAGACGCACGATCTCATCATCGCCTCGACCACCGTTCAAGAGTTGGACGGCCAGGGAAGAATCGTCATTCCAGCGGCCGCGCGCAAGTGGGTCGGCCTGACCAACGCCGTGACCGTGCAGGGCGCCCACGATCACATCGAGATCGTGGACACCGACCGTCACACGGCCCGCATCCTGGCGCTGCGCGGAAAGACCGACATGCGCCGCTTCATCTCGAACAGCGCGCGCGGCGCGTCGTTCTCCAGCGTGCGAGGAGGTACTCCACGATGAGTCACGTCCCGTGTCGGCGCCTCCCGGCTTGGCGCGTCGTACTCCCGTCGTTGGTGGGCGAGACTCAACTCGACCAGGTGGTCGAACAGTTGCGCAGCGGAGAGCTCGGCGCGCCGTTCGTGCTCGACCTCGGCCGCGTCCGCCATGTGCGGTACCGCGCATGGCTGGCGTTCGTGGGTCGCCTGCGCGCCTGTGGACTCGCGCGCAAGTCGGTCGTGCTCGACGGCGCGTCCAACTACATCCACGCGATCTTCGGCTACGTCCTCTCGCAGTCCGACTGGGATCTGTTCGAGATCTCGTCTTCCCGGATCGACTCATCGTCCCGCGAGTCGTCCCGCGAGCCTGCGCGCGAGACCGACGGCGAACTGTCGTGGGGCGGGATCAGTGACGCATTCGTCGAGCGGCTCGTCCGCACGGCCGGCTTCGGTCCGAACTGAAGTGACGGAGATCCGATTCATCCGGTGTCCCGCTCTCGGGCCCGAATGTCGCTCCCTCGGGCCCGGCCATCCCGGCGCGAGGGGATACCGGGTGGATCCGATCTTCGCCGCGTGGCGCCCGAGGAGTCGACCTGTGTCTGAACCTGTGACGGGATTGCACGAACCGGTTCTCTTGCGCGAGACAGTCGAGGACCTCGTCTGGCGCCTCGACGGAATCTACATCGACGGCACCACCGGCACGGGCGGGCACAGCGCGAAGATCCTCGAGACGCTCGGCCCGAACGGGCGGCTGCTCTGTGTGGACCAGGATCCGGCGCCGCTGGCGATCGCCGCGGAGCGACTGGGCGCCGATCCGCGCGTGAGTTTCCACCGGGCGAGTTTCAGTGAGCTCGATCCGATTCTGAGCGAGGCGGGGCGGGAGAGCGTCGACGGGATCCTCCTCGATCTCGGTCTGAACGCTTGGAGCCTGACTCGTCCGGAGAACGGCTTGAGCTACACGATCGACGCGCCTCTCAACATGAAGCTCGATCCCGACCTGCCGTTCACCGCCGCAGAGTATCTCGCGCGCGTGCGGTTGGAGGAGCTCCGCGAACTCTTCGCAGAATACGGGAATCCGCGGCGCGCCACGCTCTATGCCCGAAGATTGGTCGAAGCGCGACAACACACGCGCCTCGAGACGACCTCTGAGTTGGTGCGGGCTCTGGCCGGCCCGCGGCGCGAGGTGCTGGCTCCGGCCGAGCTCTCGCGTGTGTTCGGGGCCTTGCGAATCGCGATCAACCAGGAAATGGAACGCCTGGATGCCTTCCTCCGACAAGTGGGGCGATGGATCGCTCCGGGAGGAAGGCTGGTCGTGATCGCATACGCGAGTCACGAGGACCGGCGCATCAAACGCGCCTTCGTCCAGGCGAAGGATTCGCCGTTCGCGCCTCGCAGGAAGAAGCCGCTGGTCGCGGGACCGGCGGAGGTGGCGCGCAACCGGAAGGCGCGTAGCGCGAAGCTGAGAGTGTTCGAGAGGAGGGCGACGACATGATGACCGGGGCCAAGGGGACGAGGACGAACGGACGGCAATTGTTCCAGACCGCGCGTGCGCAGGAGCGCCGGAAATCGACCGGTCTCGGACTGCTTGGGGTCGTCTTCGTCTACGCGCTCGTCCAGGTCTGGCTCAACGTCGAGGTGGCGGAGCGACGGAGTCGCGTCAACACGCTGCGCACCGACCTGGCGGAGACCGACGCGGAACGCGGCGTGGTCGAGAGTCGACTCCGTCGCGCGTCGACCTACGGCGAACTGGCGCAGATCGAGGCCGCGCGCGGACTCGTGACCAACGGCGCGCGGGAAGAGATCGTCCTGGTGGCGACCTCCGCTCTGCCGACGCCGGCCGAGACGACGCCGACCAAGGCGCTGCAAGCGGGTCTCCTCGGAATCGTCCCGCTCGTCGGAGACGAAGCGCGGGCCGGAGAGTCGCGCGGGGGACATGACTCGAGCCGGTAGAGTCCGCCTGCTCCAGGCGGGCTTCGTCGGGGCGTGGTGCGTCCTGCTCGGACGCTCCGCCTGGCTTCAGCTCGTCGAACATGATCGCTGGATCGCGCGTGCGCGCGCCGGTCACGAGACCTCGATCGAACTTCCGGCCATCCGCGGAGAGATCGTCAGTTCCGACGGCGTGACGCTGGCGCGTTCGGTGCCCAAGCGATCGCTCGCCGTCGATCCGCGTCATCTGTCCGATCCGGAGAAGTTGGCCGACCGACTGCAGGAGCTCGGCATTCGTTCGCGCGACGAGTTCCTGCCGTTGGCGCTGGACCGGCGAAAGGGATTCCTCTGGGTCACACGTTCCATGCTGCCGAACGAGACGATCGATCGGCTCTTGGCGGAGTTCCCCGCGCTGGATGTCGTGCCTGAGTCGGCGCGGCTCCATCCGTTGGGGGCGGCCGGCGGCGCGACGATCGGAGTGGTCGGCCGCGACGATGTAGCCCTCGGCGGCCTGGAGGCTCGTTTCTCGACGGAACTGCAGGGTCGGGCCGGCGCGATGGTGAGCGTGGGCGACGCCACCGGTGGAGAGTTCCAGGGATTGGCGGTCGAGATCACGCGAGCGCCGAGCCCCGGGTCCGATCTGCGCACGACGCTGCACAGCCGCGTTCAAGAGATCGCCGCCGCGCGGCTCGAGCAGGGTGTCGTGCGTGAGCGAGCGAAGGGCGGGTTCGTCATCGTGACGCGTCCGCAGACCGGCGAGGTGTTGGCGATGGCCCACTATCCCACGGTCGATCCCGAGGATCCGCAGAGTTGGCAGGCCGACAATCTGCGCTCGAGAGGCATCCAAGACGCCTTCGAGCCGGGGTCGTCCTACAAGGTCGTGGCGTTCGCGGCCGGCCTGGAGGCCGGTGTGATCGAGCCCGACGATCCGATCGATTGCATGATGGGACGTCGCTCCGTGCCGGGCGGCATCATCACCGACCACCATTCCCACGGTGTGCTGACGGTCACAGAGGTCTTGGGACAATCGTCGAACATCGGAACGGGGATCATCGCAGAGCGGGCCGGGCGGGAATGGTTTTACCGCATGGAAAGGGCGTTCGGTTTCGGACCGCAGACCGGAATCGATCTCCCGGGCGAGGCAAGAGGACGGATCCTCGAGCCGTCCGCCTGGTCCGCACGTTCACTTGTGACCCAGGCCTTCGGGCAAGAGATCTCGGTCACCGGCGTCCAACTCGCGATGGCGTACGGCGCGATCGCCAACGGCGGGTTGCTCCTGCGACCGCTGCTCGCACGCGAGTTGCGCACGCCGGAAGGGGTCGTCTCGCAGCGCTGGGAGCCCGAGGTGATCCGCCGCGTGATCGAACCTGACACGGCTGAGCAGTTGCGCGACATGCTGCGCTTCGTCGTGACCGACGGCACCGGCAAGAAGGCCGAGGTCGAGGGGTACCCGACGGCGGGGAAGACCTCCACCGCGCAGAAGTACATCCCCGAAGAGGGCAGCTACAGCAATCGCCGCTATCTGGCCGGCTTCGCCGGCTTCGCGCCGTTCGACGATCCGCAGATCCTCTGCATCGTGTACGTCGACGAACCCACCTCCGACATCTACGGCGGCAACGTCGCTGCGCCGATCTTCCGCGAGATCGTCGGGGATCTCCGCGGGATCTTGCCCGGCGCCTCCGAATCGCCTTCGATCGCGGCGCTGGTCTCGCCCGAGTCGTTGGCGGTCGCGCCGCAGGTCGCGTCGGTTCCCGACGTGATCGGACTGTCGACGTCGGTCGCGCGCCGAGTGCTCGTCGAAGCCGGTATGTTGCCGCGCGTGGAAGGGGTCGGAGACCAGGTCGTGGCCTGCCGACCGCCGGTGGGAGAGAGCTGCGAGGCCGGGTCCGTCGTGACTCTCGCGCTCGGTTCGGTCGTCGTCGACTCGCTCGGACCCGGGCGCCGCATGCCGGCGTTGATGGGTCTCTCGATGCGCGACGCCTTGGTTCGACTTCGTTCGCTCGAGACTCCGTACCGCGCCGAGGGAACCGGCTGGGTCATTGCCCAGACTCCGGCGTCGGGAGAACTGCTCGCCTCGGGCCAGAGCTGCTCGATCACCCTGGGCCCTGATTCCTGTCTGGCCTGGAAGGAGTTTCTGCGCGGTGGTGAGCATGCCTCTCGATCGGCTCCTCGCGGCGATCTCGTCGCTCGAGCCCGCGAGTAGTCCGACGCTCCCTGCGAGCGACGCACTCGTCGGCGGAATCGCCTACGACACGCGTCGGCTCGTGCCGGGCGATCTCTTCGTCTGCCTCCGCGGACAACTGCGCGACTCCCACGACCTGGCGCCGCAGGCGTGGCGGGCGGGCGCGCTCGCGGTGGTGGGCGAGCGACCGGAACTGGCGTCGCAGGGTCCCTACATCCAAGTGCGCGACAGTCGCCGCGCACTCGCGCTGCTGGCCGCGCGACTCTACGACGATGTGAGTCGGCGTCTCGAAGTGGTCCCGATCACCGGCACCAACGGCAAGACGAGCACCACCTGGATGCTCTCGTCGATCTGGGCCGAGGCGGGAATATCCGCCGCGGTCATCGGCACACTCGGCTCCGGCACGCCGCCCGATCTGCAACCTTCCGTGCACACGACGCCGGAGGCGCCCGACCTGCAAGCCCAACTCTCGCGTCTGCGCCACTCGGGAACGCGCGCGGTCGGCCTCGAGGTCTCGTCCCACGGACTCGCGTTGGAGCGGACGTACGGCATGCGATTTCGCGTCGGCGTCTTCACCAACCTCACGACCGATCACCTCGACTTCCACGGTTCGATGGAGGAGTACGCGGCCGCGAAGAACCGTCTCTTCCGCGCCGAGATGCGCGGTCCCGAGGAGCGTCCGATGATCGCCGTCGTCAACGGCGACGATCCGTGGCTGCCGCGCATCCTCGAAGGCACACGGGACGAGGTGTGGCGCTTCGGTCGGAGCGCCGGCTTCGAGATCTGGGCCGAGCGGTGTGAACTCTCGCCCGGCGGCATCGGCCTCACCATCGGACATCCGCGCGGCCGTTCGATCGTGGCGAGCCCGCTGCTCGGAGAGTTCCAGGTCGACAATCTGCTGGCCGCGTTCGGCGCCACGCTCGCTCTCGGGATCGATCCGGAGACGGCCGCGCGCGGACTCGGTCGCATGCGTGCGATTCCGGGAAGGATGGAGCGCCTCGAGACGGGGCAACCTTTCAACATCGTCGTCGACTATGCCCACACGCCCGCGGCGCTCTCGCGGGCGCTCCGCAGTCTGCGGCCGTTCACTCCCGGGCGGCTCGTCGTCGTCTTCGGTTGCGGCGGAGATCGCGATCGTACGAAACGTCCGGAGATGGGGCTCCTGGCGGGCCGTCTGGCCGACGCGGTCGTGCTGACGGATGACAATCCGCGCGGCGAAGATCCGGCGGCGATCCGCGCCGCCGTCCGCACCGGTCTCGAGGCCACGTCGGTGGAGTTCGTCGAAATCGGCGACCGCGCGGAGGCGATCGCCGCCGCGCTGGCCGAAGCGCGCCCCGGCGACACGATCTTGATCGCCGGGAAGGGCGCCGAGACGACCCAGACGATCGGCGACGCGGTGCATCCGTTCGATGATCGCAAAGCCGCCGCCGCCGCGCTGCTCCAGCCGAGCTGGACGTTGGGGCAGATCGCCATCGAGACCGGAGGAACTCTCTCGGATCCGGCTAGGGCGGAGCAGACCGTGCGCGCCTCCGACCTCTGCTCGGACACACGCGCGCTCTCCCGCGGCGCGTTCTTCGTTGCGCTGCGCGGCGAGCAATTCGACGGACACGCCTTCCTGGACGACGCCGCGTCTCGCGCCGCCGCCGGCGCCCTCGTCGAACGCGGGGCGCGCTCCGACTCCGCATCGGAGTCGCTGGCCCGAGTCGAAGTCGACGATACGCTGGCGGCCCTGCAGCGCTGGGCTGGCGCCCATCGTTCGCAGTGGGGCGCTCGGCCGCTCGTCGCCATCACCGGCTCGAGCGGCAAGACGACGACGAAGGATCTGCTCGCGCACCTGCTGCAGGGCGCCGGTCCGACGCTCGCGACCGAAAGGAATCTCAACAACCACGTCGGCGTCCCGTGGACGTTGTTGCGCCTCGCCCCTGCGCACGAGGCGGCGGTGGTCGAACTGGGAATGAATCACGCGGGTGAGATCTCGCTCCTCTCGCGTCTGGCGAGGCCGTCGGTCGCAGTCTTGACCGATGTCGGCACGGCGCACGTCGGCCATCTCGGATCGCGCGAGGCGGTGCTCGCGGCCAAGCTCGAGATCCTGGAGGGTCTGGCGGAAGACGCGCCCTTCGTCGTCGTGCACGATCCTTGGGTGCTCGCGCGACTGCCGCGGCGCGCCGGTCGCACCGTGACCTTCGGCTTCTCGCCCGAGGCGACCTGGCATCCGATTCCAGGGTCGGTCGAGATGACCCTGACCGGCACGCGCTTCCAGACCACTCACGGCGGCTCGATCGCGCTCTCACTCCTCGGTCCCGGCGCCCTCCTCAGTGCGCTGGCCGCGCTGGCCTCACTCGATGCACTCGGACTCGATGCCGCGGCTCTGGCGCCGCGACTGGCGAGCGCACCGCGGCGTCCGCTTCGCATGGAGCCGCGCCTCGCGGGCGGCGTGACCTGGCTACTCGACTGTTACAACGCGAGCCCCGAATCGACGCGGCTCGCGCTCGACTTCGCTCGCACGGTTCCTCATCCGAGCCGACGCGTCCTGGTGCTCGGCGAACTCGGAGAGCTGGGCGCGCATGCGAACGAGATCCATCGCGAACTGGGCGAACGCGCGGCGGGACGAGGCGGTCCCACCGTTCCTGACGGAGACGCGTTCGGTCTCGCCTACTTCATCGGCGAAGGGGCGCGGCCGGCCGAACAGGCGTTCCACGCAGCGCGTTCCGCGACTGCCGCGACTGCCGCCACTGCCGGCACTGCCGCGACTGCCGCGACGACTGCGACGACTGCGACGCGCGAAGCGCGCTGGTTCGCGTCCACGGTCGACGCGATCGCACCGCTCGGGAGCGAGCTCGCGCCGTCCGACCTCGTATTGCTGAAGGGGTCTCGCCGGACTGCGTTGGAGCGGATCTTCACCGCGTTGGCTGCGTCGCCCAGTCACGGCCAAGAGGAGAACTGACCCTCGTGCTCTACCACCTCCTCTTTCCGCTCCACGAGCAGTTCCCGCTGCTGAATGTCTTTCGCTACATCACCTTTCGCGCCGCCTACGCGGCGGTGACGGCGCTCATCATCTGTGTCGTCTTCGGGCCGCCCATCATTCGCTGGCTGCAGCGGGTCAAGTTCGGCCAGCAGGTGCGCACCGACGGACCGAAGTCGCATCTGGTCAAGCAGGGGACGCCGACCATGGGCGGACTCTTGATCCTGCTCGCGACGATCGTGCCGACCCTGCTCTGGTCCAACCTGACCAACCTGAATGTCTGGATCATGGTCTGGACCACCGTCGCCTTGGGCGCGCTCGGGTTCCTCGACGACTGGCTCCGCGTCGTGCGCAAACAGAAGAACGGACTGCTCGGCCGCTACAAGCTGGTCGGTCAGGTCACGATCGGCATGATCAGCGGGCTCGTCATCCTCTGGGCCGAGCCGTTCGGCAGCCAGACGACGACGGCGACTTCGATTCCGTTCGTGAAGGATCGACTCTTCGATCTCGGGATCCTCTATCTGCCGTTCGTCGCGCTGGTCGTGACCGCCACCTCGAACGCGGTCAACCTCGCCGACGGGCTCGACGGTCTCGCGATCGGTCTGGTCATCCCGCCCGCGGTCGCCTTCGGAGGGCTCGCCTATCTCTGCGGCAATCAGAACTTCGCCGAGTATCTGAACCTGCCGTTCCTCGAAGGCAGCGGTGAGCTCGCCATCTACGCCGGGGCGCTCTTCGGCGCTTCGCTCGGCTTCCTCTGGTACAACGCGCATCCCGCGCAGGTCTTCATGGGCGACACCGGCAGTCTCGCGCTCGGCGGCTCACTCGGCATGCTTGCCGTCTTGATCAAGCGCGAGCTGCTCCTGGTCATCGTGGGCGGCATCTTCGTCGCGGAGACCCTCTCGGTCGTAGTCCAGGTGCTCTCGTTCAAGTACCGGGGAGGCAAGCGCGTCTTCCGCATGGCGCCGTTGCACCACCACTTCGAGGAGCTCGGTTGGCCCGAGACACGCGTCGTGATCCGCTTCTGGATCCTGGGGATCATCTTGGCCCTGGTCACCCTCTCGACGGTGAAGCTGCAGTGAACGCCCTCGAGTCGAAGCGCTCGCGCGATTGGCCGTTGGATGTGCTCGGGCTGCCGCGTCGCGTCGCCTCCGCCGGGGCGCCGCGCGTCGCCGTGCTCGGCCTCGCGCGCTCCGGGCTCGCCGCCGCGCGCGTCCTGGACGAAGCCGGCTGCGAACTGGAGCTGCTCGACCTGAAGGCGCCGGAGGAGGCAAAGGAGGAGTTGGCGGCGCTCTGCGCGCGGGGCGCGAAGCTCCGCCTCGGTCCGCACGATCCCACTTGGCTCGACACCTACGATCTCCTGGTCAAGAGCCCGGGCATCCCGCCGCGCGCGCCCTTCCTGCGCGCCGCGAATGAGCGCGGAGTTCCGATCATCGGCGAGCTCACCCTCGGACAGCTCCTCTGTCGCGGCCCCGTGCTCGCCATCACCGGCACGAACGGAAAGTCGACGACGACCGCCTGGGCCGGGGCGATGTTGCAGGCTTCCGGTCGCCCGACCGAGGTGGCGGGGAACATCGGACGGCCGTTCTGCGACGCGGTGCGGGCGCGGTCCGATGCGCACTTCGTCGTCGAGGCGTCGAGTTTCCAGATCGCCGACTCTCCCGGATTTCGCCCGGATGTCTCCGTGCTCTTGAACTTCGCGCCCGATCATCTCGACTATCACTCGAGCCTGGGGGAGTACCGCGAGGCGAAGCTCTCGCTGCTCGCGCACACTTCGGCCGACGGCGTGGTGGTTGTCGGCGAAGAAGATGCGTTGGCCGACACGATCGCCGCTCGCGCCGTCGCGAGTCTCCACCGCGCGACGGCGCGGGATCGGGGGAATCCAGGCGCCTTCACGCGCGACGGCCGCGTCGTCCTGCGAGACGCCGACCGCCGGGAACATGACCTCGGAGCTCGCTCCGACCTCTCACTGCGCGGCGAGCACAACCTGGCCAACGCACTGGCCGCCGCCGCCGGAACCGCCGCGCTCGGGGGAACACCCGGCGGAATCTCCGAAGCGCTGCGCAGCTTTCCCGGTCTGCCGCATCGACTGGAGCAGGTCGCGAAGATCGACGGCGTCGTCTTCATCAACGACTCGAAGGCGACCAACGTCGACTCGCTGGAGGTCGCACTGCGGTCCTTCGACGAGCCGGTGGTGCTGATCGCCGGCGGCAAGGACAAGGGTCAGGACTTCACGCCGCTGGCCCCGTTGGTCGCGCGTCAGGTCGCGCATCTGGTCTTGATCGGAGAAGGCGCCGAGTTGCTCGCCCGGACTTGGAGCGCGACGCCTCAGGTGCGAGTGGCGAGTCTCTCCGAAGCAGTCGAGCGCTCGTTCGAGTTGGCTCGGGGCGGCCACGCGGGGACGGTGCTGTTGTCTCCCGCCTGCGCCAGCTTCGACATGTTCCGGGACTACGAAGATCGGGGCGAGAAATTCCGCTCCGCGGTCGAAGAGCTCGCGCGTCGGCGCGGAGAAGGGGGTGGGGATGTCTAGGCCGGGGCGCATCGACGGCGTCTTGCTGGGCGCTGTCGGGTTGCTGTGCCTGCTGGGGCTGGTGATGGTCTATTCCTCGAGCGCGATCCTCGCGCTGCGGGACCGGCACTCGGAGATGGCGTATCTGGCCGATCAGGCGAGCAAGCTCCTGGTGGGAGGGCTCGTCTTGTCGGTGCTGGCGAACGTGTCGTACCGTAGATGGAACAGCTGGGTGGCGGTCGCGGCGCTCGGCTCGTTCTTCGCGATCATGTCGCTGCAGATCCTCGGCATCGGTGTCGTTCAGGACGACAGCGGGACGAATCGCGGTTTCGGCATCGGTGGCATCCGGATCCAGCCGGTCGAGTTCGCTCGCCTGGCGCTGGTGTTGTTTCTGGCCTACTACGTATCGAATCGATCGCACTGGCGAGAAGGTCGGTGGCGCGGGCTCTTGGAGCCCCTGGCCGCGATCTTTGGCTTGGCTCTCTTGGCCAAGCTGCTCCCGAATCTCTCGTCCGCGGTGCTCATCGCGGCGTTGGGAATCTCGCTCCTGTGGGTCGCGGGCCAGCCGATCCGTCGTCTCTTGATCACTCTGGCCCCGTGCGTGGTCCTTTTGGGCTTCTCGCTGCGGGGCTATCAGCTCGATCGCATCACCGACTTCTTCGCGCACAAGGGCGGGGAAGCCAAGCTCGGATATCAAGTCGAGCAGTCGCTCATCGCGCTCGGGTCCGGCGGCCTCTGGGGCCAAGGACTCGGGCAAGGGCTGCAGAAGTTCTTCTACCTCCCGCTCCCGCACTCCGATTTCATCTTGGGAATCGTCGGTGAGGAGTTGGGTTTCCTGGGTGTCGCCATCCTTTTCACGCTCTATCTGGTCGTCATCGCGCGCGGGCTGCGCATCAGTCGACTCGCGCCCGATGTCTTCGGCCAGACGCTCGCCCTGGGACTCACGGTGAGTCTCGGGCTGAACTTCCTGCTCCACTCCGTGGTGGTGCTGGGTCTCGGTCCGGTGACGGGGGTGCCGTTGCCGTTCCTGAGTCACGGCGGCAGTTCGCTCCTGGCGAATCTGGCCGCGATGGGCTTGCTGCTCTCGATTTCGCGAGCGGCGCAGCCCGAACCGGGAGTTCGAGCCGACGAAGCGTGGAGATGGATGGGGAGCCCGACGAGGGCGTAAGTGCGAATCCTCATCACCGGCGGCGGCACCGGAGGGCATCTCTATCCCGCCCTCGCGGTGGCCGAAGCCTTGAAGGCCAGTAGTCCCGGACTGGAAGTCCTATTCGTCGGCAGCGAACGCGGTATCGAGAAGGAGCAGGTCCCCGAGGCCGGCTTCGCCTTCCGCGCTCTCGAAGTCGTCGGATTCCCGAGGCGTCCCGGTCTTGCGTCGATCCGCGCGGTGACCTCGTTCATCCGCGCCTGCCGCAGCGCGCGTGATCTCGTCCGCGAGTATGCCCCCGACGTCGTCTTCTCGACCGGCGGATATGCCTCGTCGCCGGTGGTCGTCGGCGCCTGGCTCGCGCGCGTGCCGATCGTGCTGCAGGAACAGAACAGCGTGCCCGGGCTGACCAATCGCGTCGCCTCGCGATTGGCGGCGGAAGTGCACCTCGCCTTCCCCGGCGCGCGGGCGCACTTCCCGAAGCGCGGGCACTTGAAGCTCTCCGGCAACCCGCTGCGCGCGCAAGTGCTCGGCGGGAGTCGCGGCCGCGCGGCGCGTCTCTTCCGTCTGGAGGAAGAGGTCACGACGGTGCTGGTCCTCGGCGGCAGTCAAGGAGCGCATTCGATCAACGAGGCGATGATCGCGGCGCTGCCGCGTTTCGCGGGGCGCGAGGACATCCAGTTCCTCATCCAGACCGGCAATCTCGATCACGAGCGGATGCTGGAGGCGGCGAAAGTCGCCAACGTGAAGACGTGGGTGCGGCGATTCGTCGGCAACATGGGAGACGCCTACTCGCTCTCCGACCTGGTGCTCTGTCGCGCCGGGGCCATGACCATCTCTGAGCTCTGCGCCTGCGGTCTGCCGTCGATCCTGGTGCCGTATCCGCACGCCACCGGCAATCACCAGCAGATGAACGCGGAGCTGGTGCGGGACGCGGGCGGCGGCGTGATCCTGACCGACGCGGAGCTGACCGGCGCGCGGGTGGCGGAGGAGATCGAAACGCTGCTCGCCGATCGTCCGCGTCTGCGCGAGATGTCGGTCAACGCCCTCCGACTGGCGCGGCCCGATGCCGCGGCCACCATCGTCAAGAGTCTGGCGCGTTACCTGCCGGGCCTCGCGCTGCCGGAGCCGCTGCCGGCGCTGCGCCGCGCCGACGACGGTCCACGTCGCGGAGGCAATCGCGGAGGCGACGGCCGCACCTGGGACCGTTCGAACCGTCCGCGGCCGAGCGGACCTCCGCGCGGCGGGGACTCCGGCGACCGACCCAACTCACGGCCCGGTCCCGCGCCCACTTCGGGAGGACCGCGTCCTCCCGCCGGCGCTCGACGCCGCGCGCCGGAGAGAGGGGCCACCGCGTGAGTGCGGGCCGCGTTCGGCGGATCCACTTCATCGGCATCGGCGGAACCGGCATGAGCGGTCTGGCCGAAGTGCTGCTGACCATGCATTACGAGGTGAGCGGGAGCGACTCCAGCCGCAGCGAGGTGACCGACCGGCTGGCCTCACTCGGCGCTCGCGTGGAGATCGGACACGACGCGGAGCATCTCGGCCAGGCGGATCTCGTCGTCTTCTCTTCGGCGGTGCCGAAGGACAACCCCGAGGTGCGCGCAGCGCGTCGTCGCGGGCTGCCGCTGCTCAAACGAGGGGAGATGCTGGCCGAGCTCATGCGGCTGCGCTACGGCATCGCGATCGCGGGCGCGCACGGCAAGACGACGACCACCTCGTTGGTCGGTCACCTCCTGGCGCGAGCGGACCTCGATCCCACCGTCGTCGTCGGCGGACGTCTGAAGATGGTGGGCGGCGCTTCCGGAGGGAACGCGCGCCTCGGCGCGGGCCAGTACTTGGTCGCCGAGGCCGATGAGAGCGACGGCTCCTTCCTGGAGCTGTTCCCGACGATCGCCGTCGTGACCAACATCGATCGCGAACACCTCGATCACTACCCAGGCCTGGTCGAAATCCGCCGCGCCTTCCTGCAGTTCATGAAGCAGGTGCCGTTCTACGGCGTCTCGATCGTCTGCGGCGACGACCCGAATGTCCGCTCGATCCTGCCGCGACTGCGCAAGCGGGTGCTGACCTATGGATTCGGGGCCGGCAATCATCTGCGCGCTTCGGAGGTGGTGACCGAGGGGTACCGGCAGAGCTTCTTGGTCGAGGATCACGGCCGCGCGCTCGGCCGCGCGGTGGTGAATCTCCCGGGTCGTCACAACGTTCTCAATGCGCTCGCGGCCATCGGCGTCGCGCGCGAACTCGATGTGCCGGAGTCGATTTGTCTCAGCGGGCTCGGCGACTTCGGCGGGGTCGGACGCAGGTTCGAGTTGCGCGGCGAAGCGGGCGGAGTCCGCGTGATCGACGACTACGGCCACCATCCGACGGAGCTCGCGGCCGTCCTCGCCACCGCGCGATCGGTGCACCCGGGTCGCCTCGTTGTGCTCTTCCAACCGCATCGTTACTCGCGGACGCAGGCTCTCGCCCGCGAGTTCGCGGAGGTCCTGGCCGAGGCCGATCTGCTGGTGCTGGCCGATGTCTACGCGGCCGGCGAGAAGCCGATCGCCGGCGTCAGTTCCGATCTCATCGCCGATCAGATCGGCGTGCTGACCGACCGACCGGTGGTGCGCGTGCGCGACCGCGCCGCGGCGTTGGAGCGGGTGCCGCCGCTCCTGCGCCCGGGCGATCTCCTGCTCACGTTGGGCGCGGGGGACGTGTCGCGCTGGGGCGAGCCGATCTTGGCGCAGCTCGAGGCCGGCGTTCTGGCCCGAGGCAACGGACGATGAACGACCGCGACCCGATCTCGGCGCCGAGACGCCGCGGCGGCGCCCCGGTCTGGCTGGGGCTTCTCGGCTTGGGCCTGGCCGCGGCGGCGACTCTCGCGCTCCTCCAGTTGGCGGGTCCGTCCACGCGCTTCTGGACGGTGGGACGCCTGGCCGTCTCCGGCAATCGCACACTGCCCGCGGACGAGCTGCTGGCCGCCGCCGGTCTCCGCACCGGCGACGCCTGGTGGAGCGTTCCGCGAGACGCGGATCTGCGTCTGCTCGCGGCGCACTCGCGCGTGGCCGCGGCGGAGATCCGGTGGGTCGCGCCGAGGGGTCTGGAGCTGCGGATCCAGGAGCGAGATGTCCTGCTGCGACTCGGCGCTCCCATCGACGGCATGAACTGCGATCTCTCCAGCGACGGAGTCTTGCTCGAGACCCACCCGGTCTTCGATCCGATCGATCTCCCCGTGCTGACCGGCGATTTTCCCGGCCAGCTACGCCCGGGCTCGAGGATCGAGTCGGTCTTGGACGCGAGTTGGGTCGCACATTTCGCCTCGGTGCGCGATCGCTCACCTGAACTCTGGCGCGCGATCTCCGAAGTGCGCTATCTGGGGGAAGAGGGATTCGCCGTCTACCTGAGGCCGGGTCATCGCGTCGTGCTCTGGGATCCTTCGATCAACGGCGAGCTCTGGGCGCACCTGCCGCGCATCTTGGAAGACCTGGACGGGTGGGGAATCGACGACGCGGTGCTCGAACTGCGCTTCCGCGATCAGGTGGTGGTGCGCCCCGCGCCGGGCCAGATGCCGCCGACCGAAGACACTGGCGCGTCCGACGAGGAGAACGCCGCGTGAGCGCTACGCAGGTCACAGTCGGACTCGATGTCGGCACCACCAAGGTCTGCGCGGTCGTCGCGGAGGTGGACAACGGCGACGTCACCTCGATCCTCGGGGTCGGCGCCTGTCCGTGTGACGGGCTCGAGCGCGGGGTCGTCGTCAATCTGGAAGCGACCACGCAGGCGGTCACCGACGCGCTCCGCTCCGCCAGTCAGAGCGCGGGGATCTCGATCAAGAACGTCATGGCGGGGATCGCCGGCGAGCATGTCCGCTCGTTCCAGTCGACCGGCGTGATCGGCGTCTCGCGCAAGGATCGCGAGATCCACTCAGACGACCTGCAGCGTGTGCTGGAGCATGCGCGCGCCTATCCGATCCCCGGAGACCGGCAGCTCCTGCATTGCCTGCCGCGCGATTTCACCGTGGATGAACAGCGCGGGATCCGCGATCCGCTCGGCATGTCGGGCGTGCGGCTCGAGGCCGAAGTGCACATCGTGACGGTGCATTCGACCGCGGTGCAGAACCTTCTGCGCGCCATCACCCGCGCGGGCGTGCAAGTCGACGCGCTCATCCTGGAGTCGCTGGCCTCGGCGCGTGCCGTGGTGGAGGACGACGAAGCGGCGCTCGGCGTTCTCTTGCTGGACATCGGCGGCGGCACGACCGACGTCGCGGTCTACGAGCGAGGGAGCGTGCGCCACACGGCCGTTCTGGGTTACGGAGGCAAAGCGATCACCAACGACATCGCGGTTGTCCTGCACACCTCGCTCGATCAGGCTGAGCGGCTCAAGCTGGAGCACGGCGCCGCCATCGCGGCGCGCGTTGCGCCCCACGAAGAGGTCGAGGTGGCGGGAGTCGGGGGACGTGAACCCAAGCGGGTGACGACGCAGGTGGTCGCATCGATCATCGAGCCGCGCGCGGAGGAGATCTTCGCGCTCGCCCGCGCCGAGGTGGAGCGTGTCCTCGATCCGTCGCTCTTGAAGGCCGGCGTCGTTCTGACCGGCGGGACCGCCGCCCTCCGTGGTCTGACCGAGTTGGCGGAGCGAACGCTCGGTCTGCCGGCCCGAGTCGGAGTGCCGACCGGTCTCAAGGGAGTGACCGACTGGACGGCCGATCCGCGGATGTCCGCGGCGGTCGGTCTCGTGCTCTACGGCGCCGCTGAAGGGCGGACCCGACGGGTCGGAACGAACCTACTGGACCGTGTTCGGCGGCCGTTCCGCGAGTGGTTCCGCGAGCACCTCTAGGCGCGAACGAGGAAGAGGGATGCACAAAGGCGCCGCATTCTGTATAAAGGTGCCAACCACTTAGTCTCCCGCAAGGATGCCAGAGAGACGCACACACGGAGGTGCTAGCTCATGCTCGAGCTCGTCGACAACCGCACGGCGCCCGCCGTCTTGAAGGTCATCGGGGTAGGTGGGGGTGGATCCAACGCCGTGAATCGCATGGTCGAGGCCGGGCTGACGGGCGTCGATTTCTGGGTGGCGAACACCGATTCCCAGGCGCTCGAGCGCGCGGCCTGCCCGAACCGAATCCAGATCGGACAGCAGACCACGCGGGGCCGCGGCGCCGGCGGCAATCCCGAGATCGGCCGACTCTCCGCGGAGGAAGATCACGACACGTTGCAGGAGATCATCCTCGGGGCCGACATGCTCTTCATCACCTCGGGCATGGGCGGCGGCACCGGCACCGGCGCTGCGCCGGTCATCGCGCGCTTGGCCAAGGAACTCGGCGTGCTCACCGTCGCGATCGTGACGAAGCCGTTCTCCTTCGAGGGCCGCAAGAAGATGACGCGCGCGCTCGATGGCCTGGCGCAACTCCGCCAGCATGTCGACACGCTCATCGCGATCCCCAACCAGAAGCTGATGCACATCGTGCCGACCGGCACCTCGTTCGACTCGGCCCTGCTCCTGGCGGACGAAGTGCTCTATCAGTCGACGCGCGGCATCTCGGACCTGATCATCGGGCACGGCATCATCAACCTCGATTTCGCCGACGTCTGCACGGTGATGCGCGACCGCGGGAACGCGCTCCTCGGATGCGGTTTCGCCAGCGGCGCCGGCCGCGCGATGGAGGCGGCGCAAGCCGCGGTCTCCAGTCCGCTCTTGGAGGAGCTCACCATCGACGGCGCGCAGGCGCTGCTGGTGAACGTGCAGGGCGGCGCCTCGATGAGTTTCCACGAGGCGGCCGAAGCGGCGCAGTTCGTGGCCGACCGCGCGGGCGACGACGCCGACGTCTTCTGGGGCGCGGTCGTCGATCCGACTCTGGGCGATGAGATGCGCGTCACGATCATCGCCACCGGCTTCCCCCAGGCGCCCGACAGCGCCAGCTACGCCGCCAGCGACGCTCTCCGCGCCGCCGACGTGCTCCGTTCCGCCGAATCGCGTCGCACGCAGGTCTCGATCTCGGGCGCCTACGACCGCGCGAGGTCGAACGACGCCCGCGAAGGAGCTGCTGCGCCGTCTGCTATGGCTTCAGCCACGCCGACGCCTGTGCCGACGCCTGGGCCCGCTGCTCCCGGCATCCCGGCGAATCCGTGGGGCCGGGCGGGAGCCGACGACTGGACGCCCGTGTCCGCGCCTCGACGTGAGGAAGACCTCTTCCTGACGCCGCCCCGGACCGAGCGCAGAGTGGAAACCGATCTGTACGGCGAGGCGCCGACGTCCCCGACGAGCGCCTCTGGAACAAGGAGTTCGAACGCCCCGCTCTCGCTGGCGCGCCCATCGATCGTGCGTGAATCGAGACCTCTGGTCGGCGCGGCGGAACATTCACCGCGCGCCTGGGTGAGGGACGAGGCGACGGTCGATGGGCGGGGCGCACAGCGCGACCTGCTCGACGTGCCCACCTTCATCCGCAAGCGGATGGACTAGCTCTCCAGGTCGATCGCGTCCGCACACGAGAGGCGCCCACCATGGCTCTCTTCGGCAAGTTGTTCGCGCGGGCGGGGACGGATCACTACCGTCGGGGCATCCTGCATTTCAATCGCGGGGAGTTCGACGTGGCGGCGCGGGAGTTCGAGCTCGCGCTGACCTCGATCCAGGATCGGAACAACCCGTACCACAGCCTCGGCCGCTTCTACGTCGCCGAGGCGCACGCCAAACTCGGACTCTCCCTCAATCGCCAAGGCCGGACGCACGACGCGCGCCGCGAGTTCGAGCGCGCCCTCGAGGCCGGCTATCGCTACCCCGATCTGCATTTCCTCCTGGCCCGCATCCTCGCCGGGGACGGTGAGCACGCCGCGGCGGAGGATCACTGCCGCAGCGCACTGCGCATCAATCCTTCGTTTGTGGAGGCGCGCGCCGCGCTCGCGCTGGCCACGTGGCATCAAGGCCGGGCCGACGAGGCGCTGGCCGAACTGAGGACGCTCTCGCGCGAGGGTTTCCGTCTGCCGCCGCGTCTCAACCTCGACCTGGCCTTCGGTCTCGACGAGGGGATCATGCGCGAGGTGCACGAGGAGACCGAGCGGCGACGCGAGAGTCAGGACCATCTCCACCACGCACTCGAGGCGTACGACCGCGGCGATCTGGAAGAGGCGATCGAACAGATGCGCGTCGCGGTCGCACAGCGTCCCACCTACGCCGACCTCCACTGCAAGCTGGGCGCGCTCTACAGCGAAGCGGGCGCGCTCGAGTTGGCCGTGCTCGAGTTCCGCGACGCACTCGCGATCAACCCGAATTACGTCGAGGCGCGTCTCCAACTCGGGCTCACGCTCTTGCGCGACGATCGACCGAGCGACGCCGCCCACGAACTGCGCGCCGCCGCCGAACTCCAGCCGCACTTCCCCGACATCACCCTCTATCTCGGCGTGGCGGAACTCCGCCAGGGCAATCTCGCCGCCGCACGCGCGCTCATGGAAGAAGCGCTGAAGCAGCACCCCGCGTTCCACCGAGCCCGCTACTTCCTCTCGCTCACGCTCGCGGCCGAGGGCCGCACCGAAGACGCCGTCCGAGAACTCGAGATCGCACTCGACGCCGACCCCGAGTTGATCCGCGGGACGAGCGAGCTCGGCTATCAACTGCTCCGCTCCGGCGAGACCGAGAAAGCGCGCGGCCTGTTCGAACGAGTCCTGGAACGGAATCCCAACTTCGCCGATGCCCACCTAGGCCTCGGCCTCGTCCTCTACCGCGGCGGGCGCACCCGAGAGGGCCGCGCACACCTCGAACAAGCCGTCGCCCTCAACCCCGAGTTCGTCCGCGCCCTGGAAGCGTTGGCCCGCGTCGAACTGGAAAGCGGCGAAGCGGTCGAATCAGAGTCGACCCTCCGCCGAGCGCTGGCTCTCACTCCCGACTACCCCGACCTCCATCAACTCCTCGGCCGCAGCCTCGAACTCCAAGGCCGTGAAGAAGAAGCCGCCGCCAGTTTCGAGGAAGCCGTCCGCCTCAACTCCGGTTACATCGACGCCCGAGTCGCCCTCGGCCTCAGCTGCTTCCGCCGCGGCGACCCCGCCCGCGGCCGCGCCGAGATGGCCGCCGTGTTACGCGTCGACTCCACCCACCCGCTCGCGCGGGCGTTCGCCGATCCGGGGCTACTGGACGATTTGTAAAGCGGACCGCGTCGCGCGGTCCGCCGCCGGAGTCTGCGAGCATGGGTGCGGGTGCGGGCGTGAGGCGGGGACTCGATCCGGCAGAGGGGCTGGTGTTCGATCCGACGTGAGCCGCGACGCGTCAGCGGCTCATCCAACCGGCCGCCATCCAACCATCGGCCCACCGCATGTGAAAAGAGGTGAAACTGTTGCCGGCAACAGTTGCACCTCTTTTCACACGGAAGCGGAGCTTCCGGTCTTCGCCTCGTAGGTGCCCGGACCCGCCAAGGTGGGGACCGACCAAGTCAGCGCTCGGCGCCTACGCGGTCGGAGTCTTGGTCGTACCCGCGCCGGGCTTGCGGACGTGTTTGGTCACGAAGCCGGACTTGATGCAGTTGGTGCAGACCTTGAGGTGCATGGGGCGGCCTTCGACGAAGGCGCGGACACGCTGGAGGTTCGGCTGCCAGACACGCTTGGTGTGGTTGTTGGCGTGGCTGATCTGATTGCCGAACTGGATTCCCTTACCGCAGATATCACACGCGCGAGACATCGGACCTCCTCGACGAACCGACAGGCCTCTCCATGGATGTCCGTGGACGAGGCGGCAAAGAGGCGGGAGTATAGGGAGGTGCTCCCAGGTCCCACAACGCCGAACTTCCCTCTGGTAGGCGCCGGTGCGGCTCGCTGATCCGGTCCAGTTCGTGCCGGGGGTCGGACCCCAACGCGCGGAGCGGCTGGCCCGGCTGGAGATCAGTTCGGTGGGCGAGCTTCTGGGCCATCTCCCTAGGAGTTACGTCGATCGGACGCGCGTTCGGCCGCTGGCCGATCTCCTGCCCGGGATCGAGGCGACCTGTGTGGCTACGGTCACGAGCATCGTGTCCCAGCGAGTTCGGGGCGGGCTTTCACTGGTGCGCGCGACGCTTTCGGACGAGAGCGCCAGCGCGACCGCGGTCTGGTTCAACCAGCCGTTCCTGATCCGGCAGCTCAAGGCCGGGACGCGGCTGCTGCTGCACGGGAAGGTGCGTCTCGTCGCCGCTGCGGCGCGGCTCGAGCTGCAGGCGCCGGAGTACGAAGTCCTGCCGCCGGGAGGCGTGGCCGAGGCGCTCTCCGGGGGACGTCTCGTTCCGGTCTATCCGTCGACGCAGGGGATCTCGCAGAAGGGACTGCGGCGGGCGATCCACGAGGCGCTGGAGAAGGCGGTGATCGAGGACGCGCTGCCCGAGGCGTTGGCGGCGCAGATCGGCGGGCCGTCGCTCGCGCTGGCCTACCGGCACGCGCACTTCCCGGAGGACGAAGCGCAGGCGGAAGCGGCGCGACGGCGCATTGCTTTCGATGAACTGTTCTGGCTGCAGCTCGCGCTCGGGCTGGTCAAGAACCGACAGGGAGAGACGCCGGGGCCGACGCCGGCGCGGGACGGAGATCCGCCTCCGTCGTCGCATCCGCGCGGAAGTCTGACCGATCGATTTCGAAGCGCGCTCCCGTTCACGCTCACGCCCGCGCAGGAGCGCGCCGTGACGGAGATCAGTGCCGACATCGAGCGATCGACTCCGATGAACCGGCTGCTCCAAGGCGATGTCGGATCCGGCAAGACGGTGGTGGCGGCGCTGGCGGCGCTCCGCGCGATCGAGTGCGGATTCCAACTGGCGTATTTGGCGCCGACCGAAGTGCTCGCGGCGCAGCAGGCCGCGAGTTTCCGGAGCTGGTTCGAGCCGCTCGGTCTGAAGAGTGGTCTGCTCCTGGGACGGACGCGCGCGGGGGAGCGGCGTCCGTTGCTCGAACGACTGGTGAGCGGCGAACTCGCTGCGCTGATCGGCACGCATGCGCTCTTGGAGGGCCCGGTCGAGTTCGCGCGGCTCGGGCTCGTCGTCGTCGATGAACAGCATCGATTCGGAGTGCGGCAGCGCGCGCGATTGCGAGAGAAGGGGCGCTCGCCGCACACGCTGGTCATGAGCGCCACGCCGATTCCGCGCACGCTCGCCATGACTCTCTACGGTGATCTGGATCTGACGGTGCTCGATGAGATGCCGCCCGGGCGGACGCCGCCCACCGGTCGCTTGGTGCCGGAGGCGCGTCGCGGCGATCTCCTGCGTTGGACCGGCGCGCAGCTCGCTCAGGGACGACGCGCCTACTTCGTCTATCCGTTGGTCGAAGAGTCGGAGGAGTTGGAGATGCGCGCGGCCACGCAGATGGCGGCAGAACTCGCGCTCTTGCCGGGCTTCCGCGAGGGGGGCGTTGCGCTCCTGCATGGACGGCTCGCGGGAGAAGAGAAGGAGCAGATTCTCGGGCGCTTCCGACGCGGCGAGGTCCGCTGTCTGGTGGCGACGACGGTGATCGAAGTCGGGGTCGACGTGCCCGAGGCGACCATTCTGGTGATCGAACATCCGGAGCGGTTCGGGCTGTCGCAACTGCATCAGTTGCGCGGCCGGATCGGTCGCGGCGGCGGCGAGTCGCACTTCTTCATGGTGGTCGGCCGTGGAGTCGGGCGCGAGTCGATGGAGCGCCTGCGGATCCTCCTGCGTGAAACGAGCGGATTCCGCGTGGCGGAAGAGGACTTGCGGCTGCGCGGGCCGGGGGAACTGATGGGGACGGCCCAACATGGGCTGCCGACGCTGCGGGCGGCCGATCTCACCAGAGATCAGGACCTCCTCCAGTTGGCCCACCGGAAGGCCGGAGAGCTGCTCCGGCTCGATCCTGGGTTGAATCGCCCGGAACAGGGCCTGGTGCGGGCGCGGCTGCTCGAGCTGCACGGCCAGCGGCTTCCGCTCGTTGATGTCGGCTGAAGTCGGCTGACGCGAGCCCCCGGCTCGGCCGGATCCGGCCTCATCCGGGGTCAAGGCGCCGTTGCTCGCGTCCGATAAAACCGGGGAGACCCATAGAGGGTGAGACGGGTTTCGCCGGCGCCATCGAGAGCGACGCGAGGCCGGGTCGCCTGAGGCGGCCGAGACAACTCAGCGTCAGGTGCAAGGGGCGGCGGACTGAGCCGCGCCTTGGGAGGGTCCATGGTTCTCGTCAGCTACTCGGGCAAAGAAATCAACGCGAAGCTCGTCTACTACGGGCCCGGTCTGAGCGGGAAGACCACGAATCTCGAATTCATCTATAGCTCCATTCCGCAGACCCACCGCGGCAAGATGGTCTCGATGAAGACGAAGACCGAGCGCACGCTCTTCTTCGATTTCCTGCCGGTCAACCTCGGGGAGCTGGCGGGCTTCAAGACCCGCTTCCTCCTCTACACGGTGCCGGGACAGGTCTATTACAACGCCACGCGCAAGCTCGTGTTGAAGGGCGTCGACGCCGTCGTCTTCGTCGCCGATTCCAAGCGCGGCAAGATGGACGAGAACGTCGAGAGCCTGGAGAACTTGAAGGAGAACCTGCGCGAACACGGGCTCACGCTCGAGACGATGCCGTGGGTCATCCAGTACAACAAGCGCGACCTCCCGGACGTTTACTCGATCGATGAGCTGGAGCAGGTGCTGAATCCGAACGGCGCGCCTCACTACGAAGCGGTGGCGATGTCGGGCGGCGGTGTGGTCGAGACGTTCAAGGCGGTCTCGAAGCTGTTGCTCCGCAAGCTCTCGAAGGAGGTCGGCGTTCCGGTCAATTCCACGCGGCGCGCGGAGAGCGTGGCCGCTGCAACGAGCGCGGCCGAACCGACTCCGGCCTTCATGGCGCCGACGATGGCGGCGCCACCTGCGCCGCTCGCGCCGCCTGCGCCGCCTCTGATGCCGATGGGCTCGGGTTCGATCGTCTCGCCGTTGGGTCCGCAGCACGCTTCGCCCGGGAACATCGCGAGCGGACGCGGGATCGAGATCGCGACCGGCGCCGCCTCGTTCGGTGAAGCCGTCCGCACAGACGGGGGCGGAACTTCCGCCGCGGACTCCGCGTCAGCGGCGCCCGCCTCGCCGTTCGTCCTGGAGACCCGTCACAGCACGCGCATCGAGCCGGCCGATCGCCCAGCGTCCGACCCTGCGGCGCACGGTTCGACCGGATCTGGTTTCACGCTGGGATCCGACGCATTCGAGATGGGGCCGGCGCGCGGAGCGTCGAGCGCCGCGTCGGCGGATGCCGTCTCGCAGCCCGCGTCTACTTCGGCCGCCGAGGCGCGCGAGGTCGGTCTCGACAATGGTTCGGCGCCTTCGGTCGCGGATCGACTCCGCCGATGGTTGGGGGGGCGCAAGGACTCGACGCAGGACGGGTTCGACCACGCTCAGTTTACGGCCGAGCCGAGCATGTCATTCGACTCGGTGTCGTCGGCGCCGTCGGTGTCGTCGGTGTCGGAAAAGACTCAGCTCGAGGCGCCGCCGGTGACGCCGGCCCCCGCCCCCGCTCCCGTCCCGGTTCCCATGCTGGATCTGGCGCCGGCCGTTCCGGTCACTCCGCTTACCTCTCCGCCGGTCGCGCCGATCCTGATCTCGACGCCCCTGCCAACGCCGATCCCGACACCGACGCCGATGGCGACTTCGACTCCCGCGCCGGCGCCCACGCTCCAGCTGCCTCGTGAGATCCACGTCCCGGTGCTGCTCGATCCGAAGGATCTGGAGCGGGGTTTCGTCTTGCGGCTCTCGGTCCGCGTGGCCTCGGGGGGCCAGACGAGCGGCGACGAACTGCCGGAAATCGACACCCTCAAGCGCGCGGCCTGACGACGGCGGGCGCCCCGGCTTGACTTGGGCGGGCCGCCTTCCTAACGTCACGGCACGTCGGTTCCGGATGCGGGGCCGGCGTTCGTTTCTGACGCGCGGCGAGGGATCGCCGCCGAGATCCGCGCGGAGTGTGCGTCTCCCTAGTACGTGTGCTGTTTCGCGCGACCCCCTCTTCGTGCAGGAGTCGCCGTGAGTGCCGATGAACGAGCGTGGAAACGGGTCGAAGACCTCGAGCGCAAGCTGCGCTCACGCCCCGCCGACCGTGAGCTCCTGCTGCAGTTGGTCCGCGCCTACGGAGAGGCGGGTCGGCCGGATCGCGCCGGCGAGATGCTCGAAACGAGACTCGATGCAGAGAGCGACTGGGAGCTGATCGCGCTCTGCTGTGAATCGCATCGGCAGGCGGGACGGCCCGAGCGCGCGCAGCAAGTCCTCGATCGCGCGAGCGGGCCGCAAGACACGACCGCCGACTTCTGGACCCTGCGCGGACGGCTGCACGAGGACCAGACCCGGTGGGACGACGCGTTGGCGGCCCACGGTCGCGCGGTGAAGATCGCGCCGAACGACGCCGAGGCGCGCTTCCGGCAAGGCGTGACGCTGATGCGCGCCGGTCGCGACGACGAGGCGATCGCCGTCTTCGAGCAGTGTCTGGCCGTGAACGCCGAGATGACCAAGGCGCAGATCAACATCGGCGTGCTGCTCGATCAGCGCGGCGATTCCGCGGGCGCCATCGCCGCGTTCCAGCGCGCGATCCAACTGAATCCGGCCAGCGTCGAGAGCCACTGCAACCTGGGCGCGGCCTATGGTGATCTCGGACGCCGCAAGGACGCGATCTCTGAGTTCAAACGCGCGCTGGAGATCGACGCCGACTGCGTGTTGGCGCATTTCAATCTGGGTGTCGCTCTCATGGACGAGGCGCCGGAAACCGCGCTGGCGGAGTTGCGCCGCGCGCTCGTGCTCGATCCCGGCAATTGGGAAGCGAACTATCACCTCGGCGTCCTCTACTTCAAGAAGGGGATGTACGACGCGGCCGTGCGGCTCTTCCAGTACTGCCTGCAGGGGCGGCCTGATTCGATCAAGGCGCTCTATTCGCTGGGCAAGGCGCACAACAAGAGCGACAAGCCGGCGCTCGCCATCGAGTGTCTCTCGCGCGTGGTCGAGCTCGATCCGGTCAACGCGGACGCCTACTACCACCTGGGCGTCGCGAACGACAAAGCGGGTGACTACGACAAGGGACGTCTCTGCTACCAGCAGGCCGACCGACTGCGCGGCAAGGTGTGAGTTCGAGCGCGCGGGGCGCGATCGAAGCGCGGCGCGCTCGCGGCGGTCGCGCGCTCATCCCGTTCCTCACCGCCGGCTATCCCGATTGGGACGCCTGCGACGCGAACATCCTCTCGTTGGGCCGTGCGGGCGCCGATGTGCTCGAACTCGGTGTGCCGTTCTCCGATCCCATCGCCGACGGGCCGACCATTCAGGCCGCGTCGCAGCGAGCGATCGCCAACGGGGTCACCCTCACCCAGATCCTCGCCCAGGTGCGGCAGCGGCGTGACGCCTGGACGATGCCGGTCGTGCTGATGAGCTATCTCAATCCGATCCTGGCCTACGGGGCGGAGCGATTCTCGGAGGATGCGAAGGCGGCCGGCGTGGCCGGCGTCTTGATTTCGGATCTGCCGCCCGAGGAGATGCCGGAGTTGTGGCGCAGTCTCGACGCGCATCGATTGGAGACGGTCGTGCTGGTCGCGCCCACTTCGCGACCCGGGCGGCTCGTGCAGCTCGCGGGCGCAGCGACCGGCTTTGTCTACTGCGTCACGCGCACGGGAGTGACCGGCGCGGGCGGCGCCTTCGCGGAGAATCTCGCCGCGCAGATCGCGATGGTGAGACAGGTGACCGATGTTCCGATCGTCGCCGGCTTCGGCATTCGCTCGGCCGAAGACATCCGGCGACTCGGCCCGGAGTGTGACGGCGTGGTCGTCGGCGCGCGTCTCTTGGAGCTCGCGAGTGAAGGGACCGAAGCGGTCGAGAGATTCGCGCGCGAACTTCGCGGCGCTTTGGACGAGGTAGTCCCGACTCCGTGAATCCTCCAGCGACGCTCGACTGGCTGCAGGTCGTCTTCCTCGGACTGGTCCAAGGGCTGACGGAGTTCCTCCCGATTTCGAGCTCGGGGCATCTCGTCTTGGCGAGCGCGCTCCTGCAGGTGAGCGAGCCGGGCATCGCCCTCGAGCTGGTGCTGCACGTCGGCACGTTGATCGCGGTGGTCGTCTACTACCGGCGCGATCTGCTGCGGCTGACGCAGGGTGGATTCCGCTTCGTGACGGGAGATCGCGGCATCGAGGATCGCGCGGCCGTGACCGAGATCGGACTCCTCGGCGTCGCGATGGTCCCCGCGGTCATCGCGGCGATCGCCTTCGGAGACTATTTCGAGGCAGCCTTCGCGAATCCACGCTGGGTCTGCGGAGAACTGATGGTGAACGGGTTGCTCTTGCTCTCGACGACGTTCGCCCCGAAGGGCGATAACCGCATCGGGTGGGGGCGCGCGCTCTTCATCGGCGTCATGCAGGCCTGGTCGATCTCTCCGGCCATCTCGCGCAGCGGCGCGACCATGGCGGCCGCGCTCTGGACCGGAGTGCGTCCCGTCGAAGCCGCTCGCTTCTCGTTCCTGCTCTCGATTCCGGCCATCGCCGGCGCCATCGCCTTCCAAGGGCGAGAGATCGCGCAGGCCTGGACCGGCGCGCACGCCGGCCTCTACTCGCTCGGCGCGCTCGTCTCCTTGGTCAGCGGATGGTTCGCGATCGAGTTCCTCTTGCGCGTCATCCGCCGCGGACAGTTCTTCGCCTTCGGGATCTACTGCCTGGTGGTGGGCGCGGCGGGCTGGATCTACTTCTCGCGCTGAGAAATGAGCGCGGCGCGATCCGAAGGACCGCGCCGCGTCGTCGTCATCGTGAGAGCTGTCGGTATCCGGATTCCAGCGGGCCGTCGGATCACTCCGTCGTCACCGCTTGAGCCACCAGAAGATATCGATCAGCAAGAGCGCCAGGACATCGACACCCATGCCTGCCTCGCTTCCGGTCGGGGGCCCTCCGTGGGCTCCTTGGCCGTCGCCAGTCTCTCTGTTGTCGAGCAGTGATGCCACACCCAGCGCTTCGGCTCGATCCCACCCGTCCCTGGTCTTCCCCCGGAGAGGCGCCGCGTGATTTGTCTTCCACTTCCTTCCTTCGGACGGGACGGCTCGAGACTTTAGGATGCGATGCCATGCCGACCTCCACCCGCCCCTGTCCCCTCTGCGGCGCCGAGCGCAGCGCGCCGTTGCCGTTCCGCTACGCGTTCAAAGAGCGACATCTCCTCGGCGTTCGCTGTCAGGAGTGCGGGCTGACCTATGTTGATCCGCAGCCGTCGGCGGAAGAGATCGAGGCGATGTATGCCGAGGAGTACTTCACCGAGAACTCGGCCACGGTGGGAGCGCATGGCGCGGCCGCGTACATGGAGATGGCCGAGGCGGGATCGGCGGGTCGCGCCCGCGCGGCGGCGGAGTTGGACCGCACGCTGACGTGTCGCACGGGGGGTCGCGGGCGCTATCTGGAGATCGGCTGTGGTCCAGGGTTCTTCCTGGCGCAGATGGCCGGCCTCGGGTGGCGCGCCGAGGGGCTCGAACTCTCCGACTACGCCGCCCGGTTCGCGCGCGAGCGGTTGGATCTCGCGGTCACGTGCGGCGCGATCGAGCATGCGGAGTTCGAGCCGGAGTCGTTCGACGTGGTCTTCATGGGGGATGTGCTCGAGCATCTGCCCGATCCGAAGACGAGTCTCGGCGCCGTGCGCCGGTGGCTGAAGCCGCAGGGGCTGCTCGTGGTCGCGGTGCCCTCGACCATGAATCTCCTCTCGGCGCAGGTCGGGCTCGCGCTCTACCGCGGATCGGGACGAGTCAAGACTCTGCGCCTCCCTCCGTACCATCTATTCGAGTACACGCCGTCGACGCTCGCGCGGATGTTGCGGACGACCGGATTCGAGCTGTGCGAACTGAGGCAGAGCGCGGCGCCGATCGCGCGCATGGGATTGCGAGGGTCGCCGCTGGAGAACTTCGGCAAGGTGGCGCTGCAGATCGGCGCGCTCGCGACGTCCCGTCTCTTCAATCGGGGAGGAGATAGGCTGCGCGCGATCGCGCGACGAGAGAACTCCGCCTAGAGCGCCTTGAGGATGACGAGCGTCGTGTCGTCGTCCGGTTCGCCGGGGCTCTGACGTCCGAGCTCCTCCAGGATCCGCTCCAAGAGGTCCTCGGCGCCGAGGTGGCGATGGCGCGAGGCGAAGAGCTCCAACTCGGTCTCGCCGAAGGTGGAGCCGGCGCCGCCGCGCTCGACCACGCCGTCGGTATAGAGGATCAACAGGTCGCCCGGATCGAGCGTGACCTCGCCCGATTCGTAACGCTCGCCGTCGCGGATGCCCAGGAGCAGCCCGCCGCGCTCCAGCCGGTCGATCGTGCCCGATCCGCGCAGCAAGAGCGGCGGCGGATGGCCGGCATTGGCGTAGCGGAGTCGACGGCGGCCCGCTTCCAGCCGCGCGCAGAAGAAGGAGATGAAGCGATCGGGACGCTCCAGCACGCAGAGGCGTCGGTTGAGCGCGACCAAGACCTCGTCGGGCGCCTGCCCGCGCGTCGCCTCGGAGCGGAAGGTGGCCTGCACGTTGGCCATGAGGAGCGCCGCCGGCACTCCCTTGCCGGAGACATCGCCGATCGCGACCGTGATCTCCTGCGGAACGCCGTCGCGTCCCTCGACCGACAGGCAGTCGTAGTAGTCGCCGCCGACTTCCTTGCAGGAGAGATTGCGCGCCGCCAGATCGAACCGCGCGAGATGCGGCAAGGCATGCGGCAGGAGCTGTTGTTGCAGCGTGCGCGCCGTTTCCATCTCACGCTGCAGATCCGCGTGGCCGTGGCTCGCCTGTCGGTAGATCGCATTGTCGAGGGCGAGCGCGGCCTGCGCGATCAGTCCGTCGAGCAGCACGAGATCGGGCGGCGTGTAGGCCTCGCGGTAGGCGCGTGCGCCGAGCACGAGGATGCCGAGACGCCGCGCGCCAGACGCGATTGGCGCGATCACCCGCGCCTTCGACTCGCGCAGCGCCTCCAGGTCCGACGGAGGGAGGAACCCGTACGGCAGTTCCGTCTCGAACTCTTCCCGCGTCATCGGGCGTCCGATGCGAAAGAGCGGATCGGCGAGGAGGCGGCCGAGGCGCAGCGACCGATTGGCGTTCGTCTCTGCCTCGAGCGTGTGGACGAGGGCGAAGGAGTCGCCGCTGCCGACCGGGCGGAACAACGTGGCGCGACGCGCGCCCAGGGCCGACTCCACCGTGTGCAAGAGGCCCATCGCGACTTCTTCGGCGCTGTGCGAACCGCGCAGGGCGAGCGCGCTTTCCCGCAGCGCGCGGTGGGTGTCGTAGCGGTCGGGGTAGATCCATCGATCGACCCGGTCCTGCAGCCGTTGGCGAAGCGGACTCATCACGACGATGACGAAGATCGCCAAGAGTAGACTGCCGAGCGCGGCTTGGCCGAACGGCAGCCGGATGGACGCGCGCCCCAGGAGCACCGAGCTGAACAGATAGGTCAAGAGGAAGAGAGCGGTCAGCGCGGCATAGACGAGCACCCGTTGGACGAAGACCTCCCGCTCGAAGACGCCGTGGCGGACGATGGCGTAGCCGAACGAAGCGGGGAGGAGCACCACGGCCAGGGTGGCCGCGCGATCCCCGGGGAGATTCAGCGTCGGCTGGATGAGTCGCAGAGTCACCACGACGAGGAGCGGCAAGAGCCCGAGGATCGTGCCGAGCAGAGTGACCCTGAGTTTTCGCCGGACGGTCGGGAGCGGCGTGGTGCGGAAGGCGCGCAGATAGAGCGTGAGCGCGACCGAGATCGCGATCATCGCGTAGAGAGCGCTGCCCGAGAGGAGCAGCGCGCCCATTCCGGCGGGATCGAGCGGGCCGAGCCACCGATTCTCCGCTACCAGGACCGAGAGCGTGAAGAGCGCGAGTCCGGGCAGATAGATGGGCGCGGCCAGCCAGGGACGCGTGACCAGCGGCGCGCGGGTGTAGGGGAAGAGCAGGAAGAAGTGCACGAGCAGCGCGGGCAGGAGCGCGGAGAAGAGTTCGATCGCCCACGACGTCGCGCGTAGCGCCCAGCTCGCGTCGGGCGTCGAGAAACGAAAGAGCAGCAGAGCGAGCACGTAGCAGAGCGCGAAGAAGACGATGGAGAGGCGAGTGGCGCGGCGCGTGACCACGATCGTCCCGATCAAGAGCGTCGTGAGCGCGACGACGCCCTGTCCCACCTGCCAAGCATGCTCGCTCGGGGGCAGCGCCACCGGCTCCAACAAGATCTCTCGCGGAGCGCCCTCTCGCAGCACGGTGAGTCGAGTCGGCCGCAGTCCCTCCGCGCGCAATCGAGCGAACGGATCGGCGAGATCCATCACGGAGCGATCCTCGATCGCGATCAACTCGTCGCCCGGCAGCAGTCCGGCGCGAGCGGCCGGACCGTCGCCATGCACGACGGCGACGCTACGTCCGTGCTCGCTCAGCCCGAGGAAAGGACGCTGATCGAGGCGCGCGATCTGCAACCCGATTGCCGACGCCGTGAGGATGGCGAGACAGGCGAGGAGCGAGCCGGTCGTCGAGGCGGAGGGGTTGGCCACAAACAAAGGTAGGCAGCGGGTCTCCCGACCGGCAACGGGCAAAGATTGCCCCCTCACTGGTCACAGCTTGCCCAGTGGTCGATCGCACTGCGAGCCGCGACGAGATCCGTGGCGTCGACGAGCTCGGAGGGCGGCGCGCCGAGGAACCCTCCAACCGCGAGTGGCGGCGCGGGATGGCGCTCCCCAGCCCGCGCCGCGAGCGTCGCTCTTCGCGCCCGATCGGAGATTGGCACAGAGCGTGTATTCACCAGCCGCCAGGAGGCGACCCATGTTGCGAGGCATACGCGCGAACGCAGAGGCTCTCGGCCCGGCCATGCGCGCCCAAGAGATCGTCGCCAACAATCTGGCGAACACGCAGACCGTCGGATTCCGACAGGATCGCTCCGCCTTCCATCGCGAGTTGGAAGACGCGGGCGCCGTCGGCTCGAACGGAGGAACGACCGGCGCGGGCGGATCGATCGGCGCTGCGAACGCGCTCGTGCTGGCGCCGCGCATCGACCTGACTCCGGCCGCGATCGAGACGACGGGCGATCCGAACCATCTCGCGATCGACGGGGCCGGCTTCTTCGCCGTGCAGGGCGAGGCGGGCGATCTCTACACGCGCGATGGCGGCATGCTGCGCGGACCCGACGGCACGCTCCTGCATCGGAGCGGCGCGCCGTTCCTGGGAGACGGCGGTCCGATCGTCGCTCCTTCCGATCGCGCGATCGCCGTGGGGAACGACGGCACGGTGCGCGCGGGCGAAGAGATCATCGGGAAGTTGCGCGTGGTGCGCCTGACCGATCCGAACTCGCTGCACCACGTGGGGCAGGGGCTGCTTCGTTCGGAGGCGGGCGCTGAGGCCGACCCCGAGAGTCGCGTGCTCCAGGGATCGCTCGAAGCGGGCAACTCCGATCCCGTCACCAATCTGATCGAGATGATGTCGCTCGTGCGCGCCTTCGAGGCGAACCAGCGCGCGATCCTGACCCAGGACCAGAGCCTCGGACGCCTGCTCGGTTGGGCGTCGCAGTAGTGATCCCAGCGATGAAAGGGAGAGTCCACCGATGCTGAGAGCGCTGCGGAGCGCGGCGGCGGGGATGCGAGCGCAGCAGCTCTACCTCGACACGACGGCGCACAACCTCGCGAACGTGAACACGACCGGCTTCAAACGCAACCGCGTCGGCTTCGAGGATCTGCTCTATCAGACGATCGAACCGGCCACCGGCGCCGCAGGAAACGGCCGTTCCGCGCCGCTCCAGGTCGGTCACGGCAGCCGACCGTCCGACACGACCAAGATCTTCACGCAGGGCGACTCGGAAGTGACGTCGAACCCGCTCGATGTCCTGATCGAAGGGGACGGCTTCCTCCAGGTGCAGCGGATCGACGGAACGACCGGCTACACGCGCGACGGTTCGCTCACGGTGGACGAGCAGGGACGGCTCGTCACGCATCAGGGCTTCGTCGTCCAGCCGGAGATCACCGTCCCGTCCGACGCGTCGAGCATTGCCATCACCGCCGACGGTCGCATCCTCGTCGAGCAGGCGGGCCAGGTCGGCGCGAACGAGATCGGACAGATCTTGCTGGCGCGCTTCCCGAATGCGGCCGGCTTGGTCGCCGAGGGCTCGAACGTCTTCCGCGACGCCGGCGTCTCCGGCGATCCGCAGGTGGGCGTGCCGGGAGAGAACGGACTGGGATCGATCACGCAGGGCGCGCTGGAGCGGTCAAACGTCCAGGTGGTCGAGGAGATGGTCAACATGATCCTCGCGCAACGCGCGTTCGAGGTCAGCTCCAAGGCGGTCAAGGCCGCCGACGACATGATGGGGATCGCGGCCAACATCCGGCCTGCGTGATCCCGATTCAGTTGCAGAACTCTGCCCGGGCGAACGCGGGCCGCGAAGATGGAGAGCGGCGCATGTCAAGGACGACACAGCCGGAGAACCGAAATCGCCTGCCCTTGTGGTGGGGGGGAACGATGGCGGATCTCTTCGTGCGGGGACGAGTGCTCCCGCCGCTCTCTCTACTGTTCGCATTCGCCGTCGGCGAAGTGCGAAGCGCGGGGGCGCCTGTCGCCTCCGCGACCAAGGTGTGGACCGCCGCCGCCGAAGCGACCCTTCGCTCGGCCTGCGGCTGTGACTCGGCGCGCGTCGAGTGGCGGATCGCTCCGGCTCTGGCCGCCGAGATCGCGCGTTGGGACGGCCTCGAGTTCCGAGCGCTCGAGCACACTCCGGCTTCCAACGGTGGAAACGCGCTGGCGAAGTTCGAACTGCGCGGCCTGCAGGCAGGACGACCCAGGCAGAGCACGGTCGAGGCCGCGGTGGCTTGTCGTCGTGAGGTCTGGGTGCTCGCGAAGGCGACCACGATCGGCGCAGATCTGGGCGCCGCCGAGATTCGTCGTGAACTCACTTGGACCGCGCCGCAGGTGCCATCGATTCCCGCGGCTGAGGGAGAGACCTCGCTCCCTCCTTCTGGCATCGCGCGTCGATCGCTGGCGGCGGGGACGGCGCTCTCGCCTTCCGACGTCGCCGCCGCGCCGTTGGTGGCGAGCGGAGAGTGGGTGCGGCTGATCTATCGCGGGGCCGGGCTCGAGGTGGCCGGACGCGCACAGGTGCGCTCCGACGGCTGGCTCGACGATGAGGTCGCGCTGCGACTGGAAGGGGCGAGGCGCGACTGTCGCGGCCGAGTCGTCGCGCCGGGAACCGTGCTCATGGAATCACCGGCCGTACGGACCGGAGGGACGGAGTGATGAGAGTAGCGATAGGCGCGCTGTTGACGCTTCTGGCGATCTCGATGGCGACGGCGACGGCGAGCCCCCGGAGCGACGACGGTTCGCTCTGGACCGAGCCGGGCGGCCTTCGGTATACGAACCGAAAGGCGATGCAGGTCGGCGACCTGATCACTGTCATCGTCTTCGAGCAGTCGCAGGGGAGCAACAGCTCCAGCCTGCGGGCCAAGAAGGAACACAAGTTCGACGCGGCAGCCGAGACCAGCACCGGTCTGCTGAAGATCCTCCCCGAATTCGGCGCGAGCACGAGCACGAAGAACGAGGCGACCGGCAGCGGCGCGGTCAGTCTCTCGGGACAGCTCTCGACCAAGCTGACGGCGCGCGTGATCGAGATCCTGCCCGATGGGCATCTCGTGATCGAGGGGAGTCGCCTGGTCGAGGTGAACGGCGAAGAAGACCGCCTGACCTTGCACGGCGTGGCGCGGCCCGAAGACATCCAAGCCGACAACACGATCCTCTCGACCTATCTGGCAGAGGCGCGCATCGCCTATGCCGGCAACGGCGCCGTGCACCGCACTGGACGCCCGGGCCTCTTCCACCGGGTGCTCTCGTGGATCTTCTGATGCGCCGCCGGTTCACGACGTTGCTCGTCGCCTGGCTCGCGGCGGGTGGCTCGATGCTCGCCCCCGCACCGCTTTCGGCCGCGCGTGTCCGCGACATCGGCTACTTCGAAGGGATGCGCGAGAACCAACTGGTCGGCTACGGGCTCGTGGTCGGCCTCGACGGCACCGGCGACAAGAAGTCGACCGGATTCACGATGCGTTCGATGAGCACGCTCCTGGAGAGCGTCGGTCTCACCATCCGGCCCGAGGAGATGAGCGTCAAGAACGTGGCGGCGGTCTTGGTCACCGCGAGCCTGCCGCCCTACGCGCGCTCCGGCTCGCGGCTCGACGTGACCGTCTCCTCGATCGGCGACGCCTCCAGCTTGCGCGGTGGAGTTCTCGTGCAGACCGCGCTCGAAGGCGCGGACGGTGAGATCTACGCCGTGGCGCAAGGCCCGCTCAGTGTCGGCGGATTCTCGGCCGACTCTCCCGGCGGCACGCGCGTCGCGCAGAATCAGGTGACGGTGGGACGGATCCCGACCGGCGCCATCGTCGAGCGCGAGGTCGTTCGCCCGACCGAGCCGAAGCACCAGCTCGACCTGGTGCTCAACCGCCCCGATTTCACGACCGCGCAACGCGTGGTCGACGCCATCACCCGACGCACCGGCGGCGGCGCGATCGCCCTCGATCCGGGCACCGTGCGGATCCAACTCCCGGACTCCGCCGTCGCCTCTTCCGTCGGATGGATGGCGAAGATCGGAGAACTCGAGGTCGAGACCGGCGCGCCGGCGCGCGTGGTGGTGAACGAGCGCACCGGCACGGTCGTGGCCGGCGGCAACGTCACGATGCATGCGGTGGCGATCTCCCATGGCAATCTCTCGATCCGCGTGCAGAACCGGACCGACGTTTATCCGCCGGCGCCCTTCTCGCCGCCGGGGACTCAGGCCGCGCGCGCCGATCAGTCCGAGATCTCGGTTACCGATCAAGGCGGGAACTTCGTCACGCTCCAGGGAACGGCCACGATCGAGGAGCTGGCGGGCGCGCTCAACACACTCGGGGTGAGTCCTCGCGATGTGATCGCGATCTTCCAGGCGCTGCGCGAGGCCGGCGCGCTCGATGCGGAGTTGGTGATCCTGTGATTCCGCGGAGTGTGGACGCCATCCGCTCCGCCCTCTCCAGCGCGGCCACGCCCGGTGGGGAGACTGCGCCCGCTGCCCGATCGACCGAGCGGGCCGACCATGATTTTCGTCGCGCGCTCCTCTACGAGTTGCTGCGTCCGATGACCGAAGCGCTCTTTCGACCGAGCGAAGGGGAAGACGCCGCCTTGATGCAGACGAGCGGGCTCGATGCGTACGGCGGCTTCTGGACCGAAGCGATGGCCGATCGACTCGCCGCCTCCTGGCCCTCGACCGGCTTGACCGCTCCCGCGACAGCGCCCGCGACAGTTCCCGTCACCGTGAAGCCGCTCCCGCGCGCGCTGTCGACCTCCGCACTCCCCGACGATCTGATCGCGCGCGCCGGACGCCTCTTCGACCTGCCGGTCAATCTGCTGCGCGCGGTCGTCCAGGTCGAGTCAGGCGGGAAACCAGACGCGGTCTCGCCGTCGGGCGCCGTCGGACTGATGCAATTGATGCCGGGCACCGCGAGGGAGCTGGGCGTCGACGACTCCAAGGATCCGTGGCAGAACATCGTGGGGGGCGCGAAGTACCTCGCGCGCCAGCTCCAGCGATTCGGCGGCTTGGAAGAAGCGCTGGCCGCCTACAACGCCGGTCCGGGCGCGGTGGCGCGCCACGGCGGCATTCCGCCCTATGCGGAGACGCGCAACTACGTCGAGCGGGTGCTCGATCTGAAAGCGCGCTTCGACCGCTCCGATCCCGTCGGCGCCTAGCGCCGCGAACTCCGTAGACGTCAAGCGACCTCGCGCACCCGCCGATACCCGAACGTAGGAACAGGTAGGAACAGGGAGGTTCTGCTTTGTCCGCCATTTTCCATTCCGAGGACTCCGAGTTCTCGACCGTCCTCTCTGTGCTCCGCGTGGAGATCGAGTCGGCGCGCGCCTTGCTCTCGGCGCAACGCGCTTGCGAGGACGCGATCCGACGCGCGGCGCCCGCGGACGAACTGCAGGCGCTGCTCGCGCTCCAGGAACAGTCGCTGGAGACCGCCCGAGCCGCCGCGGCGCAACGAAGTCTCCACCTGGCCGGGCCTGAAGCGGTCGAGCGCTGGTTGGCGGGACCGCGTTCGGCGCAGGCCGAGCTCTTGCGCGCGAGCGTGACCGAGGCGCGGCGCCTGCGGGACGAGATCGGCGCCGGCGCGCGACGCATCGGCTTCGTGGCCCGTCGCAACGCCGAATGGTGCAACGCGAGACGCCAGGACCTGGCGGCGGTCGCGGTTCGCGCCGTCAGCGCCGAAGGCGGCTACGGCGCGCTCGGCGCGATTCCGACGGAACGGCGATTCGCCTGGAAAGTCGATCGCGCCGCGTAGGAACGCGGAGACGGAGGACGACCGATGGCCGGCTTGATGCAAGGACTCGAGATCGCGCGGCGAGCTCTGCTCGCGCACCAATCCGCGATCACCGTGACCGGGCACAACGTGGCGAACGTCAGCACCCCGGGTTTCACGCGACGGCGCGCGATCCTCGAGACCGAGTATCCCGAGCGCGGCCCCGAGGGGGTCCTCGGAAGCGGCGTCCGCTTCTCCGGCGTCGTTCGCCATCGCGACGCCTTCATCGACGATCAGATCCGCACCGAGCTGAATCTCGCAGGTCGCTGGGAGGCGCGCGCGGGGGGGCTCTCGCGGCTGGAGGCGATCCTGAACGAGCCCTCGGACCATGGGCTCCAAACGATCATGAACGCGTTCTGGGACTCCTGGGCCGACCTCTCGAACGAACCCGAGGACTTCACCGCTCGATCGGTGGTGGTCGAGCGCGGCGTCGCCCTCGGGGAAGCCTTCGTTCGTCAAGACCAGCGCCTGAGCGAGATCGTGGATGCGAGCGAACGCGAGTTGGTCGAGCTGGTCGCTCGCATCAACCGGAGTCTGGGCGAGGTGGCGCAGATCAATGTCGCGGTCAGCGGCCAAGACACGGTGCAAGGCGCCACGGCCGACTTCGAAGATCAGCGAGATCGGCTCTTGGACGAACTCGCGCGCGAAGCGGGCGCGCGACACATGGTCCTGGACGACGGCTCGGTCGTCGTGCGCCTCGGGGGGCGCACGGTCGTGCAGGGGAGTGAAGTCCAGGAGCTCGACACCGATATCCGTCTCCTCGGTGGACAGGTGCGCGGCCAAGTCGTCTTCGCTTCGGATCGAAACACGGTCGAAGGACTGACCGGCCGCGTGGGTGGACTGGTCGAAGTGCGCGAGGAGATCGTGCCGGCTTTCCGCCAGCAGCTCACCTCCTTGGCGCGAGCGATCCGTGAACGGGTCAACGAACGCTATTCCGCCGGCCCGGATCGCGAGCCGTTCTTCCGCGGCGTCGAAGGAAACGAGCTCCAGGTCGATGCCGCGCTCATCGCCGATCCCTCGCGCGTGGCCGCGGGCAGCTCAGGCGACAGCGGCGACAATGACATCGCCCTCTCGATCGCCGGGCTGCGCGAGGCCCGCGTCATGGCGGGGCGCGCCGCGTCGTTCTCGCAGTTCTACGGATCGACCATCTCGGGCGTCGGTCTCCTCGCCTCGCAGGCGCGGGACATCGCCGAAGCGGAGTCGGCCGCTCTGGAGACCTTGGAGGGACAGCGTCAGGCCACGATCGGGGTGAATCTCGACGAAGAGCTGTCCCGTCTGCTCACGTCGCAGCGCGCCTACCAGGCCGCCGCTCGACTCTTCACCACCATCGACCAGATGTACCAGACCCTGCTCGCGGTCTGAGAGGCGCCATGATCTCCGGAATCCCATCGCAGTCGATGTACAGCGCGATCCTCCGCTCGATCAATCGAGCGCAGGGCCGAATCAGCGAGTTGCAGCGCGGCCTGGCCGACGGGCGGGCCATCCACGCCCCGTCCGACGACCCGGTCGGCACGGCGCTGACGCTGCGCGCCCGAGATCGCATCGCCGCCATCAACCAGTACCAGCGCAATCTCTCGAACGGCCGCTCCCACCTCGAGGCGACCGACTCGCTCCTCACGCAGATCGAGGAGGTCGTCATCCAGTCGCGCGTCTTGGTCACGCAGGCGGGCAACGGGTCATTGGGCCCCGACGATCGCGCCATCTTGGGCGAACAGGCCGACGCGCTCGTGCGCGAGGCGTTGGACCTGGGCAATCAGCGCTTCGCCGGCGTGCATCTGCTCGGGGGGGTCCGTTCGTTGGAGAAGCCTTTCGTCGCGAGAACCGACCGTGCGGGGGCGATCGTCGGGATCTCCTCGCAGGTCGAGAACGACACGCCGATCGTTCGTCAGGTGGGGGAGGACGTTTTCTTAAGCATCCGTGTGCCGGCGTCCGATGTCTTCGGCGAGGGGCAGGAGCTGTTCGCACGCCTGATCGAGCTGCGCGACGCGTTGCGCGACGACGATCGAGAATCGCTGGCGGAGCTGGGTCGCAATCTCGACGCGGATCACGACCGGGTGGTCGCGGCGCACGGAGTGGTCGGCACGCTGATGCTGCGGGCCGAGGGGCTCGAGTCGAACCTGCAGAGCGACGCGGTCACCGTCGCCTCCGACAAGTCGCGGCTGGAGGATCTGGACGTGCCCGCGGCGCTGATGGAGCTGCAGCAGCAGGAAGTCGCGCTGCAGGCCGCGCTGCAGACGGGCGCACGGATCCTCAGCCTGAGTCTGCTCGACTATCTGGATTGACCGCGATTGACCGTGATTGATCGCTGAGGACGTTCTCGAGGGGGAAGACCATGATCCTGCGTTCGAAGTCACTGGGTGAGATCGAAGTGCGCGACGACGCCGCCATCCACCTGCCGGACGGGCTGCTCGGCTTCGAAGACCTGCGGAAGTTCGTCTTCCTCGATGTGGAAGAATTCCGACCGTTTCTCTGGCTGATTTCCACGGATGAACCCGAAATTGGATTCGCCGTAGCCGATCCGCGCTACTTCTATGCGGGTTCGTACGAGATCCCACTGAGCGAGGCCGACCGAGACATCCTCGACTGTGAGCCGAACGATCGTCTCTCTGTCTTTGTGCTAGTGTCTGTCCCCGAAAGCGGAGGGAAGATCACCGCAAACCTGAAGGGCCCGGTCGTGATGAACGCCCGCAATCGACTGGCCAAGCAGGTGGTAGTCTACAACCCAGCGTTCGCCGTCCGTCAGCCGATGCTCCTGCCGTCCTCGATCACCTCCGCTGCTCTGCAAGCGGGCAATCTGCAAGCGGGCAATCTGCAAGCGGGCAATCTGCAAGCGGAGAGCGGCCGAGGAAACAAGATGCACGGCGGTGCGCTCCGAGGCGGATCGTTCCAGCCGGGAGTCATCCAGGGGAACACCGTCAAGGGGGAGACCCAGACTCACGTCACCGCGGGACAGCCTCCCGCTCTGCGGATCAGTGTCGGCTAGGCCGCCTTCATCACCATGACAGTTGCGCAATTCGCCCTGCCCCACCGCTCGCCTGAGCGAGCCGGCCCGGGCTATTGGAGGGAGCGACGATGCTCATCCTGACACGGAAGTTAGGGGAGAACATCCGGATCGGGGACAAGATCAAGATCATTGTCCTGGACGTGAAGGGTGGTCAGGTCAAGTTGGGCATCGACGCGCCCCCGAACGTCGCTGTCCACCGCGAGGAGATCTACGAGCGGATCCGCGACGAGAACCGTCGCGCGTCCGGGATCTCGGCCAAGTCGCTCAAGGAGGTCGCCCAGATCTTCAGCAAGGCGAAGCGTCGCGGCGAAGAAGACAGCGCCGGTTCGGCCGGACCGTAGCGACCGCGAGATCCTCCCCACGAGTTCCAATCGAGCGAGGCCCAGGAATCCCTGGGCCTCTTTCGTTTACGGGCGCGCGTTCGAGTGAGTTCTCGTTGTGCCTGGAATCCCCTAAAGGTCGCCCGCGGGATCTACCGATGACCCAAGCGAGAGGCACCCGGCCCCTTCCGAGTGAGGAAGCCGGAGCCTCAGCCACAGGGTACGGAAACCCGGTTGCCGCAGCGGGCAACCGCGACTAGGGAGGGTTATCCCAAGATGGCCGGAAGCGATCTTTCCAGAATCCGCTCCAACATCCAGGGGCTGAACATCCTCGCCACGCTCCGGGACGTGAACCAGAACGTAGCGACGCATCAGCTCAGGTTGGGGACGGGCAAGCGCATCAACAACGCCGCTGACGATCCGTCGGGAATGTCGATCTCGAGCAAGCTCGACGCCCGGAATCGGACGCTGCAGGCGGTCTACGACAACATCGGCCAGGCGAAGAACATGGTCGCGGTGGCGGAGGGCGGTCTACTCAGCATCAACGACATCTTGGTCGGAATGGGTGAGAAGATCGTGGCGGCCGCAAGCGACACGCTCGGAACCGAGGAGCGCAAGGCGATCAGTCAGGAACTCTCCCAGATGATGGCGGAAATCCAGGACATCGCGGAGCAGACCTCGTTCAACGGGCTGGCCATGCTCAACTCGTCGAGTTCGCTCAGCTTCCAGACCGGTGAGAACGACAGCACGATCTTCGACCTCGGTGTCTTCACGCCGGGCGCGCTCGGGATGGAGAACCTGGTCGCGTTGACGCCGAACGACGCCATCGATTCGACGAACTACACCCAGTACAAAGACGAGATCGACACCGCCTTGCGGACGATCAACTCGGGGCTGACCGGCATCGGTTCACTCACGAATCGTCTGACGCTCAAGGAGAACAGCATCTCGATCGCGCAGGTCAACACCGAGTCGGCCTTCAGCCGGATCCGCAACGCCGACATGGCGAAGGAACAGCTGGAGTTGTCGAAGATGCAAATCCTGCAGCAGACGTCGACCGCCATGCTGGCGCAGGCCAACATGAACGGTCAGTCGATCCTGGCGCTCTTCGGTTAGTGAGTAGGCGTGCAGGGAGCCGGTCTCGCGCCGGCTCCCTGAACCCTCTCATCCTCCATGAACGAGATGCGCCGACAAGCACCGCCTGGGCAAGCACCGCCTGGGCAAGCACTGCCTCGAGAGGCGCTACGTCTCTACCGCGAGCACACGGTCGCGGTCCTGGGTCCCGGCGAGCTCACGCTGAAGGTGACCGACGTCGCGCTCGGCGCCGCGCGCAGCGGCCGACGCGGGCTCCTCATGCGCGCGATCCGCGAACTGATCGGCGGCCTCGACCCGGAGAGCGGTCCTGTCGCCGGACAGTTGCTCGTCCTCTACGAGTATCTGGTGCGGCTGGCGCGTGACGGCAGGCTCGACGAAGCCGAGACGATCCTGGCCGAGCTGTCCGAGACATGGCGTCGCGCGTTGACGAGGAGCTAGTCCATGCCGATCGCAGTCTCGACCACCGGCAACGCCAGCCTCCGCGCGCTCGCGCAACAACTGCTCGCTCCGGTCAAACGGCCGCTGCTCGCCCTGCAGACACAGCGCTCGCAGCTCGATGAGCAACTCAAGTCCTACCGATCGCTCGGCTCTCGGCTCTCCGAATTGAAGCGGCTGACGCAGAACCTTTCCGTGCGATCCAGTGCGAATCCGCTCCGCGCGGTGCGGGTCGAGGGGTCCGACGAACGGACGGTGGCGGTCTCGGCCACGGCGCAGGCCAGCGCCGGCACCTTTACCCTGCGCGTCGACGCGTTGGCGACGCGGCACAGTCTCGCCTCGGGCGAGTTCTCGGCCGAAGCCGCGACGCCCGAGTCGCGCACCGCGGACAGTCTGATGGCCAGTGAATTCGGCGAGCCGACCGCGGTCCGCTTTCGCCTGAAGGGCGTGTCGACCGAGACCGAGCTCTCGATCGAACTGCCGGCCGGACCGCTCGGCCGCGCGTCGCTGGAGGCGGTCGCCGAGGGGATCAACGGCTCGTCGGCGGCAGTCTCGGCCTCGGTGGTGCAGACCTCCACGGGACAGATCCGGTTGCTGCTCTCGACGCGCGATTCGGGACAAGACGCCCGCGTGACCGAGATCGTCGACCTCGAGGGCGATGTCATGGCGCGCCTCGGATTGGCGGGCCGAGAGACCGAGAACTCGACGCATCCGGCCACGGTACAGGCGGGCGCCGACGCCAAGGTCGTCGTCAACGGCGTGCCGGTCACGGCGAGAACGAACGAATTGACCGACCTCCTGCCGGGAGTGTCGGTGCGACTCCACGCGCCTTCGGCCGAGACGCGGAGCATCCAGATCGAGCGCGACGTCGAAGCCGCGAAGGCGCGGATGGAGGAGTTCATCGCCGCGTTCAACGCGACGCTGACCGAGGTGCGCAATCAGACTCGGCCGTCCGACCGCGCCGGCTCGACCCGAGGCGCCCTGGCCGGGGATGAGTCATTGCGGCAGTTGCGGAGCGAACTGCGCGACGCGCTCGCGCCGACCGTGGGGAGCGCGACGTTGTCGGCCGGCGCGCTCGGAGTGACCGCCGATCGGGAAGGCAGACTCACACTTTCCGATCCGAGCCTGTTGGCGAGCGCGCTCCTCCAATCCGCGTCTTCCGTCGAGAACTTCTTCGCCGCCGATGGAAGCGCGGGCAAGCGGCTGAGCGACACGCTCGATCGCTACGCGCGCAGCGGCGGTCTCTTGACTTCGAGGCAGGAGACGCTGAACGGGCGGATCCGATCGATCGAACAGCGGATCAAGACGCAGACGAAGAGCTTCGCTCGACAGGAAGAGACGCTGCTCGGTCGCCTGGCGCAGCTCGAGTCGACCATCAGCTCGCTCAACAGTCAGCGCGACTACCTGGGCGGCCTCCTCACCAGCAACGACGCCATCTTCGGCTAGCCGATCGGCCTATGCGGACCAAGCGGACCCTCCTCCGCGATCAAGGATCGCCCGTCGCCGGCCGATAGGTCTCTGCAGGAGACCGGCCGGTTCGGCCGTCCCGCCACCACGGTAGGACGGTCTCCGGCCCGCGGGAGGATCCCATGCATCCGGACGACCAGGACGTGGTCGCGCGGCTCGCCCGAGCCGAACAAGCCGCCGCCGAGGGAGAGGCCGATCGGGCCATCGAACTGCTGGCCGAGGCGGCCGAGTTGCTCTCCGCGCAGATCGAGGCCCACGCGTCGGCGGAGACGTCGGCCGAGGTTTCGCCCTCGGCCCGGAGACGTCGTTTGTCCGACGATCTCGACGCGGTCGAACGCGCGCTACAGTTGGCCGCCACTTGGGAAACTGCGACCCGGGCCGAACTCGAGGGGACGCGCGGCGCGCAACGATTCGCCGGACAACAGACCGATCCCCCGAGATGGATCCACGAGCGCGCGTGAAGCGAACGAAAGTCGAGGAACCGATGGCGGTCGAGAAGACAGGACGACCGAAGATCGTCTCGATCGAATCCCTGAGAGCGAAGGCCGACGCCAAAGAGGCGGCCAGGGCGCCGCGAGCCGACTCGCCCGAGCCTCTCGCGTCCCCCGAGTCCGAGACGCCCGAGATCCGCAGCGAGAAGGTGCTCGAGGCGCGTCGTCGACTCTCCGAAGGTTTCTACGATCGTCCCGAAGTGCGACTCGACACGCTGCGCGCGCTGCTCGGCGAACCCCGCGAAGATGACGGGGGCCGCCCCGAAGGTCCGCCTCCGTGAACACCGTCCCGACGACGTCCGGCCTGCCGATCGAAGCGGGAGAGACCCTGAGGTGGCGAATCGGGGAGGCGACTCCGGCGTCGGCAGTAGTTCGCGCGAGGGAAGGCCGGCGTCTGGAGCTGTCGCTGGCGGCGCGCACCCCGCGACTCCCGGCCGACCACACGGTGCTCCTAGAAGTCGAACGGCCCGACGCGCTCTACCTGCTGTCGGCTCGCGTGGATGCCCAACCCTCGGACCGACGTCTCGATCTGGTGATCTCCGAGGCGAACCCCGAACGGGTGCAACGTCGTGAGTACTTCCGATTGCCGTTCGCGGCCTCGTTGCTGCTCGCGCGCACACCCGGGCATCCGGCGGGATCCGCCTCGAGCGCGCCGCCCCTCCTCGATGGCGGCAGGTTCGAGGCGGAGTTCCATCTGGCTCGGGTCCACGATCTGAGCGGGGGAGGATGTCGAGTCGAGGGGACCCAGTCCTGGCTCGGTCTCGACAACGTCCACGCTGGATTCCTCTATCTGGGGGAAGGCGCGCCGCTCGCGCTGGATCTCAGAACGGTGCGGATCGAGCGGTCGCCCGAGCGCACCGCGTTCCAGTTCATGGGACTCCCTGAGCGCAAGCGCGAGCGCATTCTCCGCGCGCTCTTCCGCGAACATCGCCGGCTCCGCTCCACGCGACTCTCCAACTGACCGCGCCCCGCTCACGCGGGCGCCCTACTCCTCGCTTGTGACCACTCCGGGCCGCCGTTAGGATGCGACGGGCCCAAGGATCGGGTCTGCGCGCGAAGGATTCATCATGACTCGATCGTCGGCGAGGACGGAAACGGGAGTTCGTCCACTCGCTCAGCACGCCGGTTCGCCTGGTCCACGCCGTCGATCTCCGCCTCTCTCGGACCCCCAGTCCGGAGCGCACCCCGAACGGTCGCAGCGGCCGTCCTCGAAGGGTGCGAAAGTGGTGGAGACGGATGGCGCGCCTCTGTTGGGCGGGATCGCGTATCGACTCTACGCCGCCGACGCCCCCTCGCCTGTGCGGGCGACCCGGCGCCGCGAGTTCGAAGGCTGGACTCCCATCGCGGCCCACTCGCTGGAGCTGGATCCGAGCGACCCGTGGGCTCTCGGCTTCGCCTCGTCGCACTTCTGGCGGACGCTCGCCACCGACAAGCTCACGCCGCTCGTCGAGCGCGCCGCGAAGCTTCGGGGGGAGAACGCGAATCTCACTTGGTGCGACGCCGTCGACGCCCCGCTCCCGGTCCCGCGTCTCTCGGCCATGCCGCTGACGGAGCGCGGGGATCCCATCGGCGGTTTGATCGTGCAGCTTCCGCGCGCCGCGCGGGCGGCGAAGGCCGCGGTCGATCTGATCGAGAATCCGCGCTCGCGGGAGCGGTTGCGACTGGAGATCGCCCTCGAAGCGCTGCGACGTGAGCGCGCCGAGTTGGCGGGATTCCGCGAAGCGGTCGGGCAGGCGCTTCCCTACGGCACGCTCATCCTCGATCCATTGGGCCGCGTGCTCCACTGCGGGGGTCGGGCCGAGGCGATCCTGGGAGTGCGGGCCGAGGATGCGCGCGGTCTCGACTGCGTGCGCGTCTTCCGCACGGTGGGGCTCGAGGATCGGCATCCGTTGCTCGAGGCGTTGAAGGGACGCGCGGCGCCGATCGAGTTGTACCTGGCTCGTCCCGATGGAACCGAGGCGCCGATCTCGCTCCAGACCGCGCCGTTGGCCGGGCCGGGACGGAAACGACGCGGACTCGTCGCCTTCTTCCGTGATCTCTCCGAAGAGCGCGTGCTGGCCGAGTCGCGCAGCCAACGGGATCGCTTGATCGCGTTGGGCGAGTTGTCGGCCGGCATGGCCCACGAGATCCGCAACCCGCTGACCGGAATCGCCAATTGCGCGCAGGTCCTGAAGGAGGGCCGGATCGGAGAGGAGCAGCGCGAGCGCTTCCTCGATCTGATCCTCGACGAAGCCGAGCGCCTCAATCGGATCGTCGAAGGGCTGCTCAGCTACGCGCGGCCGAATCGGCCGGAGCTGCGCGAATCCGACATCCTCGAATCGGTGCGGCGGGTGCTCGAACTGCAGGGTCCGACCATGGCCGAAGCGGGCGTGCGGAGTTCACTCGTCGTGCGCGGCCGCATTCCGCGGCTGTATGTCGACCCGAACCAGATCGAGCAGGTGCTGCTCAATCTGGTTCGCAACGCGCAGGAGGCGATGCCGGAGGGCGGCGACTTGCGCCTCGATGTGGCGGTCATCCGACGACTGCCTCACCAGCGTCGCATGCCGGGCCGGCGTGCGACGGACCGAGTCCGTTACGCGCGCGACCCGCTGCGCGCGCGCTTTCTCCAGATCCGCGTCGCCGACACGGGGCGCGGCATCTCGAAGGAGCATCTGTCCAGGATCTGGAATCCGTTCTTCACCACCAGGACGCGCGGGACCGGGCTCGGTCTCTCGCTCTCTCTGGCGATCGTGCGCGAACACGGCGGGACCCTCGCGGCCCGTTCGGTCGAACACAAAGGGACGACCATCCTCATGGATCTTCCCATCGAGAGGAGGCAAGGTGAGCGACGACAGGATGCCTGACACCCTGGCTTACACCCTGCTTGTCGTCGACGACGAGCATTCCATCCGCATGACCCTGAGCGAGGCGCTGCGCGACGACCAGACGAGCGTGCTGGCCGCGCCGACCGGGCGCGACGCGATGGAGATCCTCGCGCGCGAATCGGTCGATCTCGTGCTGCTCGATCAGAAGTTGAAGGAATCGGGAGAGGACGGCATCGATGTCCTGCGCGAGATCAAGGCGCGCTGGCCGCACGTGCTCGTCATCATGATGACCGCCTACGGGCGGATCGAGTCGGCGGTGGAGGCGACCAAGCTGGGTTGCTTCCAGTACATCACCAAGCCGCTGGAGATCCCTCAGCTCCGATTGCTGATCCGCAGCGCGCTCCAAACGGTCGAGCTGCGCAAGGAAGTCGAGGTCTTGCGCAGTCAGCGCGACCGCGAGATCGAGGGCGAGCAGGTCTTCGGCTCCAGCCAGAAGATGCAGGACTTGCTGGAGAACGTGCGCAAGATCGGCAAGTCGGGCGCGTCGACCGTGCTCATCCGCGGCGAGACCGGGGTCGGCAAGGAGCTGATCGCGCGGCGCATCCACTACTCGAGCGAGGCGTCGAAGGGCCCGTTCGTCGATCTGAACTGCGCGGCGGTGCCGGACAATCTCCTGGAGTCCGAGCTCTTCGGCACCGAGGCGGGAGCGTTCACCAACGCGAAGAGCCAGCGCGGGCTGTTGGAGATGGCGGATCGCGGCACGTTGTTCCTGGACGAGATCGGAGAGATGCCGCTCGGGCTCCAGTCGAAGCTGCTGCGCGTCTTCGAGCAGCGGACCTTCCGACGCGTGGGCGGACGGAGCGATGTCCGCGTGCATGTTCGTTTCGTCGCGGCGACGAACAAGGATCTCTTCCAGGAAGTCGAGGCGAAGCGCTTCCGCGAGGACCTCTACTACCGACTGACGGTCATCCCCATCCACGTCCCGCCGCTGCGTGATCGCAAGGACGACATCGGACTACTGGCGAAGTACTTCCTCCAGCGATTCAATACGGAATTGGGCGGGAAGATCGAGCGTGTCTCGGACAAGGCGATGGAGCTGCTGGCGAACTATCGCTGGCCGGGCAACGTGCGCGAGTTGAAGAACCTGATGGAGCGGCTCGTGCTCATGCACTCCGGACCGGAGATCCTGCCGGAGGACCTCCCGCCGCAGTTGCGCGGCGAGGCGAGGCCGGGCGCGAGCGGGAAGACGGCGGAGCTGCTGACGTTCAACACCGAAGAGGTGGTCAAGCTGGAGAAGGTGGAGCGCCTTGCGATCGAACATGGGCTCAGGGTCGTCGGCGGGAACAAGACGCGCGCAGCGGAGCTGCTCGGCTGTAGCCGGCAGACGCTTCGCGCGAAGATCAAGGACTACGCCATCGCGACGACCGGAGCCGAGGCGGAAGCCGAGGCCGACTAGCCATTCTCCGGCCGCGCCGTGATCGGCCCGTACCACTCTGGGCGACGATCCCCCAGCAGGTCGTTGCGCGGGGTGACCGCCTTGTCGCGCGCCAGGGTCGGGTCGATCTCGACCACGCGGGACTCCGGCCGATCGCTCGGCGCTTCGGCCAGGACCTCGCCGCGGGGATCGGCCACGAAGGAGCGTCCGGTGAAGGAGAGACCGCGTTCGCTCCCGATCCGGTTGGCCGTCACGACGAAGAGTCGATTCAGCATCGCGTGGATCGGAACGGCCCGCTGGCAGCGATCGGGGATGACGAGATTCGAAGGGTGGCAGATCACCTCGGCCCCTCGCAGCGCGAGGACGCGCCAGGTCTCGACGAACTGCCAGTCGAAACAGACCAGGAGACCCACGCGGACCGGCCCGAGATCGAAGACCGGGAGTCCGAGATCGCCCGGCGAGAAGAGGTCTCTCTCACCCGAGAACAGATGCAGTTTGCGATACGTCCCGATCCATCCTCCCGGGCCGACGAGGATCGCGCTGTTGTAGATCTGGTCTCCGTCCCGCTCGCAGAGTCCGCTCACCACCGAGCAGCTGCTTTCGGCCGCGAACGAGGTCAGGAGCCGAGTGTAGGCGCCGTCGCGCGCCGATTCGGCGGCGGCCGCCGCGTCCTCGGCCCGCGCGAAGTGATATCCGGAGTTCGCCAGCTCCGGCAGCACCAGGAGATCGGCCGGGGGCGCCGCCTCCAACAGTCCACGCACGATCTCGCGGTTGTGCTCCAACTCGCCGAGCAGCGGCGCGAACTGGATGTAGCCGACTCGCATCAACTCGCCGCCTTTCGTGACGCCTCGACCCGGCGTGGTAGCATGCCGGCCTCGCGTGATGTCCTTCGTCGATCAGATCCTGGCGCTCTTGCGCTGGAAACGCTTCATCCTCGGCAACACCGCGCTCGTCGCGGTGCTCTCGGTCGTGGTCGCGTTGCTCTTGCCCAAGACCTATAGCGCCACCGCTTCGGTCTTCCCTCCCGAAGAGGAGGGCCTCTCGCTCGGGAACCTCTCCTCGCTCCTCTCCGCCGGCGCGCTGGCCGGAGGACGCACGAGCCTCCCACTCCTGGCGACGCCGTCCGATCTGTTCGCCGCCGTCTTGAAGAGTCGGACGTTGCGCGAGGAGATGGTGCGGCGATTCGACCTGATGACCGTCTACAAGGTCAAGGAGATGGACGACGCCGTCGAGGCCCTCTCGGGAAATCTCTCGGTCAAGGTCGGGGGAGAGGGCGTCGTCTCGGTGCGCGCGCTGGACCGTTCCCCCGAACTCGCGGCGCAGATGGCGAACGGCGCGGTCGAGTTGCTGGATCGATTGAACCGCGAGAAGCGGAGCGGCTCGGCCCACTACGCGCGCATCTTCATCGAGCAACGCCTGGCGCAGAATCGCGTCGATCTGGCCGCGGCCGAGGACACGCTGCGGATCGTGCAGGAGCGCGGACAGGTCTTCGTGCCCGAGGACCAAGCCCGCGCCGTCATCAGCGCCGCGGCCGAGGCCCAGGCGCAGTTGATCGTCAAGGAGGTCGAGCTCGGCGTCCTCTCGGGTCAGGTCGGCCGCGAGCACCCGGAGCGGATCGCCATGGAGCGCGAGGTCGCGACCTGGCGGCGTCGATTGGCCGAACTGGAATCGGGGGCTGGCGGTCCGCGTGGCAGTCGCTTCGAGATCCCTCTCCATGACTATCCCGAGCGGGCCCTCGCCTACGTGCGTGCGCTGCGCGAGGTCGAGGTGCAGCAGGCGATCTACCAACTGCTCGTGCAGCAGTACGAGCAGTTCCGCATCCAAGAGACCCGGGATACGCCGACGGTGCAGGTGCTCGATCGGGCGGTGACGCCGACCAAGCGATACCGTCCGATCCGCTGGATCATCTGTGTCAGCGCCACGCTGACCGCGTTCTTCGTCAGCGTGATTCTCGCCGCCGTCTTGGAGCGAGTGGCGCGCCTGCGTCGGGACGACCCCGAGCGTTTCGCGCGGCTGCGCGAACTGTTGCGCCAGTTGAAGCTCGAGCCGCTCGTCGATCGGCTCTAGTCGCCGCGAACATGTCCACTCGCGCCGCCGCTTCGTTGGCCACTCGCGCTCCGGTCCCGTCCGGCTGGGTCTGGGCGCTCTTGGTCCTGCTCGACTTCGTCGTGTTGGCTTCCACCTCGCGCGCGCCCTACCTGCTCGCGGCGCTCTGCGTGGCGTGCGCTCTTTGCTGGATGCTGAGCGCCCCGTACCGCGCCCTGGCGTTCGTCGCCTTCGGATTGCCGTTGCTCGATCCGGTCAGCGCATCGATCGGAAACTCCGTGCCGATCGGGATCTACTTCGCGCGCGGCCTGCTGCTTGCGGGCGTCGCGCTCATCGCCTGGCGCGCGCTCTGGGGAGACTCGAGCGCCGCTCGCGCGCTCTCGGCGACGGCGCGTGAGCCGCTCCTCCTCGCGACGGCTGTGCTCGCGCTCATCTTGGCGTGGGGCGCCCTCGGCTCACCCTCTCCTTCGTACGGGCGCGCGAAAACGCTGTTGTTCGTCACCATCAACGCGACGTTCCTCGCCGTGGCGCTGGTCTACCTGCGAGGGGACGCGCAGACCACGACCGCGCGCGGCGTCTCGTTCCTCCGGCATGTCGTGGGCTGGAATCTCGCCGTGGCGCTGCTGGCCGCCGCCAACGATCGCCTCGAGTTCCAACCCTGGAGCGGGCGGCTCCAAGTGCTCGGCCTCGGTCCGATCTGGTTGGCTCGACAGATGGGCTTCGGACTGGTCGCGCTGCTGGGACTGCGCGCGATCGGAGCGATCGGGAAGGGTCCGACAGTCTTCGCCGCGCTTCTCTTCGGCATTGTGTTCCTCCGCACCGAGTCGCGCGGCCCCGCGCTGGCCATGGTCGTCGCGGCCGCGGCCTGGGTCGCGAGCAGTGACGGACGCCTCGGTCGACGCGCCTTCGTGCGCGGCGCTCTGGTCACGGGTGTCGCCGCGGTCAGCGGGATCCTGCTGCTCTTCATCCTCGCGGCGGAACGATTCGGCAATCTCCCGTTCGCCGGCGCGGCGGTTTCGAACTTCGTGCGCCTTCGCATCCTCGCCGTGGCAGGCGAGCAGATCACCTCCGTCCTCGGGACCGGCCTCGGCACCGGCGGCTTCAGCGCCCTGGCTCGAGCCGGCGATCGCCGTCTCTATCCGCACAATCTCTTCCTCGAGGTCGGGCTGGAGAATGGGCTCGTCGGCTTGTTGGTCCTGGGTACGTTCCTGGTCCTGCTCTGGGGACGCTGGCGCCGCGCGCGGCTGGAGTGGCGCACGCGCGACCGAACGCGTTGGAGCCTGACTCGAGTCGCGATGGCGTCCGCGCTCTTCGCGCTCGTGGCGGCGCAGTTCAGCGGCGACATCAGCGGCAATGATGGGATCTGGCTCTGGGCCGGCGCCCTCGCCGTCTGGTCCGCGCGCGACTGATGCGCATCCTCTATCACGCGCCGATCGACCTGACGCTGGCGCAGGGGCACGCGGTGCATGTGCGACGACTGACCGACGCGCTCGAGGCCCGCCGCCACGTGGTTCATCTGATCTCGCTCGCCCCCGCGGCCGAGACGAGCGCGTCAGCGTCGACGTGGGCGGGACCGAGCGGCGGCTGGACGCGAATGGCGCGACGCGGCCCGCCGAAGCTCGGGCAACTCGACTTGGAGCGGCGCCTTCGCCGCGCGATCTCGGCGAAGTTGTCGCAGTTCCGCCCCGACCTGCTGCTCGTGCGCCAAGAGCTCTTCTCGATCGCGCCGTTGCGATTGCCGCGTCACATTCCTCTCGTGGTGGAGAGCAACGGCGCCATCGCCGGCTTCGCCAGGCTGAGCGGCGCGTCTCGGTGGCGCGCCGCCGCCGCCGGCTGGTGCGAAGAGGCGCTGCTGCGCGAGGCCGACGCGATCGGCGTCGTCAGTCTCTCGGTCCGAGGTGCGCTCGGCCTGGACGACGACACGAGAGTCCGCGTGATTCCCAATGGAGTCTGGCTCCCCCCGCTCTCGGCGGATCCGGACATCGTTCGCGCCGAGGCCGGGGCGCGTCCCGGTGACTTCGTGATCGTCTTCGCCGGAAACCTCTCGGCGGTCCAAGGACTCAGTCGCTTGCTCGCGGCGCTCGCCCGGCTGGGCTCGGCGTACACCTGCTGGGTCGTGGGAGAGGGCGCTCAGCGCGCGAGACTCGAGCACGAGCACGTGGAGCGGTGGATGGCGGCGATTCGCGCCCCGGCCGGGCTGGAATTCGTGGGGCCGGTCTCGGAAGAGCGGTGCGCCGAACTGGTCGGCGCGGCGCAGTTGGTCGTCGCCCCCTACGACGCGCGGGTGAGCGGATCCGTCGGGCTCGATTCACTTAAACTGCTCCAGGCGTTCGCGTGCGATCGTCCCATCCTGGTGAGCGAATCGGTGACGTCGGCGCCGCTGGAGGAGTGGGGTATCGGAGAACAGTTACCGGCGGACGATAGCGATGCCTGGATCGCCGCGGTCGTTCGGTGGCGAGAGCGGTGGGTGCAGGCGGGGCAGCCGTTGCGCGACTGGCCGTGGCCGCGCGGGACCGGGCGCGGGCGGAAGTATGTCGAGAGCGAACGGACGTGGGATCACACGGCCGCGGAGTGGGAGAAGACCTTCGCTTCGGTCAGCGCCGCGAGAGCGCGATGATCGAGATGATGAGTGCGCTCGCACTGGAGAGCGGGGCGAGCAGCGTGTTGAACTTGTACGTGCGCCGCTCCGGCACGCGCAGCGTGGAGCCCGCGTCGACGAAAGCGCTCGGCTCGACCGCGTGCGCAGATTCATCCCCCCGTCGAATCGTCCAGCCGTCGCTGCGCCCGAGTTCGGTCGGCCCGCCGGCCAGCGACACGTAGTCGCCGACCCGCATGCCAGGTAGATGCGGATAGCGTCCGGGCATCCTCACCGCGCCGGTCAGGTAGACCCAACGCGCCGCGTACTCCAGTTCGAGGATGTCTCCCGGCGCCACCGGCTGCGCTCGATCCGCCGCGCGCGCGAGGGAGAGCAGCCGCGCGTCTTCGCCCGCGCGGCGGAGCGTGACCACCCCAGTCGCTCGATCCGAAGCGCCCCCCGCCAGCCCGAGGATCGTCGCGACCGAATCGCCGGGCAGCCACTCCACGCGCAGATCCGGCTCCTCTTCGGGACGATCGGCGAAACGCGCGGGAGTGACCGGCGTCGTCTGGAACGCCGCTCGCCCCTGCACGGGACCGCGCACGCGAACGGTCGGGCCGATCGGCGGAATCTCGAGCGCGAGACCCGAGGCGAGGAATGGGTTCGCCGCCAACTCGCCCCCGAGCAGCCATCGCGCCAGATCGATCTCCTCGGTCGGACCGTCATGGTCGAGCGGCGCGAGGCGCAGTCGTCGCACCGAGCCGCCCGGTCGGATTCCGCCCGCCTGTTCCAGCAGGGACGAGACGCGATCGAGGCTCGATGTCTCGTAGACGCCGGGCCGTTCGACCAGGCCGGTCACCGGGACGCGGAAACGTCCCGGCTCCAAGAGTCGCAGCGAAACCGAGGAGCGCGGATAGAGCGGGCGGAAGGCCTCGACGAGACGACTCTGCGCTTCGCGGAGTGAGAGTCCCGCCACCTGGATCGGCCCGACGTCCGGAACCAGCAGCGCGCCTTCCGGACCGACGCGCAGGGTGAACGCGCGCGCCCCCTCTCCCCAGGCGCCGACATGCACGAGATCGCCCGGGAGCACTCGGTAGAGATCGGGATCGACAGGCTGCTCCAGCGCCCAGTCGGCGGGGCCTACTTCGATCGGATCCTCGGCGCCGCCGGACCCGCGAGGGAGATCGCGCAACGATTCCATGAGACCCGCCGGCGCACTCTGCGCCGCCGCCGTGCTGATCGCGCCGAGGGTCGGCCCGAGGCTCAGCGAGAGCGCGAGGATGAGCGCGAGGCAACGTCGCGCGGAGGAGGAGATCAGGTGGATCTGCACGGTGGAGCGGGAGGATACGCGAGGCCCCACGCGGCGCAAAGAGGGAGGGCCGCCATCCTGGGGAGGGATGGCGGCCCCGTGGGCCGAGTCAGGGCAAACCCGGCGGAGGAATGCTGAGGGGATGTTCGATCGACGAAGGTTCGGGTTCGGTCATCGTCCTCCTTTCGCCTACCAACCGGCGCGGTAGGTGGAGAAGTGGTCCAGGGTCGCGGTGAGGGTCTTGGTGACCGGGTTGTAGACACCGCCGACGTTCTCCCAGGCACGGGTGGCCTCGTTCCACCAGTAGAGGTTGATGCCGTCACCGTCGACGTCGCCCGCGCGGCCGATTCCGCGGACGATCGACGTTCCCTGCAGGTTGATGCTGATCACGACCGGGACGTCGAACTCCGATCCGTGCGGTCCCAGCTCGACGGCCGCTTCGGGGCCGGCCACCGGCTTCACGCTGTAGAGGGCGATGTGGTCGAGGGCCAGCGGCGGTACGACCAGCGCGTACTTCGTGTGCTGCACGACTCCGCCGAGCAGCGGGGAGATGAACTTCGCCGTCATGACGGCGGAGCTCAGCCCGTCGCCGGCGAGGCCGCTATTGACGGAGCCGCCGACCCCGGTCGACTCCCGGGCTCCCGCGTCGGAGGCGGAGGGCACGGAGTCGGACGGCTCCAAACCAAGATTCGAGGTGTCGACCGGCGCCATCGGGTCGTGCGAGCCGCATCCAACGAGTCCGAACGCGCCGACGAGACTCGTAGCAAGCAGGAACAGACCGAGTCCCGACCAACGATGGCTGACGGCGCGTTCACCCTTGCGCGGGCTTTGACCGTTGCGTGCGATTCCCAGGATCGACCAGATGGTTCGCTTCACGGTTCGAATCCTCCCTTCGGTTGTCCGCCTTGTCACAACGCGTGTGCCATTGACGCAACCCGATGGGAGCGAACGCCCTACGGGCGATAGAGCGATCGGATGAGTGTGGAAAGCCCCGAGTAGGACGGTGGATTCGTCGCGTCGTGGGACGCAATCAGAAGCACAGCAATTAGATACGGAGTTTTCCGCCTTGGAGCCCATTCGCGCCCCCCTGCTCACGCCGCCGTTGACCCCTCGGCGAGTCGTTGCCTAGGATCCGCGCCGTGACGATGTCTGGAGCGCCCCGCATGCGGGTAACACAGGGAAGGATCCCTTCCGCGGCCGGCGCAGCCCCTCTCGGGTTGAGCATCCTCTTCGTTGGTCTCGCGTTGCTCGCCGTCGGCTGCGGGCTGCGGGAATCGGAGGTGACCAACCCCGAGAGTCAGCGCGATCCACTGCCGTCGGCGGCCGAGACATTGATCGTCGCCGCGCCGATCGCAGATCGCACCTATCGCCCCGAGGACGCCACCGGGACGGCCACGAATCTCAAGGTCTTGCGGACCGGCCAGAGCGAGAGCATCGCCTACCTGCGATTCGGACTCTCCTCGATCTCCGACACCACCGGGCTGCTCGACGGAGATCTGGATCTGCATGTGCAACAGGGCGGAGTTTCGCCGGTGCGCATCGCGGCGTACGAAGTCGATCCGACCGCCGCCGAGTGGACCGAGAGCGATCTGCGGCCGCCGGGCCGCACGCTCCTGCCAACGCCGTTCTTCGTCGGCAAGAACACGCTCAACCCACTGCCCGGCGACACGCTCTTCGTGGAGGGCGCCGTCACGATTCCCTCGTCGCTCCTGCGAAGGTGGAAGAACGATCCGAGCAGCAATCGCGGCATCGCGATCCGTCTCGCGTCGAACTCTGAAGAGGGCCGACTCGACATTCTCTCTGCGGAATCGGTCGTGCTGGATACCGCGAACGCGGCGATGCTAACGCCGCGATTGATCCTGCGGCGGGCCGGCGAACTCGCCGATGCGAGCGAAGAGCCGACCGACGACGCCTACGTCTTCAACGATCCGACTCCCGTCGCCAGCGGCGCGGAGTCGACCTTGGTCGTCGATGCGTTCCCGGCGCGGCGTCCGCTCCTTCGTTTCGAGTTCGACGCGCCCACCGACGCGTCGTCGCTCAGGCGCGGCGACGTCATCCACCGGGCGCGCCTCCGCGCTCACGTCATCCCCGGAGGACTCGCCGCCGACGACTCGTTCCAAGTCGAGGTCTGGAGCATCGAGACCGATTGGAGCGAGACGAGCGAGCCGGACTCGATCGTGCGCGGCATTCTGCACAGCATCACGATGGTCCGGGCCGACACCGACACACTGCAGGTCGAGTGCGCGAGCGCCGTGCAGCGCTGGTTGGACGGCCGCGGCAACTTCGGTCTGTTGTTACGCGCCCGGCGAGAAGGAACCGAATCGTTCGGCGTCGAGATCGGCTCGCGCGAGTCGGCGTCGCCTCCTTCGCTGCAGATTCTCTACACGTCGCGCCTGAAGCCGCGCTGGGAAGGCGAGGAAGACCCGCGATGAGGAGCGTCACTTCGCGATCGACCGGGACGTTGCGCTCTCTCGCCCTCTGCGCGACCGGCCTCGCGGTGATCTGCGGGATGGCCGAGCCTTCGCGCGCGCAATCTCTCTTCGCCCGCGAAGGGATCGGCGTCTGGCGCGAGGGATACAGTCTGGCGGCGCGCGGCGCCGGCGGTACCGCCATCGGACGGATCGAGCGGTTTCCCTCCAGCCCGCTCAATCCCGCCTCCGCGGCCTTCGCCACCACTGCGCAATTCCACGCCGCGCTCCTGACCGAACAGTCGTGGAGCACGACCGAGGCGGGGAAGGGCGGACGCTCCGGCCTGCTTCGCATCCCCGGACTGCGCGTGGTCGTGCCGCTCGGCGCGGAGATCCATCTCGCCCTCGGGTATCGCGACCTGACCGAAGGCGCCTACCGAGTCGAGGAGACAGTCAACCCCGCAACGGGCGACGAGCTGACGCGAAAGCTCGAAGGGCGCGGGGCGTTGGGCGGGTACACGGTCGGCCTCGCGCGCAAGTTCTTCGCGGACCGGCTCGCGGTGGGGGCCGAGGCGGGCCTGGCGCGCGGCACGCTGCAAGAAGAGGTCGAACTCGATTTCACCGCGGCGGAATTGCGCGACGCGACCGAACTGCTCCGCACGCGGATGGAAGACGGCAATCTGTGGACGATCGGTTTCCAGGCGCGCGTGCTCGAGCCGCTCAGCCTCGGCGCATTCTGGCAGGCCTCCAGTCGCGTGCGTCTGACCAGTCTCTACGAGAACGGCAGCGGCGTGGGGCTCGAGGAGCGTGCGCGGCTGGGACTGCCGACGGGTTTCGGAATCGGCGCGGCCTGGAGCGTTCGACCCGGCGCCGTCCTCGCCTGCGACTATGTGAGTCGCGCCTGGAGCGACGTCGAGTTCTCGCTTCGACCGGGTGGCGGGCTCAGCGGCGCGGAGCAGGCGGCGGCCTCGAATCTGGACGAGCTCCCGGACGCGTCGCGCTTGGGGCTCGGGATCACGCTCCAACATCCCGGTCTCCAAGCGAACGATCCCTTCTCCAAGCGGATCATCTGGCGCGCGGGGCTTACGCGCGAGGAGTTGAGCGTGCCGACTTCGACCGGCGAGCCGGTGGTGGCGCGCAACGGTTCGTTCGGTGTGGGATTGCCGGTGCAGCGCGATCGCGGCTCGATCGATCTGCTCTTCGAGTTCGGAAGTCGCGGCGACACCGAGGAGATCGGGCTGTCCGAGAAGTTCTTCCGCTTCGGCGTGGGCGTCGGATTCGGAACTCTGCAGCCCGCGTTCTAGCGTCGGGCGGCGTCAGGCGGCGTTACGCTCGGATTCCGGCGGCGCCGAGAAGAGCGCAGCGATGGCGCCGGTCTCATCCGCATTCTGCGCGAGATGGGCATCCCGCAGGGCGCGACAGGCGAGGAACGTCGCGAGCAGGTCGCCGTCTCTCGCCGCATCCTCCAGCGTCCGGCCCAGATCGGTGAAGTGCGGCAGCCGCACCCCGCCTCCCGAGCCTTTCAAGCTGTGCCCGATCCTGGCAAGCGTGGTCAAGTCGCGCTTCGCGACGAGTCCGTCCATGGCGGCCAGCTGATCCCGCAGGTGCTCGAAGAAGAACGCCTGCAACTCCGCCCAATCGATGGTGTCGTCGAAGTCGTCGTTCGCCGCGTTTTGCGTGTCGTCTCCGGGTCGGCCTGTGTTCGGATCGGTCGCCACGTCGGTCCCCCTTGTCGGTCCTCCCGACCCCAGCAGGATCGACCCCGGCCCGCCGCTTCCTTAGTGCGCCGCGCCGGTCACTTCACCAAGAGGATGTTCTGACGGGCCTCGACCCGTCCGTTGACCAGGAGCTGGAAGAAGTAGGCGCCCGACGGCGAGGCGCGCCCGTCGTCGGTCTCGCCGTCCCAGGAGATGGCGTAGAGGCCGGTGGGCATCGGGCCGTCCAGGAGCCGCCGGACCCGTCCACCGCGGACATCGAGCACCTCCAGACGGATCGGGGTCGGACGTCGTAACACGAAGCTGAGCGTGCGCTTAGGGTCGAGAGAGGAAGGCAGTCGGTCGCCGAGCGTGCCGGTTTCGACGTCCGCGCGGACGGAGCCTCGATTCGAGCTCGAGTCGACTGGACCGACCGGCCGCGCGACCGGAACGCCCGGCGCGCCGGGCACACCGTCACGCCCGCGCCCCGAACGGGGCCAAGCGGCATCCGCGGCCCGCCCGAGCGTGTGGAGCGCCACAATCTGCGGGCGTCCCGCCAACGCGACCAGCAGCTCGCTCAGACCGTCTCCGTCCAGATCGGCCACGGTCAGGCCGCCCCCGTAGCCGAAGCAGTCGGTGAACTCCACGGGGAAGCCGGGCAGCGTCTCTCCATCGGGATGGAAGGCGAAGAGCAAGGCCCCGGTGCCGTACTCGGCGAGGGCGCCCAGCGCGAGGATCTCCGGACCGTCCCGACCATCGATGTCGGCCAGCACGACACCCGAGTCGAAACTGGTGCGGCGAAAGGTGCGTGGCCAACCCGGGAGCGCGGAGCCGTCGGCGCGTAGCGCATGGATCTGTGCGTCGCCTCCCAACGTCGCGACGACGATCTCGAGTCCAGCGCGTCCATCGAGATCTCCGAGCGCGACGCCGTCGTTCACCGCGAAGCCGACCTCGACCGGCCACCCCCGTCGCATCGTCCCGTCGCCGCTCCAGACCGCGACGCGCGCCTCGCCGGGGAAGCCGCGATCACTCGCCGCGATCAGTTCCAGCCGACCATCGCTCCCCAGATCGGCCGCTTGGATTCTTCCGAACCCGACGCGGCGCTGCGCGCTGAGATCCCGGGGCCAACCCGAGAACGCGCGCCCCGACTTGGCCGCGACATGGACGTCGCCGCTGTTGGAGCCGAGGACCAGTTCGACTCGACCGTCAAGGTCCAGATCGCCGCCGGTCGGCGAGGCGTAGCAACTCGTCCGATTGAACACTTCGCGCCAGGCCGTCGCTCGAAACGGCCAGCCCCGGCGCACCTGTCCCCGACGATCGAGTAGATGCACCGTGCCCCGGGTCGCGGCGACAGCGAGCGACGGTTCCTCGTTGTCCTCCAAGACGGCGCTGGTCGGCGTCGACCAGAGTGTTTCGCCCTCGGGAGTGTCGAGTTCGACCGGCCAGCCCGCCAACTCGACTCCACCCGGACCGACGCAGTGCACCGTCCCGCCGATCGTCGCCGCGACGATCTCCGGCTCGCCGTCACGGTCCAAGTCGCAGACACCCGGTGCGTCTCGCAGCGGGCCGTCGAGCAGTACCGGCCACCCGGCCGCTTCGCCGCCGTCGTAGGTGAGCGCCGCGAGCTGACCATCCTCCAACGCGACGATGATCTCCGCGACACCGTCCCCCTCCAGGTCGACGACCGCGGGAGGCCCGGTCGGCTCCGAGGCGAGCCGCACCGGCCAGTTCGGCAGCGGCCGGAGACAGGCGGGCCAAGGGACGTCGGCCGCGAGCGCTTCGAGGGGTCGACCTCCCAAGGAAGTGAGATCGCTCGTCAAGTCGACCGGAGGAAGGAACGCGAGCAGTCGGCCCGATTCGACGCGGTAGAGCCAGGTGCCGTCGGGTCGATCGAGGAGGACGATGCGAGGGTCGCCCGGCGCGACGGTCGACTCGACCGAGACGGGGACGTCGAGCGGAAGGATCCAGCGGGCGACGCTGTCCGCGGCGGGCGCGGCGGATGGGGATGCGAGGACGAGAGCGAGCGCGGCGGCATGCGCGGCGGCGGCCGCGGCGGCATGGGCGGCGGCGGAGAACGCGGAGTCGCGCGCACGGTCGGACGCGCGGTCGCGCACGATGACTGGGTCACGGCTTGCGAAGCGTGCGATGGGGCGCTCCTCCAGAGGCGCAGCGTACGGGGCCGTTCCGAGCTTCGCAACCAACGCGCTTTCCCACCTTGCGCTCGAGGCGCCGTGAAGCTCACGCTCTCCCGCGTGCTCCTCCATTCGCGAAAGCCGACGTCCGGCGTCCGTCGGGCTCACGTGCTCCGGCCGTCGGTCGGCGTGATTGGCGTCCTCGGCGTCCTCGGCGTCCTCGGCTTGCTGGGCTGTTCGCAGGATGAGACCGTCGCGCCGCCGCTCAGTCGTCCCGCGGTCGACTTCGGCGTACAGGTGAACCGGCGGGGGACGGAAGGCGCCGACCCGCTCTTCGTCGAGGCGTACCAAGATCTGACCGTCGCGTCGCTCGACCTCGCGCAGTGCGCGATCGACTGGGGCGAGATCCAAATGGTGGCGGGAGTCGAGTTCTGGGAGCCGTTCGACGCGCATGTGCGCCGCGCGATCGCCGATGAGATCCCGCTCTCGGTGCAACTGCTCGTCATCGACAATCAGGCGCGCGGCGCGATCCCGGTGGATGTCGATATGTTCTGGATCGACGAAGGTTTCCTGCGCGAACGGATCGCCCGCTTCTCCCGTGACCTGATCGTGCGGGGGCGGGGGCGTGTGCAGTACGTCTGGATCGGACGCGAAGTCGACGCCTACCTCGTGGAGAACCGCGGCGAGATCGCCTTCCATCAGGCGTTGCTCTCGGCCTGTCGCGATTCGATTGGACGGGTCGATCCCGCCGTGCGGGTCGGCACGACCGTGAACTGGACCGAAGCGGTCGCGCGCGGGAGGATGGACGTCGTCGAGGCGATCGCCGCATACTCGCCCGTGCTCGGGCTGTCGATCGAACCATGGGATGTCAATTTCGCGCAGGTGTACTCGCCCACTGCCGTCATCAGCGACCTCCGAGCCGCCGTCGATCACTTCCCTGCGCACACTCTGGCGGTGACGGAAGTGCACTATCCGACGCTGGAGGGGGACCAAGGTCCGAAGGAACAGTTCGTCCGCGAATTGGTCGCGTATCTCGCCGATGCGCCCGCGTCGCTCCAGGCGATCGTCTGGTTCCCGCTGCATGACTTCTCGCCGTCCGCGGCCGCCGTGCGCGCTCTCCGGCTCTATGGCGGTGAAGCGCCGCGAGAAGAGAACTACCGACAGCGCTTGCGCACGGTCGGACTCAAGGCCGTCAACGCCGCGCCGACGCCGGCGTGGTTGACGTTGCGGGATTGGGCGCGGGGGAGGCCGGAGGAGTAGGGCGAGGAGTTGGCGAGGAGTGGGCGGCGGAGCTGGCGGTGGAGCTGACGGTGGAGTGGGCCGGAGGAGCTGGCCCGAGGGGCGCGCCCGCGGGGTGCGCCGGCGGCGGCCGCCGGTCGCCGATGCGTGGTTCGGTCGTCAACCCCTGGCGCGGTCAACTCGTTTTGAAACGAGTTCGAGTTGCTCCGAGAATGGGACGCGGCGGATCGGAGTGGCGCGGCTGCGACTTCGGCTGCGACTTCGGCTGCGAGCACGAGCACGAGCGCGGCAGCGCAATGACTCCCGCCGGCCCGCACGGCTCATCCAAACGTGCAAGTTCATGCCGAGCGGATCAGTTTCTTCTATACGGTCATAAATATACTTGTTGACACATATATAATTGATCGAGTTTCGAAACCGAGGACAGGGTGCAGCGATTGCGATCAGGGGTCACCTCGAGCCTCTGGAGCGGTGATCGAAGCGATCTGTGAGGCAGCGTGCTCCGCAGCGTCGAACGCCCTGTGTGCGGGTCGCCCGAGTGTCGAAAAGGGGCATGTTAGAAGGAGTGTATGAACAATCTCATCGCCTCGAACCATGTCCTACGTCTCGACTTCATTGCCGAACTTCCCGATGACCTACTGCTCGATCGTGTCCGCGAACTGGCCGCGCGAGCACGGCTCTCCACCGCCGAGCTCGTCGCGCACCTGGCCGAGGTCGATCTGCGGCGGCTCTACCTTGGCCGCGGCTGCTCGTCGATGTTTACCTACTGCACCGAAGTGCTCCACCTCTCGGAATCCGCCGCCTACACGCGGATCGAAGTCGCGCGCGCCGTGCGGCGTCTGCCTCGGCTACTCCAACTCCTCGCAGATGGGTCGCTCTCGCTGACCGCGATCCGACGTCTCGCGTCGGTGCTCACCACCGCGAACTTCGATCGTGTGGTCCTCGCGGCGCGGCATCGGACGGCGCGTGAAGTGGACGAGTTGATCGCGCGCGAGCGGCCGAAGTCCAACGTTCCCTCGACGATCCGACGACTGCCGCGACAGGCCGAACTCGTCTCGAGACGAGTTGCGAACCGCGCTTCACGCGAGCCGAGGGCGGACGATCAGAGCCTCGGCTTTAATTCTGTGATCAGCCCCACTCTCGACCGAGACCGCGCGTCGATCCAGCCGCTCGCGACGGAGCGTCACCGGGTCCAGTTCACCGCGAGCGGCGAGATGCGCGATCGGATCCAGCGACTGCAGGATCTCCTTCGTCACCGGATTCCGGACGGAGACATCGCCGCGGTGATCGACACGGCGCTGATCGAACTGCTGGCGAAGCTCGAGCAGCAGAAGTGCGGCGCCGCCTCGGAGCGAAAGGCGCGGAGGGATAGACTCGATGCGGACACCGCCGCGTCGAAGCCGCCGACGAGGACCATCCCGCGCGCGCTCCGTCTGGCTGTCTGGCGGCGCGACGCGGGACGTTGCGCATTCGTCTCCACGGAAGCGAAGCGTTGTTCGGCCACCGGGTTCCTGGAGTTCCACCATGTCGCTGCGTTCGCGCGCGGAGGTGGGACAACGGCGGCGAATCTCGAGCTGCGCTGCAGAGCACACAATGTCTACGAGGCGGAACTCGCGGGGCTCGGGCGACGGGTTCGTCACGCGAAGTGGAACTCGCGACGTGACGCCTGGGAGGGAGCGGATCCGCCGGGTTGACGCCAGCCGCGCACCCCGCGCCACCCGCGCGCCCTCGCCCTCGCCCTCGCCCTCGCCCTCGCCCTCGCCCACGCCGCGTGCTTGCCTGACTTGCCCGACCGCAACCCCTCCCGTAACCTCCCGGGCTGGGACAGCCGAGCCGACGGTTCTGCTCCAGGGACGGGGCGTGGATGGGACAACAGGTCGAGAGGACGGAGCCGATGATCTTCGAGCAGTTCAAGCAGCAGCTTCCCGACATCGATGCGCAAGAGACGATGGAGTGGGTGGAGGCGCTCGATCAGGTGGTCGAGCGAGAGGGCAAGGGCCGCGCCCAGTTCCTCCTCTACAAGCTGCTGAAGCGGGCCCGCATGCTGCACATCGGGCTGCCGCCGACGGTGGCGACGCGGTACATCAACACGATCAGCCCGGAGCAGGAGCCGCCGTTCCCGGGCGACGAGCAGATGGAACTGAAGATCCGGCGACTGATCCGTTGGAACGCGGCGGTGATGGTCCACCGGGCGAACGAGCGCTTCCCGGGGATCGGCGGGCACCTCTCGACCTACGCTTCGACCGCCACGCTCTACGAAGTCGGCTTCAATCACTTCTTCCGCGGTAAATCCGGCGAGACGCTCGGCGATCAGGTCTCCTTCCAGGGACACGGCGCGCCCGGTATCTACGCGCGCGCGTTCCTGGAGGGGCGTCTCACCAGTGATCAGCTCGATCACTTCCGCCGCGAAGTGCGCGGGGAGGGACTCTCCAGCTATCCGCACCCGCGTCTCATGCCGTCGTTCTGGGAGTACCCGACGGTCTCGATGGGACTCGGCCCGATCAGCGCGATCTATCAGGCGCGCTTCAATCGCTACTTGCACAACCGCGGGATCGCCGACATGACCGGCCGCAAGGTCTGGTGCTTCATCGGCGACGGCGAGACCGACGAACCGGAGACCTTGGGCGCGCTCTCGCTCGCCGCGCGCGAGGGGCTCGACAATCTGATCTTCGTCGTCAACTGCAACCTGCAACGACTCGACGGACCGGTGCGCGGCAACGGCAAGATCATCCAGGAACTCGAGTCGGTCTTCCGCGGCGCCTCCTGGAACGTCATCAAGGTGGTCTGGGGGCGCGAGTGGGATCAACTCCTGGAGCACGACACCGAGGGCGTCTTGGTCGAGAAGATGAACGAGACCTTGGACGGCGACTACCAGCGCTTCTCGGTCGAGAGCGGCGCATACATCCGCGAGCATTTCTTCGGACCCGATCCGCGCCTGCAGGCGATGGTCGCTCATCTCTCCGATGACGATCTCGTGCGGCTGCGGCGCGGCGGGCATGACCATCGCAAGGTCTACGCCGCGTACAAGGCGGCCACCGAGAACGTGGGCGCTCCGACTTGCATCTTGGCCAAGACGGTGAAGGGATGGACGCTGGGGCGCGGTTTCGAGGCCCGCAATCCGACGCACCAGATGAAGAAGCTCTCGAAGGCGGAACTGCAGGTCTTCCGCGATCGGCTGGAGTTGCCGATTCCCGACGATCGGTTGGATGACGCGCCTTACTACCATCCGGGGCCGAAGAGCAGAGAGGTGGAGTACCTGTTGGAGCGACGGCGCGCTCTCGGCGGTTTCCTGCCCACGCGCATGATCTTCGACGGCAAGAAGCAGCCGGTCACGGTCAGCGTGCCGGGCGATGAGCTCTACGCGGAGTTCCGCGCCGGCACCGGGACGTCGCCGAAGGTTTCCACGACCATGGGCTTCGTCCGCCTGTTGCGGAAGATGCTCAAGGATCCGACGTTCGGTCGACACATTGTCCCGATCATCCCGGACGAAGCGCGCACCTTCGGGATGGAGTCGCTCTTCCGCGAGTTCAAGATCTACGCCGCGATGGGCCAGCAGTACCGGCCGGTCGACGCCGACATGCTGCTCTCCTACACCGAATCCAGAGATGGGCAGATCCTGGAGGAAGGGATCACCGAGGCGGGCTCGATGGCCTCGTTCATCGCCGCCGGCACGAGCTACGCCAGCCACGGACAGCCGATGATCCCGTTCTTCATCTTCTACTCGATGTTCGGATTCCAGCGAGTGGGGGACCTGATCTGGGCCGCAGCCGATGCGCGGGCGCGCGGATTCCTGATGGGAGCGACCGCGGGCCGCACGACGCTGAACGGCGAGGGACTCCAGCACGAAGACGGACACAGCCTCGTGCACGCGAGCACCGTTCCGAGTTGCATCTCCTACGATCCGGCCTTCGCCTACGAAGTTGCGACGATCGTCCAAGACGGCATGCATCGGATGTTCGTGGCCAACGAGGATGTCTTCTACTACCTGACGGTCTACAACGAGAACTACGAGCAGCCGAAGATGCCGGAGGGAGCGGGCGAGGGGATCGTGCGCGGGCTCTATCGCTACTCCGCGGCCCCGGCTCTGGCCAAGGCGGTCTTGTCCGGGCGCGCCAAGAGCAACGGACACGGTGGGTCGCGTGAGCGCGGCAAGTCCGCGCGCGACGAGGCCTCCGCGGCGCCGTTGGTGCGGCTCTTGGGCAGCGGGCCGATCCTCCTGCAGGCGCTGCGGGCGCAGTCGATCCTGGCGGGGCAGTACGGAGTGGCGGCCGAGGTGTGGAGCGCGACGAGTTACACGGAGCTGAGGCGGGAGGCGCTCGAATGCGAAAGGTGGAATCGCCTCCATCCGGAGGCGACAGCGCGCACGCCGTACGTGACGCGCGCTCTCTCGCGTGAGCATGCGTCCGCGCCGATCGTGGCGGCGAGCGACTACGTCAAGACGATGCCCGATCTCATCGCGCGCTGGACCCCAGGGCCGTACACGACGCTCGGCTCCGACGGTTTCGGACGCAGCGACACGCGCGACGAGCTGCGTCGTTTCTTCGAGATCGACGCGGAACATATCGCCGTCGCCGCCCTCGCGTCACTGGCGCGCGCGGGCGCGTACGACACGGGCCGCGCGGCCAAGGCGCTGCGTGAGCTGGGGCTCGATCCGGAGGCCCCCGAGCCAGCCCGGCCCTGACGGCGGTCCATCGCTTCGGTTTCAGACGCGCGCTTCGACCGACCAGGCGCCGAGCGCGTTCGACGCGACGCCGAGTCCGCTGGACGGCTCGACCCAGTCCCGTCCCCGGCGCACGACGGAGATCCAGACCAGCTCGATGACGGCTTGCGCGACCAAGTCGTCTTCGAGTTCGGGTTCGTCGAACGCCAGGCTCCAGAGGAACGGAAGTAGCGGGCGGGCGTCCTCGGGCGAGAGGGCGATCGGCGTTTCGACCGGATCATCGGCGTCGCCGTCGCGCCACTCGCGGCCGCGGCGACTGAAGGAGGCGGAGAGGCTCCAGAGCGCGCGCGGATGGCGAGCGAGGGCGGCCGGAAGGAACACCGTCCGCGGCCCCTCTTCACACGGCACGACGAAACGATAGAACGGCAGGCTGCGCGGACGCGCGCCGCGAACGGCGCCGATCGGAGCACGCAGCCCGATCGCCTCGATCTCGCGGACCCCCTCGGGAGTCGCGCTGAAGACGCGATGACAGAGCGGGCAGACGAAGAGCTTCGCGCCGGCCGGGCAGTCCAGCGGCGAGGTGCAGCGATCGCAGACGAGCGTGGCGAGCGACTCGTCGGGCTGAGCGAAGCTCCACGCCGCAGGCGTCCCCGGACGCGCCTCCAACCGGTCGCGCAATCGATCGAGCGCGGCCAGGTCGAGCAGGACGCGGGGTCGCCCCGTCAGCCCGTCCAGGATCGCGGCGCCGTCGCCGTCCGGTCCGCGATACTCCACGACGACGTAGGGGTGATAGATCACTTGCATCGGACGCCGTCGAACGACCGCGCGCGCCGCATCGGGATCGCTGTCGATGGGGCGCTGCGCCTCGGCCAATGAGAGTTCCAGCCGTCGTTGCGCCTCCGCCGGATCCAATTCGCAGGCGAGTCGCGCGGGTATCGCGCCGGTCGCGCCCGTGGTCTGTGCGACCAACTCCTCGATCGGCGTCACTTGGAGAACGCGCGAGCGGACTCCGAGGGAGCGATCTCCCAAGTCGGTCGATGGCGCGCCGTCCAACGTCTGTTCCCAATCGCCGATGCGGAAGTGCACCGACTGCTCCGCTTCGCGCGGCGCCTGCATGCGCGGGCGGATGCGGGTGTAGGCGTTCGCCGAAGTCTCGTGGAAACCGCTGACCAGCCCAGAGAGCACCCAGGCGGGCCAGGCGTCTTCGCCGTGGGCGACCTCGGCCAGCTCGGCGCGCGACTCGTTCGACGAGGTGCGCCACCACGAGTGGATCGAGGCGGTCAGCCGATAGAAAGGCGCGTAGACGAGCCAAGGAGTGGAGAGCTCGCGGAGGCGAACGCCGCGATCGCGCAGCATGCGCTTGGCCGCGAGGGACCAACTCGCTTCCTCGCCGCGCGCGCGGAGGGCGAACCGAGCGCCGCTCTCGCGCCGGAGCACGGCGACGTGCAGACCACAATGACCGCAGGCCGCGGCGTGGTCGGCCTCGGAGTAGCGAAGCTCGGCGCCGCAGCCGGGGCAGCGTCGCTCGATGCGCAGCGGCGTCGGCCCGACAAGCGGCGTCCGGTGACTCATGGCGTTGGATCCGTCTTGTCGACCTGACGCGGTCCGCGCGGGACGCCGCACCCGGCGCAGAAACGGGCCCCCTCGGGATCGGCGTGTCCGCAGGCCGAACAGACCATGACCCGTTGTGGCGCGCTCGAGCGGGCGAGGTGAGGAAGGAGCGCCAGTCCGAGACTCGCGCCGACTCCGGCCTCCAAGGCGCTGGCCGCAATGTTCGATCCGCCGCCGCGCGCGCCGCTTCGAAGCGCAGGAACGCATCGAGGTCTCCGACCACGTTCATGCCTGAGCGATGATCGACCAACCGTTGGACCTCTTCCGGCGGCGTGATGGAGTTGACGAAGAGGTCAGTCAGCTCGATCCCGTACCGTCGGAAGTCTTCGCGGATGCGCACCTTCATGGCCGCGGCGATCTCGTTGTAGCTGGCCGGCAGGTCGAAGAGGCTGCGCAGCTTCTCACCGAGGAAGTCGTTCAGGCGCGCGACGATCAGGTCCCGCAGGAACTCCTCCATCTCGTCGAGATGGTATTCGCCGCGCGGTCCGACCAGGGTGTTGACGAAGAGCATCGGCTCTTCGATCCGCAGCGCGAAGAGTCCGTAGCCGCGCAGCCGCACCAATCCCAACTCGGCGTCGCGGAAGACGACGGGATTCTTCGTGCCCCACTTGAGGTTGGTGAACACCTTCCGATTGACGAAGTAGACCGAGGCGCGGAACGGCGAGCGGAAGCCGTACGGCAGCATCAAGAGGTTGGTCAGCAGCGGAAGATTGAGCGTCGAGAGGACGTGCCGTCCCGGCCCGAGCGCATCGAGGCACTTCCCGTCCCGGAAGAAGAGCGCGGTCTGACTCTGCTGCACGATGAGCTGCGCGCCCATCTTGATGTCGGACGAGCCTTCGCCGGGAACGCGCCGCACCAACTCGTCGGGCGCACTGTCCGCCCACTCCAGGATCTCCATCGCGATCGACATGGGGCCCCCAATCTCGCGTTAGCAGTCGCCGAGCAGCTTGTCGCGTTGCACCAGCCGGGTCTCGATCCGCTCGATGCCGGTCTCGACCAGGTGGAAGAACTCGGTGAAGCCTTCCCGCGTCTTCGGCGGGAACGGCGCGCCGCGCACCAACTCGGAGAACTCATCCAGATCTTGGAACAGCAGCAGGTCGGCCTCGAGGATGTGCTCGAGCGTCGCCTCCTTGACCTTGTTGGCGTCGAAGAAGCCGGCGAAACCGTACGGGGCGTAGCGAACCGCGTCGGCCAGACCTTCCAAGCGGCGCAGCTTGCGATCGAGCGTGTCGGCCGCGGGATCGAGCGCGCCTTCGGCCAACTTCTCCAGCCGCTGTTCGAGGATCGCGCCGATCTCCCGCAGTCGCGTGAGCACGCGGCTGCGCAGCCGGGCGTCTTCCTCGCGCCTCAGTTCCTTGTCCTTGTAGCCCCGGTAGCCGGGCACCAGATAGGCGAGGTTCTCCAGGAACCGTCCCCCGGGCTGCGTGCGGGCGGGTGTCCGGTCGTCGACGTGTTTCATCTCGTCTCCGCTCCTACCTGGGCGCCGTGCGTCTCGAGCGCCGTCGTTGGGGTCGGTTGATGCAGGTTGCAAGTCGAAGGGCTCGGGAACGCGTTCCTGCAATGCTCGGTGCAGGAAGTCGATCCGACTCGGAAGGTCAGCCCTCGCGACCGCAGGTCGTGGCCTCGTCGCGGGTTACTCACTTCACGGGCGAATCGCATCGGCTCCATACGCCTCCCTTCGCGACAAGGGGCGTGCCGGGCCGAGTCGAGTAGGATGCGCGCATGCCGCTGGGACTTCCGGACTCCGCCCACCCTTCCGCAATTCCGCCCGATCGATGGCTCCCCAGCCGCGTGCTCCTGGTCGACGGGGAAGGGGCGGAAGCGAAGCGAGCGGCGCGGCGCTTGGAGTCAGAGGGCTTCGAAGTGACGGTGGTGGCGGACGATGTCCGCGCCTACAACGCGCTCGACGAAGGCTCTTGGGACGCGTTGGTGACGGAGACGCGCTCCGCCCGCATCGACGGGATCCGGCTGCTGCAGGTCGCGCGGCGCACCAACCCGGACCTCTGCGCGGTCTTGATCGCCGAACAGGATCAGATCGATGTCGCGACGCACGCGCTCTTCGAAGGCGCGCACGATCATCAGACGCGACCGCTCAACCTCGACAAGCTGATCGCCGTGCTGCGGCGGGCCGAGGAGACGGCGCGCCTGCGCGGGCGGATCCAGGAGCTGAACCGCCGCCTCGATCGGAAGTACGGGCTGCACAACATCGTCGGCAATTCCGCGGCGATCGCGGCGATCCTCGCGAAGGTGCCGCAGATCGGCGCGAGCGACGCGACGGTCTTGATCCTCGGGGAAACCGGTTCGGGCAAGGAGCTCCTGGCCACCGCTCTCCATCAGAACTCGAAACGTCGCAATGCGCCGCTGATCAAGCTCCACTGCGGAGATCTCAGTGAGGGATTGATCGAGAGCGAACTGTTCGGCCACGAGAAGGGCGCCTTCACGGGCGCCGTCCAATCGCGCGCGGGCCGATTCGAGATGGCCGACGGCGGGACCCTCTTCCTCGACGAGCTGGGTGACCTGTCGCTCAGCACGCAGGCCAAGCTGCTGCGCTTCATCCAAGAGCGGGAGCTCACCCGCCTGGGCGCGGAACGGCCGATCCGTGTCGATGTCCGACTCATCGTCTCGACGCAGCGCGATCTCCGCGCCGAGATCGAGGCGGGTCGCTTCCGCGAAGACCTGTTCTACCGGATCAACGTGGTCACCCTGGAGCTGCCTCCGCTGAGGCAGCGGCGGCAGGACATTCCCGTCCTGGTGGACCACTTCCTGCGCGAGGCGGCCAGTTCCGCGGGCACGCCGGTCGCGACCGCGACGCCGGCTGTCATGAGCCGACTGCTCCGCTACTCCTGGCCCGGGAATGTCCGTGAGTTGAAGAACACGATCACCGGGATGGTGCTGTCGGCCGACCCGGATGCGCCGCTGGAAGTCGGAGATCTTCCGCCGCAGCTCCAGGAGCTCCCGGATCCGTCTGAGGGAATCTGGATTCCGTTGGGCACGAGCGCGGAGGAGGCCGAGCGGCGGGTGATCGAGGCGACGTTCAAATCAGTGGATGGAGATATGTTTAGGGCGGCGCAGGTGCTCGGCGTGAGTCTGAGGACATTATATCGACGACTAAACATATATCGCGGCGAATAGCTGCAAACATATGCACTGTTATGAATGTAATGAATGAAATCGAATCCTGCGGCGGACCTCGAACGTCGCGGCGGAAGGCGTGTCGCAAAACAGAACCTCTTCCTCGGATTGTGCCATTATGGCAGAAGGGACCTCGGCGAGGCGCCGGTGTCCGTCTTCTCGTAATCACAGGCCCTGGAACATCGAATCGCGACGGGGGTTGAGTACTACGAACGCGGGACGCAAAGTTCTGACAGATTGACACGCGGCCGGCGTTCCACGATGGTACACCGGGTCCAGGGCAGCCCGGGTTCTTCGACGGGCGGATTGACCTCCAACGACTTAGGTCGACGGAGGCGGCTGGCACATCGGTTGTCATCACCACAACGAGCAGATCTCTTGACCCCCGTGCGCGCCGAATCTCGGGCGTCCAATTCACACCTCGGACGTACGCGGGTGGGTCAAGTACCTAGGGACCAACAGGATGGAGGAGCGAACCTAATGGCGAGCAAGACCGCCACGAAGATCCGGCCGCTGGGCGATCGGATCCTGGTGAAGCGTTTGGAAGAGGCGGAGCAGAAGCAGGGCGGGATCTATATCCCCGACACAGCCAAGGAAAAGCCGACGCAGGGCGAGGTGATCGCGGTCGGCGCGGGTCGCATCCTCGACGACGGCAAGGTGCAGAAGCTGGAGGTGAAGGTCGGAGACCGGATCCTGATGGGCAAGTACGCGGGCAGCGAGGTCAAGCTCGATGGCGATGAGTTCGTCATCCTCCGCGAAGACGACGTCCTCGGAATCCTCGAGAAGTAGTCCCTTCGCCCTCACGTCCGAGCGGAGGAACTCTTCCTACCGCCCAGAGAACAGATTCCAGGAGGTTCGATCCGATGCCTGCCAAGCAACTGCTCTTCAAGTCCGAAGCGCGCCACAAGATCATGGAAGGCGTGGAGCTCCTGAGCAAGGCCGTCAAGGTCACGCTCGGACCGCGCGGACGCAATGTCGTGCTGGAGAAGAAGTGGGGCTCCCCGACGATCACCAAGGACGGCGTCACCGTCGCCAAGGAGATCACGCTCGAGGATCCGTATCAGAACATGGGCGCCCAGATGGTGCGTGAGGTCGCTTCGAAGACCTCCGACGTCGCGGGCGACGGAACGACGACGGCGACGGTGCTGGCCGAGGCGATCTTCCGCGAAGGTCTCCGAATGGTCTCGGCCGGCTCGAACCCGATGCACATCAAGCGCGGGATCGACAAGGCGGTCATCGCCGCGGTCGAGGAGCTGAAGAAGCTCTCCCGTGACGTGAAGGACAACTCGCAGATCAAGCAGATCGCGACCATCTCGGCCAACGGCGACACGCTCATCGGCGACATCATCGCCGACGCGATGGAGAAGGTCGGCAAGGACGGCACGATCACGGTGGAAGAGGCGAAGTCGATGGAGACGACGCTCGAGTTGAAGGAAGGGATGCAGTTCGACAACGGCTACCTCTCTCCCTACTTCATCACCGACAAGGACTCGATGGAGGTCGTCTTCGAGAACGCCTACATCCTCCTGCACGAGAAGAAGGTCTCCAGCCTCCGCGACATCCTCCCGCTCTTGGAGAAGGTCTCGCAGGCGAACCGTCCGCTCGTGATCATCGCCGAGGACGTCGAGGGCGAGGCGCTCGCGACGCTCGTCGTGAACAAGCTGCGCGGCACGATCCAGGTGTGTGCGGTCAAGGCGCCGGGCTTCGGCGATCGTCGCAAGGCGATGCTCGAGGACATCTCGATCCTGACCGGCGGCAGTGTTGTCAGTGAAGACCTGGGACGCAAGCTCGAGTCGGTCCAGTTGACCGAGCTGGGTCGCGCCAAGCGGATCACGATCAGCAAGGAGAACACGACCATCATCGAGGGCGCCGGCAAGGCGGCCGACATCAAGGGTCGCACCGAGATGATCCGCAAGCAGGTCGAGGAGACCACCTCCGACTACGACCGCGAGAAGCTCCAGGAGCGTCTGGCCAAGTTGGTCGGCGGTGTCGCCGTCATCAATGTCGGCGCGGCCACCGAGACCGAGATGAAGGAGAAGAAGGCCCGCGTCGAAGACGCGCTCCACGCCACGCGCGCCGCGGTCGAAGAGGGCGTCGTGCCGGGCGGCGGCATCGCGCTGCTGCGCTGCATCCCCGCGCTCGACAAGGTCGTCGTGGTCGGTGACGAGGGCATCGGCATCGGCATCGTGAAGCGTGCGATGGAAGAGCCTCTCCGCACCCTGGCGAACAACGCCGGGATGGAGGGTTCGGTCGTCGTCATCGAAGTCAAGAAGCTGACCAAGAAGACGCAGGGCTACAACATCGACACCGGCGAGATCGTCGACATGCTGGAAGCCGGCATCATCGATCCGACCAAGGTGACCCGCTCGGCCCTCCAGAACGCCGCGTCCATCGCCGGCCTCATGCTCACGACCGAAGCCCTCATCGCCGAGATCCCCGAGAGGGAGAAGGCCTCCGCCGGTCCTGGCGGCGGCGGCGGCGGCGGTGGCGACTTCGGGGGTATGTACTAAAGACATCGGGCGAGCGAAGCTCGCCTGATTCCGCACCACCCAACTGCCGTCTCGAGACTTCAGTTGGCCGACCGCACCCCGGCCCACTCGCTCCAGCGAGTGGGCCGTTCTCTACTCCCCGCCGCAGACGGCTCTAGACCCACGCGAGCGCCGATAGGTAGCCTCGACCCGCCGCACCGAGCGACGCGAGATCCGACCGGCGCGCCGAGACAACGAGACACAAGGAGACACCACCATCCGACAACCGCAGAGCTACGAAGGCCGACCCACTCCCACCACGCGTGAGCAGAAGACGAGCGCGCCGCCGAGCAAGGCGCTCCTCGTCGGGCTGAAGGATCAAGAGAACAAGGACGAGACGCTCGACGAGTTGGCGTTCCTGGCGGAGACGGCCGGGGTCCGGGTGGTCGAGCGGCTGCTGCAGCGCAAGTCTTCCGTCGTTTCGGGGAAGTTTCTGAGTCCCGGCAAGATGGAAGAGGCGAAGAGCCTGATCGCGGAGACGGGGGCCGATCTCCTGCTCTGCGACGAGGATCTGAGTCCTTCGCAGGTGCGGAATCTGGAGAAGACGCTGGAGGTCCGCACCGTCGATCGCAGCGAGCTGATCCTCGACATCTTCTCGCAGCGGGCGCAGACCCGAGAGGCGCAGATCCAGGTGGAACTCGCGCAGCTCCGTTACTTGCTGCCGCGACTCGCGGGCATGTGGGGGCATCTCTCGCGCACCGGCGGTGGCATCGGGACGCGGGGTCCCGGAGAAACGCAGCTCGAGGTCGACCGGCGGCGGGTGCGCGAGAAGATCGCGGTGCTGGAGGAGCGTCTGGAGAAGGTCGAGGTCGAGCGCGAGACGCAGGCCAAGGGACGTAACCGCGCGTTCCGTGTGTCGCTGGTCGGCTACACCAACGTCGGCAAGTCGACCCTCTTCAATCGACTGACCGGCGCCAAGGTGCTGGCCGAGAACAAGCTCTTCGCCACGCTCGACACGACGACGCGGCGCATCCATCTGGGGAGCGAGCTGGAAGTGGTGATCTCCGACACGGTCGGATTCATCCGCAAGCTGCCGCACCATCTGGTCGCGTCGTTCAAGGCGACGCTGCGCGAAGTCGGGCATGCCGACCTGCTGCTGCATGTGGTCGATCTCGCGCATCCCGCGCATGCGGCGCAGATCCAGACGGTCGAGAAGGTCTTGGACGAGATCCTGACCGAGCCGATCCCGCGGCTCTTGGTCTTGAACAAGGTCGATCAGCTCACCGAGGACGATCGCTTGGTCGAGGCGCGGGTGCGCTATCCGGAGGCGATCATGATCAGCGCGTTCCGCGACGAAGATCTCGATCGGGTGCGCGAACGGATCGCGCGCGTCATCCGCGAATTGCGCACTCTGGTGCGGGTCGAGTGCACGTTCGACCGTAGCGACGAACTGCGCAAGCTGACGCCGCGGGCCGAGCGCGTGGCGGAGCAGCACATGGACGGACGGGTCTGGACGGAGCTCTGGGTGGAGAAGAGCGAGCTGGTGAAGCTGCGCCGCGCCGGCTTCCGCGTCGAGCTGCCCGGCGGATGATTCGGCCGCGCGGCCCGCGAGTCTCCACGCGTGCGTGGTCGCTTGCTCGGGCGCTGGCGTGGGTTGTTGTCGCTGTCGCGATCGCGCTGCCCGGTCTGTCGCGCTATGGACTGACTTGGGACGAGCCGACCTACTTTCGGTTCGCTCAATTGCAACGGGCTTGGCTGGGCGACGTCGTTTCGCAGCCGGGGGAGTGGCGCGAGCTGTTCGCTCGCACCACGATTGATCGCGTCTGGCTGCAGCATGCGGAGCGCAACGGCCACCCGCCGTTGCACGAGGTGTGGCAGGCGATCGGCGGGCTGCCGTTTCGCGCCGTCGGTTTCGCCGATCCGATCGCGTTCCGCGCGGCGAACGCGCTGCTCTTGGCGCTCACCGTCGGTGGGCTGTTTCTCTTGGTCGCGCCGCGACTAGGCAAGCTCTGCGGCGCAGTGGCCGCGCTCGTGTACCTGGGGGTCCCCGCTATCTGGGCGCACGGACATCTCGGCGCGACGGAGACGCTGCAGAACCTGGCGTGGGTGGCGTGCGCGCTGGCGTTGCCGCGGGTGTTGCGCGGGGACGAGGGCGGGGCCGAGGGTGGCGGCGAGCGCGGTGGCGAACGCTGGCGCTGGCGCGGTCTCGCGATCTGGGGTCTGATCGTCGCGCTGGCCTTCTGCTCCAAGTTCACCAACTTGCTGGCGCCGGCGTGGGCGCTCGGAGCGGCCGCGCTCGCGGGGGAGTGGCGACGGCCGCGTTTCTGGGTGGTTGGCGCCGTCACCGCCGTCGCGGCGCCCCTGGGACTCTTGCTCTTCGATCCGTACTTCTGGCCCTGGCTCGACGGATGGCCGCTGTTCCTGGATTACTTCCGTCAGACCACCACGCGCGGCGACTGGATGCCGATCAACGTCTTCTACCTCGGGAAGAGCTGGGGCTTCCATCCGCCCTGGCACTACCGACCGGTCGAGTTGCTGGCGGCGTTGTCGTGGCCGGTGCTGTTCTTCTTCGCCGTCGGAGTGATCGCGGTGATCGAACACGTTTCAAAACGTGTTCGGGATGTGTGGACGCCGATGTCCGCGGCGGCGCGCGCGGCGGCGCCCACGGCAGACGAGGGCTGGATTCCGCGCCTTGCGCTTTCCGGACTCGCCCTCACCTTCGTCGTCGGCTGGCTCCCTTCGACCCCGAATCACGACGGCACACGTCAGTTCGTCTATGTCTTCTTGGCCGTCGCGTTGGCCGCGGCGTGGGGCGTGCATCGTGTGAGGGAGCAGGTGTCGCGGGTGTCGAAGTTGTCGGGACTGTCGCCCCGCCCGTCGCTGCGCTCGCACATGGTCGGGATGGGCGCGCTGCTGCTGGCCGGCTTCGCCTTCGGTGTCTCGCTGGCGCGCGAACCCAACGGACTGGCCTACCGAGGGCCGGTCGTCGGCGGCGTCCGCGGCGCGGCGGAACGCGGGCTCGAGTTGTCGTACTGGGGTGATGCGGTCAACGGGAAGTTGCTCGCGGCGATCGCCGCGCACGGCGGCGCTGATGCCGGTGAGGCTGCCGGTGCGGACCTACCGAGCGTCTATACGATCCCGAAACTCGATTTCTGCCGCGATTCCGAGAACTTCTGGCAACCGCTGGTCCCTCTCGCGCTGCGCACACGCGATCGGCTGGGAATCGACGCCATTCCCGCCTACTGGGACGCCGCCATCACCGATGCCGATCGGCGTCGACTCGGGCCTGAATTGCGGATGAGCTTCCGCGAGCGTCCCGACTTCCTCGTCATCTTCTTCCGCAGGTCGACCGTGACGACCGACTTCATCGAGTTCCTCGATGATCTCGTGGCTCGCGGTGATCTCGTCGTTGTGGCGGAGAACCTCGAGGAGGGCGTGCCGCTGGCGCGGGTCTATCGCTTCGAGAAGATGGAGCAACGGCTGCTCGACACGGAGCAGCCGGGGAGGTTCTGGCAGCCGGCGTCGGTGGGGACGCAGCGGTAGTCGGGCGACGAGTCGCCGCGGTCGAACTCGTCTCGAGACGAGTTCGGAATTCCGACGGAGTTCCGACGGCAACGCGATGGAAACCGGGCGCTGGCGACGAGCGCACCCAGCGGCCTACACTCTCTGCGGTTGATTCCGACCCGGAGGGAGGCGCCGAGAGTGTCGACAATGCTTCCGTGGCATTCCGCGTCCACGTCGGGTGTGCGAACGGCCGTGTCGGGCATCGCCTCGCATCGCATCGCGTCGCATCGCATCACGTCGCTCCTCATCGCGGCGGTACTTCTCGCGCCAAGTCTTGCACTCGCGGGATCGGTTGTCGGCTGGGGCGCGAATGACGACGGCCAGCTCACGCCTCCACCTCCCAATGCGAATTTCATCGCGATTGGTGATGGGTATTGGCACAGCCTCGGACTGAGAGCAGACGGCACGATTGCCGCATGGGGCTCGAATCTCTACGGACAGTGCAACGTTCCGGCGCCGAACGAGAACTTCATCGCGATCGCGGGCCACGGCGATCAGAGCATGGGGCTGAAGGCGGATGGCGCCATCGTGGCGTGGGGCGACAACCAGTACGGGCAGTGCGACGTGCCGGCGCCGAACGACGACTTCATCGCGATCGCCGGCGGGTACCAGCATTCGTTGGGACTGAAGGCGGGCGGGACGATCGTGGCCTGGGGCCAGAACTCGCAGGGGCAGTGCAATCCGCCGTCGCCCAACATCGGATTCACAGCGATCGCAGGCGGGTACTACCACAGCCTCGCTCTCCGCGCCGACGGAAGCGTCGCGGCTTGGGGCTCGAATCAGTATGGGCAACGGAACGTGCCGGCGCCGAACGCGGGGTTCGTCGCCATTGCCGGCGGCTACAAACACAGCATCGGACTGAAGTCGAACGGGACGGTCGTCGTGTGGGGTTCGAACTCGCTGGGACAACACAACGTCCCGAGTCCGAACTCGGGTTTCGTGGCGATCGCGTCCGGCAACAGTCACAACCTCGGGGTCCGAGCGGACGGAACCGTTCGCGCGTGGGGTTGGAACGCGAGCAACCAGTGCAATGTGCCGGAGCCCAACTTTGGTTTCAGCGCGGTCGCGGGGGGCTCGGTCCACAGCCTCGCGCTTCGAATCGGCGGGGCCGGAGCGTGCTGCCGCATCACCGGCGGCTGTGTTCTCACGACGGAGGAGGACTGTGGGTCGCCCCACGTTTTCTTGGGCGAGGGATCGATTTGCCTCCCCGATCCATGCCCCGAGCCGCTCGGGGTGTGCTGTTCTCCGGACGGGTCGTGCTCACGGCTGACGTCCTCGGAATGCGAGAAGCTCGGCGGCGACTTCCTCGGAGCGCCCTGGCGGTGCGACCCCAACCCCTGTCCGCCGCCGACCGGCGCGTGCTGCTTCGGTGAGGACTGCGTCGAGTTGGACGCCGTTGCCTGCCTGGGATCCGGCGGTGTCTACCAAGGCCACCACGAGGAATGCACCGCGTCGTACTGCGAGACTTCGGGTGTGGAAGAAGACCTCGCGGGCGCGACGCTGCGGCCTCGCAGCTCGCCGAATCCCTCCACGGGCGGGATGCGGATCTCGTTCTTCGTCCCGACCGACGGGCCGACTTCGCTGCGCATCTTCGACGCAGCGGGGCGGACGGTGCGCACCTTGATCGACGGGCCCCATGCGGTCGGGCTGGCTTCGGTCGAATGGGATGGACGCGATGACGAGGGGCGTGACGCGCCCAGCGGGATCTACCTCATGCGAGTCGAGACCGGCGCGCGAGTTCAGATCGGGCGCGTGACGGTCGCGAGGTGAGGATCCGGGACGATCGCCGCAACTGGGTCCGGACCCAGTTCGCGCTTCAGCGAACGAGAACGACGCTGCGTGTGGTCGTGCGTCCAGCGGCGTGCGCACGGAGCCAATAGACACCCGACGGGAGTCGGCGGACCTGATCGACGGGGACGTCGATGTTGATCCAGGCGTCGGGGAGCGGACGGTAGACGTCTCTCCAGAGTCTGCGCCCGATGGGATCGAGGAGTTCGATCTCGATCGATCGCGAATCGTCGGCGCGCACGGCCGCCGTGATTCGACCGCGGCTGGGGTTCGACCCGATCAACCGCACCCGCGGAAAATCTCCCGCGCCCATCGTGGCGTACACGACCTGGTTCAATTCGACGTGAAGACCATCGGGGCGCAGGATGAGGAGATCTGAATCGCCGTCTCCATCGACGTCGCCGATGAGAGTCCGCACTCGAGGGCCGGTCGATGCTTCGGGTAGCAGGAACGTTTCTTCCCGAGGAGCGTCCTGCGGGTCTCGCACGATCGTGATCACGCCGCCTGCGGCCAACAACAGTTCGGGCAGACCGTCCGCTGCGAGGTCGGCCGCGCCGAGAATTCCGTCGTGGCTCGTGCGGATGAGATCCCAGAAGGCCTGTGCTCGAGGTCTCTGTCCGACCCCGGCGCACGACCAGGCTTCCGCCACATCGAAGTCGCTCCAGAACAGCTCCATCTGAGGATCGGAATCGAGATTCACCACTTCGGCGGTCCAAACGGTGTGAGTGCTGCCCGAAACCTGCCAGATCCGCTCGACGCGCCCGCTCTCGCGGTTGCAGTGGTGTGCGCTGAACCAACCGCGGTCCCAATCGACGATCTCCGCGCGCCCTCGCGCTCGCCCATGAAGAGCAGATCGTTCGTCCCATCGCCGTCGAAGTCGCCCGACTCGAGACGAAGCTCGCTTCGTTCCATCGCGATCGGCGCGGGAGGAAGGAACCATGGTGGATGGGGGATGCCCACGAAGAGATGGAATCGCCACGCATCCCCCGCGCGAAAGTCCGTGACCAGGTCTGTGATCCCGTCGCCGGTCAAGTCCTGGTAGAGCGTGTGATCCCTGCTCGGGAGGTTTCGAAGGAAATCGATCGGGAAGTCGACGGCGATGGGCTCGCCGGATCGTGCGATCGCGACGAGTGCGCCTTCCGGGTCGAGCAGCGTCTCGAGCGCGCCGGTCGCATCGCGCAGGATCCCGGCCAGCGAATTGCTGCCGATCAATGGCGGCAGGTTCTCCCAACGATCGACGACCACGGCCGAGCCGTCCTCCTCCAGTTGCGCGAGCCTCACCTCATCTCCGTTGCCGTTCCAGCCGACGGCCGCGAAGACGAACGGGTCGCTCGCGACCGCGACGTCGATTCCGAGGTTGTCGTATCTGCGCCAGTCCGGCGGAACGCCGTCGATCGGAACACCGCGGAAGACGATGCGTCCAGCCGCGTCGGGCTCGAGTCGATACAACGAGTCGGGCGGCTGCGCCCAGGTCCAAGTCTCCGGGCGTCCTCCGCGCACGATCGAGTTCAGACGGAACGGAACCCCGCGAGGGGGAGTCGGAGACTCCAGCCAAGTGCCGCCGTCCACGTCCACGGTCCAGGACCGGAGTTCCTCGTCCTCTCCTCTGTATTCCTCGACCAGCGCGAGCCCCGAATCACCCGAATCGACCCAGCCCCGGACGCGTGAACTCCGGACCTCGTCGGAGCAGAATCGTCGCTCCCACAGAAGGCGGAGGGTCGAGTCTGTGTCTCGTTGCAGTCGCGCGGCCCAGAGACATCCCGTGGTCCCCAGTCTTCCGAGGAGCATCACGCCCCCTACGGTTCCCGTGCGGGTGATGATCTCGGGGTGCGTGCTATCAGGGAGCACGACGGTCTCTCGCTCACGGAACCGTCCGCTCGACTCCTGACGGTAGAAGTGGAGTTCGGCCGGGCGCGAACCTCGGTCGGCCACGATGAGCAAATCCTGTAAGCCATCGCCGTCGAGGTCGAACACGTTCGGTTCGTAGGCGCTTCCGAGAAACCACAGGCTCTGCGAGACGCTCCAGCCGTCATCGTTTCGCCTGATGAAGTGCAACGCGCTCGTTCCGGACAACTCCAGAAGAGGTTCTCGGCCCTCGAGCAGACCCGTTCCGATGAGGACGAGCCCGGTGGCGGCGTCGTTGGCGAACGACATCGTCTGGACCTGGGCCGACCTGCCGAGCGCGATCACCGGCGCTGTTCCTCGGAAGGGGCGTCGCGGCTCGGGCTGCGCCGCAGAGAGTCCGGGCGACCAGACCGCTAGAACGAGGAAAGTCGATGCAGCGGCGTGCACCGAGCGGCGAGTGAGTCTGTGGTGGGGGCGCAACGAAGCTCCTCCGACGATCCGCGAGGCCGACGCGATCACAGGATCGATTCTACGCTGGGCGGATCCTGTCGATGGCGCCTTCTCCCGCCACCGTCGCCGCCGACCACGCCCATTGGAAGTTGAAGCCCCCGAGGCGGCCGTCGACATGCAGCACCTCGCCCGCGAGGTGCAAGCCGGGGAGGAGTCGGGACTCCAGTGCGTTGTCGAGTTCCTCCAACGGGACTCCGCCGGAAGTGACCTCGGCCTTCAGATAACCGAGGACATCGATGACGCCGAGGTTGTGTTGCGTCAGTTCGGTGATGACGCGACGACGGAGATCTCGCGGCGTCTGCGAGAGTCGCTGCGAGGCGCTCGCGCCCGCTCGCTCGGCCAAGGCCGTGAGCAGACGGTGGGGAAGTGCGATGTAGTGACTCTGGATGGTGGTGGCGGCATTCCGTTCGGCGGCGCGCAACCAGTCGGCGTCCACTTCTTCGAAAGTGAGATCGGGCAGGAACGACGCTTCCACATCGAGACGCACACTGGGCCGGTCGACGTGCGCGCGCGCCCAGTGGCCGCTGAGGTCGAGAGCGGCGGGGCCGCTGACACCGGTGTGCGTCCAGAGCATGGGGCCGCGCGCTCGCGCGGTGACTCGGCTGTCTTCTCGCAGTGTGAGCTGGGTCTCGAGGGCGATGCCGGAGAGAGGCGCGTGGAGGTCGCCCCCCAGCGCAAGCGGCGTGAGCGCGGGCATCGGCGCGACGATCGTGTGTCCGAGACGTCTGAGGATCTGCCAGCCGACGCCGTCGCTGCCGGTCTTGGGAAACGAGAGGCCGCCGGTGCTGACGATCACGCGTCGCGCGCGGATCGGCTCGTGGCGCACGCCGTCGGTGTCGTGGCCGGAGAGGACCCACTCCGCGCCGTAGCGCGCGAGGTCGTCGCACTTCCAATCGGTGACGAGCGTGACGCCGGCGTTGTGGACGGCGTTGAGCAACGCGGAGAGCACGCTGCGTGCGGAGTTGTCGGCGGGGAAGAGCTTGCCGGTGCTCTGCTCGATCTCGACGGGCAGGTTCATCTCCTCGGTGAAGATGCGGAGCGATTCCGTCGACGGGTGCGCTCGCAGGATGCGGGCAATTCGGTTGCGGTTGCCGCCGCGGTAGTCGTCGGGGCTGACGACGACGTGCGTGAGATTGCAGCGCGTGCCGCCCGACATGAGGATCTTGGCGCCGACGAGGCGGCGGCCGTCGAGCAGGAGGATGCGCAGCGGCGCTCCCGAGGCGGCGGCTCTCGCGGCCGCGGCACGGGCGGCCCAGAGGCCGGCGGCTCCGGCGCCGACGATGGCGAGATCGACTTCGCGAGCGGGTGGAGGGCCGTACCAAATTTCTGATTGGAGCGCCATATTGTCTCTTGTTGGAGCGAAAATACGTGGGCTAGGATCTGGGGGCGGGTTCAAACGGCATTTCTAGGTCGGATGTTTTGGCTTGGGTCGGACTCGGAACGATCCAACGAGGACATTGGATCGTAACTTGGAACGGTGGAAACGCTGACACTTTCGCTCCCCATCGATTCCGATTCGTCGGTGCCCGTCCCGCGGCAGGTCGCGGACGGACTGCGTCTCCTCATCGCCGATGGAGAACTCACGCCGGGCGCGAAACTACCGCCGTCTCGCGCGCTCGCCAAGGCGCTCGGCATTCCGCGGCGCGCCGTCGTGCAGGCGTTCGAGATCCTCGCGCATGACGGATGGGTCGACGCCGGAGTGGGGCGAGGGACATTCGTGCGGAGTCGGTTCGAGACGGGCGCCCGATCGGGCGCGAGCTTGAGCGTGAACTCGGCCGACGCCTCCGACCGATTCGCGTGGGACCAAGTGATCGCGGGTCGTGTCGCCGACGATGGCGGCATGTGGCGGACGGCGCGGCAGGGGGGCGACCAACAGAACTGGATCCGCTTCACCGGCGCGACCGCCGATCCGGCGCTCTTCCCGACCGAGGAGCTGCGCGCGATCGTCGATGAAGTGTTCGTTCGCCACGGATCGCAGGCGCTCGACTACGGGCCGCCCGAAGGACTCGCATCCCTGCGTGAAGTGCTCGCCGATCGCCTCGCGGCGCGGGGTGTCGATGTCTCCCCCGAGCAGGTGTTGATCGTGAACGGATCCCAACAGGGACTCGATCTCTTGTTGCGGCTGCTCGTGGTGCGCGGCGAGACGGTGTTCGTCGAGGAGCCCGGCTACGCGAACGGGTTCCGACTCTTTCGCGCGGCGGGGGCGCGGGTCGTCGGCGTGCCGATGGACGAGAGCGGACTCTCGCTGCCGCGTCTCGAGGAAGCGTGTCGTCGCGACGCCGGTCGCTTCCTCTATACCGTGCCCGCGTTCCAGAATCCGACCGGGATCTGTCTCGACGAGGAGAGGATCGAGCCGCTGCTCGCGCTGGCGCGTCGGCATTCGCTCCCGATCATCGAGGACCACTTCGACGGCGACCTGGTCTACGACGGAGAGGCGCCGCGATTGGTGAAGTCATTCGATCGACACGATCAGGTGATCCTGTTGGGGAGCTTTTCGAAGATCTTGTTCCCCGGCCTGCGTCTCGGTTGGCTCGTGGCGCCGCCGCCGCTGTTGGCGGCGTTGCGCGAACTGAAGGGGCTCGCTGACTTTTCCAGCGGACTTCTCGCGCAGCATGCTCTCGCCTTGTACTGCCAACGCGGATTGCTCGACCGGCATCTGGAGCGGACGCGGAAGATCTACGGCGATCGCCTGCGCGCCATGCTCGACGCGCTTGCACGAGAGATGCCGCCGGAGGTGAGTTGGACCCGCCCGCGCGGCGGGCTGACACTCTGGTTGCGTCTTCCGCCCAACGTCGACGCCTGGGATCTGCTCGCGCGCGCTCGCGCGGAAGGGGTCGACTTCTCGCCGGGGCCACTCTTCTTCCCGAGCGGCGGTGGGCGCGAGTTCATCCGTTTGGGATTCGTGCGAGAGCCGGTGGAGAACATCGAACGCGGGATTCGCGTGCTGGGGCAGTTGCTCGCTGCGCAGAGTCTGACGGAGCGAGCGAAGGTTCCGTCGTCACCGTTTTTCTAGGGACAGTGAGATAGGAGGAACGCCATGGAGACCGGAAGCCTTCGCTTGAAGACTGGCCTCGCCGAGATGTTGAAGGGCGGGGTCATCATGGACGTCGTGAACGCCGAGCAGGCGAAGATCGCGCAGGACGCGGGCGCGGTCGCGGTCATGGCGTTGGAGCGCGTGCCGTCCGATATCCGGCGGGATGGCGGCGTCGCGCGGATGGCGAGTCCGCGGAAGATCAAGGAGATCATGGCGGCGGTCTCGATTCCGGTCATGGCCAAGTGCCGGATCGGTCACTTCGCCGAAGCGCAGATCTTGCAGTCGCTCGGCGTCGACTTCATCGACGAGAGCGAAGTCCTGACGCCGGCCGACGAGGCGCACCACGTCGACAAGTTCGCCTTCACCGTTCCGTTCGTCTGCGGATGTCGTGACCTAGGGGAGGCGCTGCGGCGGATCGGCGAGGGCGCGGCGATGATCCGCACGAAAGGCGAGGCGGGCACCGGCAACGTCGTCGAAGCGGTGCGTCACATGCGCGCGATCGTGCAGGGCATGCGTGAACTGACGGTGCTGCCCCCCGAGATGTTGATGGCGAAGGCGAAGGAGATCGGCGCGCCGTACGAGTTGGTGCGTTGGGTCGCGAAGGAAGGTCGCCTGCCGGTGCCGAACTTCTCCGCCGGTGGATTGGCCACCCCCGCCGATGCGTCACTCATGATGCAGCTCGGGGCCGAGTCGGTCTTCGTCGGGTCAGGCATCTTCAAGTCGGAGGATCCGGCGCGGCGCGCGAAGGCGATGGTGCTGGCGACGACGCACTTCCGCGACGCGGAGATGCTGGCCAAGCTCTCGGAGGATCTCGGCGAGGCGATGCCGGGCCTCGATGTGACGAAGCTAGCGCCGAGTGAGCTGATGCAGACGCGAGGCTGGTGAGGTGACGTTGGGCGCGGTGGCGGTGGAGGTCGGCGTCCTCGCGTTGCAAGGCGACTTCGCCGCGCATACGCTCGCGCTGGAGTCGCTCGGCGTGTCTGTGCGCGAGGTGCGTCGACCCGCGCACTTGGACGGGCTTCGCGCGTTGGTGCTGCCTGGCGGCGAGAGCACCACGCTGCTCGAGCTCTTCGCGTTGGAGCGGCTGGACGAATCGATCGTGCGGTTCCATGCCGACGGCGGCGCGCTCTTCGGGACATGCGCGGGGTTGATCGTTTTGGCGCGCGAGGTCGTCGATCCGCCGCAAGAGAGCCTACGCCTCTTGGACTGCGTCGTCGCGCGCAATGCGTATGGGCGTCAGGTCAACAGCTTCTCTGAGCCGGGGCGAGTGGAGTTCGGGGAGAGTGAGCGCGGGGATGGTGACGGTGGAGAGCGCGGCGAGCGTGTCCTCGAGACGAACTTCGTGTTCATCCGCGCGCCGCGGATCGTCTCGGTTGGGCCGGAGGGCACGGTGTTGGCGCGGCGCGGTGACGATCCGGTCCTCGTCCGGTCGGGGCGCGTGCTCGGCGCGACGTTCCACCCGGAGTTGATCCGACCAGCGGCTGTTCATCGGTACTTCGTGCGTGAAGTGGCGGGGATGGAGCTGCCGGCCGGGTTGGTCGGTGGTTGAGCCGTCGACCCGTCGTCTCGTCTACCCGTCGTCTCAGCGACCAACCGACCAGCCGACACGTCGTCTCAACAGCGCACCGCCGCTCGGGGCCGCGAACCGGGCACGCATGGGATTGCCACGTTGGATGGGATCTCTTGGTCCGGCCGGGAGCGCCAGGTGAAGTAGATCGGCTACGTTTCGCCGATCGAGTCCGAATTTGCCTACCCACAGAAGACGAAGTGGCTCGAGGCGGTCGACGGGCGCACGCGACCGGGTCTCCGGGAAAAACGGCCGGTTCACGTTTTTCATTGACCTGCCTAGAGTTCGGCTCACCATTCCAGGGCGTTTCGATCTGTCCCGGTTTGACTCGGCCCAACCCGAGGAGCTGTCATGGCAGATGAAGGACTCACCTGCCAGCCCCGATACGGCTCCGGACCGGGAGTTCTTTCTCCTGGTGAATCACCAACGCACGCTCTATGACGATATTCTAAATGGCGTGGGCTCCTCATCTGGCACTATCGGCAGATCGGAGCAGGTAGTGCGGATGCCCTGCTTGATTTGGAGCACAGCTCTGGAAAATATGCGGATGGAGGAAGCGATTGGTGCCGCGATTTCCCGGCGGTTGCTTCACCAAGCGCCGGAGGGGACACGCTCGACTGTGCACCCACGATGCTATCCACCGCGTTTTTCCCCGGCGTGGGCGGGCTTCTGACTCCTCAGGGGTTTTCGAGACTAACGAATCCGTCCTCCAACCAGTATGGCGCGAGCCCAACGTCTCGGCGGTCTACTCAATCAGACACAACTGGTGTGTGGATAAGACAAATTAAGTCAATCGCCCTCACAGCAGGCAATTATAAGATTCAGTTCGATTTCGACGACTATTGAGAGGGGCTTGGGAGAGGAGATTGCTAACGTGGCCCACCAGCGTGCGAGAAGTCCCGGGTCAACGGTCAGTGGACACGACGCTATGATCAGCGCACGCGCGACTAGGCTCTGGCTAATCGCATACGTTCTAACTGCGTCTCATGCGAGTGCGACTGTAGTCGAAGTTCCCGGTGTGGGAGCGTCGACCATCCAACAAGGGCTTGACGTGGCTAGTGCGGGTGACTCCGTAGTTGTAGCTCCTGGAGTGTATACCGGTTTCGGCAACCGGGATCTGGACTTCAATGGGAAGGCGATCACGCTCATGGCCGATGGACCAGCGGCCTCGGTCACAATAGATTGCGAGTACGCTGGAAGTGCGGTGCGATTTCAGTCAGATGACCATGGGCCGTCCATCGTGAGCGGATTCGTGATCACACGTGCGCCGGAGTTTGCAGTTCTCGCGAGTGGAGCAGGGAACGTCAAAGTTACCGAGTGTGTCTTCACGGAAAACCAAGGAGGAGCCTGCGTGGTGGCTTCCGACGCCACCCTGGAGGTCACTGGATGTGTCTTCGAGGACAACGACACGCGAGGAATATTTGCTGAAGCGTCGGCGGTAATTATCCGAAACTCCATGTTTCGCGGAAATCGAGACGCGAACGGCGCCGGCGGAACGTTTGTGTATTGCGAGTTGGTTGCGATTGAGGAGTGCGTGTTTTCGGGGAACGCTGCGACTCAGCGCGGGGGCGCGCTGTACTTCGATGGATCTTGGAATCCTGGCGCCGTGACTGGATGTACGATTGTCGGGAACTCGGCCGGTGAAGTTTGCGGTGGGGTGTATCTTCATGCAGGCCAGTCTTTGGCGTTCGAGAGGACGATCTTGAGAGACAACTGCGCCCCAGAACCAGGGGTGGATTTGTTCCTCTTCGATTCGGATGACCTCAACTCGGTATCCATGACCTGCTGTGCGCTTTCGCTGGCCGGGATCTGCTGTGAGGGACAGGAAATCGAATTGATCGGCGCACAGGTCGAGGAGAAGCCGCAATTCTGTGACCCGATGGACTGTGGCACCGCTCCTACGTCCAGCGGCGACTACCGGCTTGCTCCATCATCGCCGTGTACAGCGGCGGCGTCACCGTGTGGGGAATGGGTAGGGGCGAATCTTGGGCTCTGTCTTCCCGCGGGCGCGCCGGTAGCGAACCTCCAAGAGACGCACCGCATACGCGTCCTCCCAAACCCGTCACGGGGGGCGTTCTCCATCGAGACCTTGAGTGTGCTTCCGCGTGCCAGCGAACTCGTGATCATTTCGGCGAATGGGCGGATTGCTCGGAGGGTCGGCGTCGAAGCCGGAGAGTCGCGGTGGGAATGGGATGGCCTCCTCGAGGACGGACGTTCAGCTCCGAATGGAGTCTATTTCCTCAGCATTCCCGGGGTCGTGTCGCCCAGCCCGTCGGGGGTGCTGCAGCGTTAGCCTCGATCAGTCGGGGCATCGCTAGCGTTGAGCCGATCTCACCCTGGATGCGATGCGAGCAAGGTCCCTAGGGAGTGGGGCGTTGATAGCGAGTTCGGTGCCTGCTACTTCCGGAGGAAGAATCAAGTGCGCCGCATGCAGACAGAGGCGCGACGCGCGCTGAATCCCGGGGGTCGCGCTGTGCGCCCGGAGTGATGCGATCGCCGGAAGTCGATAGCGGCGATCCCCCAGCACCGGAGTACCTCGCGCCGTCAGATGCACGCGAATCTGATGCGTGCGGCCGGTGCGCGGACGGACTCGCAGGATGGAGTGTTGCGCGAGACGCTGGACGGTTTCGTACTCGGTGGACGCTGTCATGCCGCGGGAATCCACGATCGTGCGACCCGACGCGTTGCGCGACAGCGCGAGCGCGATCGTGCCGCGTCGGGGGGACGGCCAACCGATGACGAGCGCCCAGTACTCTTTGCGGATGCGTCGCGCGCGAAAGGCATCGACGAGGGCGCGGTGTCTCCGGGTGCCGAGCGAGAAGATCAGGACGCCAGACGTATCTCGATCCAAGCGGTGGACGACGCCGGGGCGCGGCGTACTCGGCTCGTGCTCGGCCAGCCAGCGTTCGAGCTCCGCCAACACGCTCGAATCGTGACCGGGAGACGGACGCGACGGTAGGCGCGCGGGTTTGTCGATCGCGATCCAGTCGTTGCCTCGCGCGAGAATGTCGCGGGGAAGCACGAGTTCGGCGCGACGGGTCATGGTCGGGCGCCGAACAAGAGCGGTTGCTGGCCGGCCGATTCCAAGCGCAGGGCCTTGGTCAGCAACCCGGAGCGGCCGACCGCCGCGAGACCGTCGGCCTCGACCCAGCGTGTCTGTTCGTCGGTGGGTGGGGTCCACTTCGAGGCGACTTCCACACGCAGCAGGTCGAGCCGCAGTCGGTGATGCGTAATGGTGTGACTTACCTGTCCCAGCCAAGCGATCGATACGACCTCGTGCTTCGAGAGCAGCGAGCCTCCTCTGTTTGTGGCCCATAGGTCCTCAAAGCCTTCGCCGCGTGTCGACCGGTCGAGGATCGGCGGAAGCCAGAGCGAGTGCAGCCAGCGCCATCGCCCGCGTTCGAGGAGTAAACGTCCTTGCGAATCACGCACGAGAACGATCGTCCCTGGGACGTCGACCGGATCGGGGCGGCGTTTCTGAAGCGGATAGCGATCGACTACGCCGTCCGCGTACGCGCGGCACCAAGGCGAAACAGGGCAGGTCGGACAGACGGGCGAGAGCGGGGTGCAGACGGTCGCGCCCAACTCCATCATCGACTGATTGAAATCGCCCGGACGCGCGAGCGAGAGGAGCGACTGCGCGAGCACTTGCAGCCTCACGCCGCGATCGACGGGCGGATCGAGACGGTCGAGACGCGCGAGGACGCGTGCGACATTGCCGTCGACGACGGCGTGCGGCGCGCCGTATGCGATTGAGACCACAGCGGCCGCGGTGTAGGGGCCGACGCCCGGCAGCGCGAGCGCGTCGTCGAACTGATGAGGGAAGCGGCCGTCATGACGATCGTCGATGGCCTGCGCGCCAGCGCGGAGATTGCGCGCGCGCGAGTAGTAGCCGAGGCCGGACCAGAGCGCGAGCACCTGTTCCTCTTCGGCGCGCGCCAGGTCTCGCACCGTTGGGAAAGCTTCGAGGAATCGCTCGTAGTAAGGCGTCGCGGTTTCCACGCGCGTCTGCTGCAGCATCACTTCGGAGACCCAGATGGCGTAGGGATCACGCGTGCGTCGCCATGGAAGGTCGCGCCGACGCTCGTCGTACCAAGCGAGTAGCGCTGTCTGCAGTTGAGCTGCGAACTCCAGATCGTTCATCGCACCCGGACAACGCGGACCGGAGCGGGCCGCGAACGAGCGTTGGAGTCAGCCGGTCCGATCCAGTAGACGCCGGCGCCGCGGTCCCGGCCCCGGGCGTCGAGTCCGTTCCACAGGAGCGTGCGCTCGCCAGCGTCGCCGCCGGGTCCGCCCTCGCCGTCGCCGCCGCCGCCGCCACCACTACCGCCGCCATCCCCCGAGTTCAACGGCGAAATCGCCCGACCCATCGCGTCGAAGACCCAGATCTCGGGAGGGCGCGAGCCCGCGGGGTGAGTCGGCGGCCGCAGGATCAACCGCACCTCGCCCGTCGCGGGGTTGGGCCAAGGCGCGGAGAGCCGCCAGTTCGGCGACTCGTCGAACGACTCCGCGACGGGGGCGTCGGTCGGTCCCACGCTCATGCGCACTCGCTTCAAGATCCGATCGCGAGGATCGACGAGGACGCGGCGCGGCTCTTGCTCGAAGGAGAAGACGAAGCTCTGCACGCGTGTCGTATCCATCACGACGACGGTCTCGGGGTCGGCGGTCGCGAACTCCACGACCAGCTCGACCGGCAGTCGGAAGACCGGCTCATCCTGCAGTTGCTCGAGACGGAACTCGACGTCGACTCCGGCGCTCGTGAATTTCGGCGTCCAGAAGAGGGCGTAGATCGGGCGGCCGGTTCCGTAGACCCACGATGCGAAGAACTCCTCGAGATCGACTTCCGTCGAGCGCTCGACCGAGGCGCGGAACGATTCGGTCGAGGCGACGCCGAAGGCGAACTCCTGGCGATAGGTCCGCAGGGCGTGGAAGAACCCGTCATCGCCGAGTAGGCCGCGCAGCATGTGCAGAACCCAGGCGCCCTTCGAGTAGACCGTGTTGCTGAACCAGAAGTCGGGCGGAACGAGCGGGCCGACGAACTCGCCGTCGTTGAACGGCAGGCGAGACCGCAGGTGCGCGTGATACGCGGCATCGCCCCCGACTTCCTCGAACCAGAGCGCCTCGCCGTAGACCGCGAACCCTTCGTTCAACCAGATCTCGTCCCAAGTGGCCGGCGTGATCAAGTCGCCCCACCACTGGTGAGCGAGCTCGTGAGCGACGACGCGCTCGTTGCCGGCCAGGTCGGCGGCGAAGAGGTAGGTCCCCATGCTGGAGAGGGTCTGGTGCTCCATCGCGCCGCCCCAGTTGAACTCGGCCATGCCGTAGCGTTCGCGCACGAAGGGGTACTCGCCGAAGAGGCGGGCGAAGGCGCCGATCATCTGTGGCGTGCGCGCCCAGACTTCGCGCGCGCGCGCTTCGCTTTGCGGGTAGACGTAGTAGTCGATCGGCATGGGCGGGCCGCCGTCCATTGGCAGGTAGCTGTCGGACCAATGGACGAAGTTGGTCGCGACGACCGAGACCAGGTAGCTCGCGATCGGATAACTCACGCTGTGGTGAAAAGTGTTACGGCCCGGCCCGGCCGGCGTGATCTCGCGCAGGAGTCCGTTCGACGCCGCGGTCATGCTGTCCGGCACGGTCAGGTGCGTCTCCAGGGTGAACTTGTCGTAGGTGACCTCCTTGCAGGGCCACCAGGCCGAGGCGGAGTGCGTCTGACTGAGCGTGTGCACCATCGGCGCGCCTGGATCGTCGATGAATCCCTGGCGAGTGAACTCCATCCCGAGGAAGGCTTCACGGATGGGAGCGCCGTGGTAGTCGATGCGGATCTGCGCTGGGGACTGCGCGGGGATCGGGACCCGAGCGAAGACGCGCAGTCGACGATCCTCGTGTTCGAACTGCGCGGGATGGCCGTCGAGAGTCAGCGACGTGATCTGCATGGTGTCGACGAGATCGAGCAGGATCTCATCGACCGGCGTGAACGTGGTCCAGAGATCGAGCACGACCGAGCCTTTGATCGACGAGGAGTCGAAGTCGAAGTCCAGCGTGAGGTCGACCCCCACGAGGTCATAGTCGAGGTAGCGCGGATCGGCGTCGTCGTGCGGAGAGTCGCCGGAGAATCTCAGCGCGTCCCGTCCGCAGGAGGTCGGCGGTGACCAACCGTCCGGCGCGAGGCGGACGGCCGGGTCGGCGGCGACCTGAGCCGCGCAACAGAGCGTCGCCACGAGAGGGCCGAGCGTACGAGCGAGAGACAAGGTCGCCCCCTCGGAGCGCCTCAGGCGCGCGGGCTCGCGCTCTCCCGAGCGCCGTGGACCATCTCGGTCAGTTCCGCCTCCGGGACACCGCGGAAGGCGAGCAGGCGCCAGATCGTGCGGCCGGTCTCGCTGTTCGGCGTCGAGGCCCCGCTGGTCACGCCGATGACGAGCGGCGTCTCACCGGTGGCGCCTCTGCCCGCGGCCGCCAACCATCCCTGGGTCAGCACAGGCGATCTCTCGCCCAGCGGTTGGTGGCGGATCCAGTCCGGAGAGATGAGACAGTTCGCGTCTTCGACGTGATAGGCGGGCACGAGTTTGGCGGACATCTCGACCAGGTGCGTCGTGTTGCTGCTGTTGAATCCGCCGATCACCACCATGAGATCGACTCCGCCCTTGATCAAGTCGCCGACCGCGTCCTGACGCTCTTGCGTCGCGCTGCAGATCGTGTCGAAGCTGCGGAAATGCTCGGAGCGTTTCTCCTCGCCGAAGCGACGCGCCATCGAGCGCCCGATCATCTCGGCGATCTCCATGGATTCCGACGAGAGCATCGTCGTCTGGTTGGCGACTCCGATGCGGATCAGATCTCGCTCCGGATCGAACCCCTCGGACCACGAGTCGCCGAGGCGGGCGCGGAGTTCGTCGGCGGAGAGGCGTCCCTCCAGATAATCGCAGACCCAGTTCGCTTCCTCGCGATCGCGCAGGACGAGCCAGCGGCCGCCCGAGTGCTTGGTCACCTGAGAACAGGTGGCCCGCGTCTCCTCGTGTTGGACCTTTCCATGGACGACCGCGGTGTAGCCGTCCTTCGCGTAGCGCTCGACACTCTTCCAGACGTTCAGCACCGATCCGCAGGTGGTGTCGACCAAGATGGCGCCGCGGTCGCGCAACTTCAGGAAGTCGTCGTTCTCGACGCCGAAGGCGGGGATGAGGACGACATCTTCGGAGTCGATGACCGCGAGTCGATCGGCGACGGTTCCGGGGGGATCGAGGAAGCGGATCCCCATTTCCTCGAGCCGGCGATTCACCCAGGGATTGTGGATGATCTCGCCGGTGATCCAGATGCGACGATCAGGGAAGCGGTCACGCGAGGCGTAGGCGTACTCGACCGCACGATCGACGCCGTAGCAGAAACCGAATTCGTGGGCGAGACGCACTTCCGTCGAGTCGAAGCGGATGCGATGGTCATGGGCCTTCACGTACTCGATCAGGCTGTTGTGATAGTCGGCGTGCAGGAGCGGGGCGATCTGGTCGTGGTTGCCGAGCCCCTTGCGGAAGTAACGCGGATCGCTCATGACAGGCAGTATAGGCGAGCAGCGAGGGAGGTCGGAACGTGCGAGGCTGGGTGGTGATGATGGCGCTCTGGGGGGGGGCCGCGTTGGCGGCCGCTCCGCCCCCCGTCACGAGCGGATTCAGGGAACCGCGCGTCTCCCCCGACGGCAAGGCGGTGGCCTTCGTCTGCGGCGGCGATCTCTGGATCGCGTCGATCGGCGGCGGCGGCGGCGGCGGCGACGGCCTCGGCGGCGGCGCTGCCGCCGTCTCGGCGCGCCCGCTGACTCGCACACCCGAGGATGAGCGCTCCCCTGTCTGGCTCGCAGACGGCGACCGGCTCGCGTTCGCGCGGGAAGACGGCGGGGACTTCGACCTCTTCGTCCTGCGGATCGACTCGGGCGAAACACGCCAACTCACCTGGCATGAAGGGGACGATCGACCCACCTCGTGCGGCCCGGACGGCGAAGAGATCCTGTTCACCACGACGCGCGAGCGGGACGAGCCGAGGAGCTGGAAGGTCGCCGTGTCGGGCGGCGAGCCGCGTCCGATCACCTTCGACCTGGCGCGCGACGCCAGCCTCTCACGCGACGGTTCGCGGCTCCTCCTCGTGACGGGACTCTTGCCCCACTGGCAGCGCGGCTATCGCGGCGCCGGGGACACCGATGTCGCCATCTTGGATCTCGAGACGCGAGAGCTCACGAGGTTGACCGAGTTCGATGGGCCGGACCACTCGCCGCTCTGGGGGCGCGACGAAGAGAGCGTGCTCTATATCAGCGAAGAGTCGATCGTGCCGAATCTCTGGCGCTTCGACCTGGAGACCCGGACCCATCACCGAGTGACCGATCACACCGACGCGCCGGTGCGTTGGCCGAGCCTGCCCCGCGACGGGCGGCGCGTGGTGTACGAACAGGGCGGTGCGATCTGGATCCTCGAGTTGACGAGCGACCGGCCCGCCCCTCGGCGTCTCGAACTGCGAGCGACCCTTCCGCCCGAAGTGGCCTCCGCCGACACGCTGCGCTCCGGTCTGCGCGCGCTCGCGGTGTCGTCGCGCGGCCAAGTGGTGGTCGAGGCGGCGGGTGATCTGTTCGCGCTGGATCTCTCGGCGCTCGAACCGGCGCGCGAGCCGATTCTCGGGCGCCCGCTCGCGCCGCATCCCTACCGCGAGCGCGATCCAGTTTTCTCACCCGACGGCGCCGCGCTCTGTTTCGTCAGTGATCGCAGCGGAGACGAGGACCTGCTCCGACTGCCGTGGCCGTCGGGGTGGCCGTCAGCGTGGTCATCGGAGGATTCCGCGCAGGCGGTTCCCGTCGTCTTTCGAACTGGGACCGACGATCAGAGACTCCCGCGCTACTCGGGGGACGGTCGGCTGGTCGCCTACGTGCGACGGCGGGAGCGAGAGGAACTGCTCGTGGCCGACGCCTCCGGCGGGCGCGAGCGGGTCGTGGCCGACGCGGCGCGCTTCCACGGCTTCGATCTGTCACCCGACGGAGACTGGATCGCCTACGCAGCGGCCGACGACCGCGGTCGCGGTGAGATCTACCTGCGATCACTCCTCGTCGGCGACGCGTTCTCCTTCACCGATCCTCTGGCGCATGACATCGAGCCGCACTGGACGCGGGACGGCCGCGCGCTCGTCTACCTCTCGGATGCCGAGGGGAGTCTCGATCTCTGGGGCGCGAATCTCCTCGGCGCTACGGTGGACGCCGCGTCCGGCGCAGCGTCCCGCCCCCTGGCGGAATCGCGCGGCATCGCGATCGAACGCGCAGGTCTCGAGTTGCGGCGGGAACGGCTGACCGACTTTCCAGGAGACGAGGGGCCGTTCGAACTGGCGTGGGGGGGAGTGCTCTGCGGCGCCACGTTGTCGGGCGAGCGGGCGCTCTGGTGGATCGATCCGGAGCGTCTCGCTCCCGTCCGACTGACCGAAGGCGACATCGACTTGTGCGCGATCGCGGCGGACGGCAACAACACCGCCTATGCGCTGGACCGTCAGGGGCGTCTGCACACCGGGACACGTGAGGTAGGAAGCTGGCGGTCGATCGCGGTGGCGCTCCCTCGGAGGGTCGATCCTCGAGCGGAACGGGAACAGCTCTTCGCGGAGGCGTGGCGAAGTCTGCGCGATGGGTTCCATGACCGGGATCTCCACCTGCTCGACTGGCGGGCCGCGCGCAAGCGGTACGAGCCGCGACTCGACGCCATCGGGACTCGCGCCGGTCTCTCGGATCTGCTCGCGGATCTGGTCGGCGAGTTGGGCGCCTCGCATGTCGGGGACATCCTGCCGGGGCCGTCGCGTCGCAGCGGCGAGTTGGGTCTGGCGTTCGCACAGCGGCGCGGCCAGCGAGGGACGACGCGGCGAGCGCACGCGCTGTCCGGCGGCCCGATGGCGGAGTTGCTCGCGCGGCGCGGCGTCTCCGGCGAGAGCGTCTGGATCGAGTCGGTCGACGGAGTTACGCTCGGCGCCCGGCGTGCGCTCGAATCGATCTTGGACGGCCGCGCGCGCGGGCCCGTCGAAGTGGTCTGGTCGACGGGAGGCGAGGCGAGGCGCGACACGATCGTCGCGCTCGATGTCGAGACGATGCGGCAACGTGCTCGCGCGGAGCGCGACGCGGTGCGGGTCCGACGAACTGCGTCTTCGAGCCAGAACAGAGCGCGCTACGTGGCGCTTGCTCGCCTCGGGCCGCGTTCGCGCTTCGCGCTGGAGCGCGCGCTCGACGGCGCGCCGGGTCTCGTCGTCGACCTGCGCGGAAACGCCGGAGGGTCGGTCGATCTCGGCCTCCTCGATCTGTTGGCGCGCGTTCCGGTGGCGCGCGTTCGTTCGCGGGGAGGGGCGCCGGCGATGGCGCCCGCGCCGTCCCGCCTCGGTCCTCTGGCGCTCCTCGTGGATGAGCGGACCGCGAGCGCGGCGGAGATACTGGCGCATGGGGTGCGCACGCTCGACCTCGGCGCGTTGGTCGGAGAGACGACCGCCGGGGGGGTCCTCGGGACCGACGAGATCGAGTTGATGGACGGGAGCGGTTGGCGGATTCCGCGCACGGAGTGGACGCGGCTGCAGGGTTCCGCGCTGGAGTGGCGCGGGCTCGCGCCGGATGTCCAGGTCTCTACGCCGTACGAAAGCCTCGTGGGCAGAGACGAACTTCTCGGGGTTTCGGCGCCGCGACCGGAGGCGGATCAAGAGGACGCGGCGCTGGACGAAGCGGTGCGCGAGGTGTTGCGGCGCCAGAAGTCGCCGCGCTAGCCGCGCTCCTGCGCCTGCAGCGAGGTCGGTCTTGCCCTCCATCCCATTGCGCGCCACCCCGGCCATCCGCTCGGCCTCGGCGTTGAGGCGGATGTAGGCGAGGGTCTCGGCGTCCTTGACGAAGAGTCGAGGAAGGCGCGCGACTCTTCCACGAAGGGCGTCGCCTCGTCACAGACCCGCTGATGGGTCGGTTCGAAGCCGGAACGCTGCAATTTGTGCAGAACGAGCTCGGTGTCGGCGGCTGAATCTTCGATCACCAAGACGCTGAGAGGGCGCTTCATTCGTGACCTCACCTCTTCCTGGGTCGAAACGCCTCTGACCACCGCGCGGATTTACTCTCCTCTGGATCGGCCGTCCCAGGGTGCTCCTCGAGATCTTAGGTTCGGACCTCCGGACCGCTAGGATGCCGAGGCGACCGTTCGAGACGTGCTGGGAACGACAGGAGACCGCTGATGGATGACCCGACCGAGGACCCGACCGAGGACCCGACCGATCCCTCGCTGAAGGGGTTCCGCAGCGGTTACGTCGCTCTGGTCGGCGCGCCGAACGTCGGCAAGTCGACGCTGATGAATCGGCTCCTGGAGGAGCGGCTCGCAATCGTGACGCCGAAGCCGCAGACCACGCGGCGCCGCACGCTGGGCATCCTCAACGGGCCGGGGCATCAGATCATCCTGCTGGATACGCCTGGGTTGATGGAGCCGCGCTACGATCTGCACCGTGCGATGTTGAACGAGGCGAAGTCGGCCATCGACGATGCCGATCTCCTGCTCTGTCTGGTCGAGCCGGGCGCGCTCTTGGAGCCGCCGGCGATGGTGGCCGAGTCGAGCAAGCCGCGCTTCCTGGCGATCAACAAGGTCGACACGGTGCGGCCCAAGGAGGCGCTCCTTCCGGTGCTGACGCATTACGCAGCCACGGGACTCTTCGACGAACTCTTCCCGATCTCGGCCCGCGACGGCACGGGAGTCCGCGAGATGTTCGACGCCATGCTGCTGCGCCTGCCGGAGGCGCCGCCGTTCTATCCGGTCGATCAACTGGCCGATCAGTCGGAGCGCTTCTTCGTCGGCGAGCTGATCCGTGAGCGGATCCTGGAGCGTTACCGCGAAGAGGTGCCGTACGCCTGCGAGGTCGACATCGTGGAGTTCACCGAGCGGCCGGGCGCGAAGGACTACATCGAAGCCAATGTCGTGGTGGAGTCGCCGTCTCAGAAAGCGATCTTGATCGGCGCCGGGGCCGAGGCGATCCGCGCACTCGGGGAAGAAGCGCGGGTGGTCGTCGAGGAGTTCCTCGGACGGGCGGTCTATCTCTCGTTGCGAGTCAAGGTGATGCCGAAGTGGCGCAAGCGGGCCGGCGCGCTGCGCAGATTCGGTTATCGGTCCTAACGCATGGCGCTGCCGATGGGACAGCCGCTGATGGGACAGCCGCCGATGGGACAGGGCCATCCGTTCGATCACGCGACGGTCACGCGCGACGCGGAGATCTGCCACGCCTACTCGGCGGACGCATCGGGGCTGGCGCACGATCCGGAGGCGGTGGCCCGACCGACGACCGAGGCCGAGGTGGTCGATCTGATGCAGAGATGCGCGTCGCATGGCGTCGCGCTGACGCCGCAGGGCTTGCGTTCGAGCACGACCGGGGCGTCGGTGCCGGAGCGCGGCATCGCGCTCGCGCTGGAGCAGATGACCCGCATCGTCGAGATCGATCCGGTGCGGCGCATCGCGATCGCCGAGCCGGGCGTCGTCTTGGGTGAGTTCAAGCGGACGCTGCGCGAGGCGGGACTCTTCTATCCGCCCGATCCGACGAGCGAGAACGAATGCTCGTTGGGCGGGACGGTGGCTTGCAACGCGAGCGGCTCGCGCACCTACCGCTACGGCGCGACGCGTCCGTGGGTGCGCTCGCTGCGGATCGTCCTGGCCGACGGCACGCTGCAAACGGTGCGGCGCGCGGGCGCCAGCAAGAATACGACCGGCTACTACGGCTTCCAGGATCCGATCGACCTCTGGATCGGCTCCGAGGGGACGCTCGGGATCGTGACCCAAGTGGAGGTGCAGTGCTTGGCGGCGCCGGCCGCTGACTTCGGCGCGATGGCGTTCTTCCCGAGTTGGCGCGAGGCGATCGCGTTCGTCTTGGCGGCCGATGCGCTCCGCCTCCGCGGTGAGCTCGAGCCGCGCTGTCTCGAACTCTTCGATGCGACCTCGCTCGCGCTCATCCATCCCGAAGCGGGCGGCTTGCGCATTCCCGAGGGCGCCGGCGCGGCGGTCTTCTTCGAAGAAGAGGCGGAGCCGGGCAAGGAGATGGAGTCGTTCGAGCGCTGGTACGAGTTGATCGAGGCGCAACAGGGTTTGGCCGATCTCACCATCGTCGCCCAGAGCGAAGCGGAGAAGGCGGCGCTGCGGCGCCTGCGTCACGCCATTCCCGCGGGGATGAACGAACGCGGTTCGCGCGCGCAGCTCCACGGCGGCCGAAAGGTCTCGACCGACTTCGCCGTGCCGCTGGAACAGTTGCCGCTGCTGATGGAGGACTGCTTCGCCATCGGGCGCGATCTCTTCGGCGGGCTGACCGCCGGTTACGGACATGTCGGCAATGGGCATCCGCATTTCAATCTGATCGCGGAAGACGCCGCGTCCTTGGTCAAGGCGCAGGCCGCCGCGCGGAGGATGGCGATGCGCGCGCTCGAGTTGGGCGGCACGCTCTCGGCGGAGCACGGCATCGGGAAGATCAAGCGCTCGCTCTTGCGCGAGCTCTATCCGGCGTGGCAGCTGCGCGCGATGGCCTCACTCAAGCAGACGCTCGATCCGAAGGGACTGCTGGCGCCCGGCAATATCTTCGAGTAGGCAAATCTTCGAGTAGCCAGGCTTTTGACCGCTCAGTTCCTGCCGGGTGACGGGGAACAACTTGCCGCCCGCCGCTCCATCCCGCCCTTCCTTGCTTACTGTGATTCCTGAAGCAAGCCCCGTAACTCCTTTTCGCCTAGCTAACTGACGAGGCGACAAAAGTCGTTTGCGCACGTGGCATCCCCCTTGCCTTGGCTGGCACGACCCACTCTGGGTCCGGGCGCCCGGGAGCGGGGAGTCACTCCTCGCTCCCGGCCCTGTGGCTTCTCGACAGAGGCTCGGAAGAGGAAAGGAAGAGGCGCGCGATGATCCAGAAACTCCTCTTCGGCGGCGACTCGTGGGCGAACGCGAAGCGGGCGCTCGACGCCGGCGCCGAACGCCAACGTGTCCTCGCTTCCAATCTCGCCAACGTCGAGACGCCGGGCTATCGAGCCAAGGAAGTGGCGTTCGAAGAGATGCTGCGAGCCGAAGAGACCGGCTCGAAGTTGCCGCTCGCACGCACCGCGTCGGCGCATCTCGACGGGAGCACGCCCGCCGCGCCGCGCGCGCAGATCCGCGAGCGCGATGAGCCGACGCCGCCCGGCGCGATCAACAACCTTTCACTCGAGCGCGAGACGACGGAGATGGCGGAGAACACTCTGCATTTCCGCGCGCTCTCCCAGTTCCTCGCCAATCGTTACCGCGGCATCAAGGACGCCATCCGCCCCGGCGCGTGATCGCGTAAGAGAAAGAACTCCAGATGAAGGTCGCCTATTTGTCCGGGATGCACGTCTCCGCTTCGGCGCTCTTGGCGCAGCGTGAGGCGATGGATGTCGCGGCCGAGAACCTCGCCAACCAGAGCACGACGCGGACCGAGTCAGGCGAGCCGTATCGCCGTCAGGTCGTCTCGTTCCAAGCGGAGTCGCTCGCCACGAAGGCGACCGATGCGCCGGCCGCCGCGCAGACCGGCCGTCTCGACCTGACCGATCGAGCGCACCTCGACGTGTCCGCCGCCACGCCGTTGAGCGCGACCGAGAGTTCCACCGGCGTCACGACGAGCGTGGCCGCCGATCTGACCGAGTTCCCCGAGGTCTACGACCCGGGACATCCGGACGCCGACGCGAACGGCATGGTGCGGATGCCGAACGTCGACGTGGCGCAGGAGATGGTTTCGCTCATGGCGGCGTCGCGCGCCTACGAGGCCAACGTCGCGGCGCTGCGCGCTTCGCAGAAGTTGGCGGAGTCGGGACTCGATCTTGCTCGCTGACGCGCTCGCTGAGTTCGCTGACACAGGAGGTGTCTCGTGATCCATCCGATCGGCCCGCCCACCACCTTGCGAATGCCCGGAGAACTGTCGGGTCTCGGCGCGCCCGGCGCGCCGGCGGCCCCCGGCGCCTCGGTGGTTCCGAGCTTCGGCGAGACGATCAAGGAATTCGTCGGCGGCGCGAACGAACTGGCGCTGCGCTCCGAGGCCACGTTCCAGTCGTTCGTGCGCGGAGAGGTGCGCGACCTGCACCAAGTCGCGCTCGCGCAGCAAGAGGCCGGACTCGCCGTGCGCCTGGTCACCGAGATGCGCGACAAACTCCTCCAGTCATACCAAGAGGTCATGAGGATGCAAGTGTAGGACGTTGCCGCGCGCCGCGCGCGGCAACGTCCTATCCGCACTCAACCACGCCCACAGGAGCACGAACCACCTTGGCCTTCTCGACCCACACTTGCATCCGGGAGTTCAGCTAGATGGACCCCCTCTCCCACCTCACCGCCCTCTGGCGAAAACTCACCTCCACCCAACGCCTCGCCTTCGGCAGCGTCGGCGCGGTCTTCGTCTTGGTCGTCGTGCTGGTCGTCTCGTGGGCGAGCAAGCCGGAATACGCAGTCCTCTTCGCCAATCTCGATCCGGCGGACGGCTCCTCGATCCTCGATCGGCTGCGCACCGACAAGATCCCGTATGAGGTGCGCGGCGGAGGCCGCACCATCCTCGTCCCGTCGGATCAGGTCTACGAGACGCGCCTCGCCTTGGCGGGCGACGGCCTGCCCGGATCGGGCGCCGGTTTCGAACTGCTCGACACGAACAAGCTCGGTTGGACCGACTTCGTGCAGAAGGCGCAGTACCGCCGCGCGCTCGAAGGGGAGATCGCGCGCACGATCCAGACCCTCGAAGAGATCCAGGCGGCGCGCGTGCACCTCGTCGTGCCGGAGCAGAGCCTCTTCGTGGCCGAAGAGAAGCCGGCCACTTCGTCGGTCGTCCTGCGCATGAAGCCTGGCGCGCGTCTCACCCCCGGTCAGGTGCGCGGCATCGTGCATCTCGTCTCCTCGGCGGTCGAAGGACTCACGCCGGAGAACGTCGCGATTCTCGATGTGATGGGCAATCTATTGAGTCAGCCGCGTCAGGATCCGCTCATCGGCGCGACGTCGGAGCAGATCACGCTCGTGCGCGGCCTGGAGGAGCAACTCACCGGCAAGGTGCAGACTTTGTTGGAGACGGTGCTCGGTCCCGGCAAGGCGGTCGTGCGGATCGCCGCCGAGATGGACTTCGAGCGCAAGGAGCAGACGCTCGAGACCTATGACGCCGACAACCCGGTCGTACGTTCGGAAGACCGCAAGGAAGAGACGGCCGCCGACGGCTCCAAGGTCGAGGCCGCCACCACCAACTACGAGATCTCCAAGCGCATCGAGCATGTCTCCAAGCCGACCGGCGCGGTGCTTCGGTTGAGCGCGTCGATCTTCGTCGACGGCACCTATCAGGTGATCGGCAAAGGAGAGCGCGAGTATGTCGCGCGCACGCCGGACGAGCTGCGCAAGTACGAGAACATCATCAAGACGGCGATCGGATTCGACGCGGAGCGGGGCGACGAGGTCACGGTCGAGAACGTCGCCTTCGACACGACCGTGATGGACCGCGAACGCCAAGAGATCCAGCAGAGCGAACGCCTCGAGATGGGCATGCAGCTCGGCGGACGCATCGGATCGATCGTGATCGTCCTGGCGCTCTTCTTCTTCCTCCTCAAGTCGATGCGTCGCTTCGCGCCGGTCTCCACCGCTCGTCCCGGCGTCGACCTCCTGGTCGGCGGGTCGCCGGTGCAGTTGGGCCCCGGCACGCCGCCGCCGACCGAATTCGATCTGATCCAGTCGCGAATGCAGGAGCTGGCGAAGCAACGTCCCGATGACCTGGCCCGCCTGCTGCGCCTGTGGCTGCGCGAGTCGAACTGAGAGAACGGAACCCAGTGCCTCCTTCTGTCTCCCAAGCCAAGACCGCTTCCGTCCTCAGTGGAGGGCAGAAGGCCGCCGTTGTCCTCGTCGCGATGGGGAGCGAGGCGGCTGCGCGCCTGATGCAGTCGCTCGATGGCGATGAGGTCGAGCGGTTGACGATGGAAGTCGCCACGCTCGGGCGGGTCGCGCCCGAAGTGCGGACCGAAGTGCTGCGCGAGTTCGATCAGATCGTGCTGGCGCAGACCTACCTCTCTTCGGGCGGCTACGATGTGGCGCGGGAGATCTTGGTCCGCGCCATCGGCGAGGCGAAGGCGGGCGACGTGCTGGAGCGGCTGAAGGCGAAGGCGGCCGGCGACATGTTCCAGATGAACATGCTGAACGATGTCGACTCGAATCAGCTGGTCACCTTCATCCAGGGGGAACACCCTCAGACGATCGCGCTCATCCTCGTGCAGCTCAAGGGGGCGCAGGCGGCGAAGGTGCTCTCGATGCTGCCGGCCGATGTGCAGCCCGACGTTATCGCGCGGGTCGCCCAGATGGAGCAGATCTCGCCCGAGATGATCCGCGAGATCGAAGCGGTGCTGGAGCAGAACCTGGCCGGCATGGTCCGCGCGACCAAGAGCCGCCTCGGCGGTGTTCCCGCGGTGGCCGACATGCTCAACCAGGTCGATCGCTCGACGGAGAAGAACATCCTCTCAGCCATCGAGGCGCAGGATCCCGAGCTGGCGATCCAGATCCGCAACCTGCTCTTTGTTTTCGACGACCTCCAGATGCTGGAGGACAAGGACATCCAGAAGCTCCTCAAGGATGTCGATTCGCGCGACCTCGCGCTCGCGCTGAAGATCGCAGGCGAGGAGCTGAAGGAGAAGATCTACCGCAACCTCTCGCAGCGCGCCGCCGAGATGCTCAAAGACGAACTGGAGTTCCTCGGGCCGCAGCCGCTGCGCAACGTGGAAGAGGCGCAGCGCCGCATCGTCGATGCGGTCCGGCGACTGGAAGAGTCGGGCGAGATCCACCTGCAGCGCGGAGACGGAGGGGACCAGCTTGTCTAGCCTCCTACGCAATCCGTTGCTCGCCTGGGACACCTTCGAGCTCGAGGCCCCGGCCGACCCGAGATCCGCCGCGAGCGCCCGTGCGCTCGGGCTCGGGATCAGCCCGGCAGACGTCGAAGTCGAACGTCGTCGCGCCTTCGCCGAGGGTCGGGCCAGCGCCGAGGCGGAGTTCGCGGCGGAGCGCGAACGCTCGCGCTCCAGTGTCGCCGCATCGGTCGAACAGCTCCAACGAGTGGCGACCGCGTTGGCCGCCGCGCGCGCCGCGCTCTTGCGCGAGGCCGCCGAACAAGTGGTCGGGCTCGCCGCCGACTTGGGGCGTCGAATCGTGCGCCGCGAGCTGAGCGTCGATCCCGCGGCGGCCGTGCCGCTGGTGCGAGAGCTGCTGCTCCGGGTGGCGGCGGCCGAGCGCGTCGTCGTCAAGGTCTGCCCGAGGGATCTGCGCGCCTGTCGCGAGATCCTCGGCGGGTCGACCGAACTCTCGGAGAGCGCGCGGCTGATCGCCGATCCCGGACTCTCTCCGGGCGATTGTCTGGTCGAGACGGAACGAGGTCGCCTCGATGCGCGCATCGCGACGCAACTCGATCGAATGGAAGCGGCGCTCGGCGTGCAGCGGAAGCCGGACGAGACGGCAGACGACTCCGGGGACGCCGGCGATGCCGCCGACGAGACGAGGGTCGCGTCATGACGCCTCTCCTCGACCCGATCCTCGAGTCGGTCGTGAACGAACGGCGCGTCGCGCTGGCCGAGTGCGACACCGTGAGCGAGACCGGCGTCGTGGCGCGCGTCATCGGCCCGCTCGTCGAATCGAACGGCCCGCCCGCCTCGGTCGGAGAACTCTGCTCGATCCACAGTCACGAGAGCCGACCGCCGATCCACGCGGAGGTCGTCGGCTTCCGCGATCACCGCCTGCTGCTCATGGCCTACGGCTCCATGGATGGACTGCGCGCCGGCGCCGAAGTCTCGGCCAGCGGCGGTCCGCTCACGGTCCCGACCGGCGACGCACTACTCGGTCGGGTGCTCGACGCGCTCGGCCATCCGATCGATGGACTCGGCCCGCTCGGCGAGACGACGCGTCGTTCGGTCTCCGCGCCGCCGCCGCCGCCGATGGAGCGTCCGCGCATCGCCGAGCCGCTCGGCACCGGCATCCGCGCGCTCGACGGCTTTCTCACGGTCGGCCGCGGACAGCGGATGGGGATCTTCGCCGGCAGCGGCGTCGGCAAGTCGGTCCTACTCGGAACGATCGCGCGCCGCACCGACGCCGAGGTCTGTGTCGTCGGGTTGATCGGAGAACGCGGCCGTGAGGTGAAGGAGTTCTTGGAGCGCGATCTGACGGCCGAGGGGCTCGCGCGCTCCGTCGTGGTCGTCGCGACGTCCGATCAGCCGGCGCTCGTGCGCGTGAAGGCCGCGCTGGTCGCGACCTGCATTGCCGAGGCGTTCCGCGCACAGGGCAAGCATGTCCTCTTGCTGATGGATTCGCTCACGCGCTTCTCGATGGCGCAGCGCGAGGTCGGACTGATGGCGGGGGAACCGCCGACGACGAAGGGGTACACGCCGTCGGTCTTCGCGCTCTTGCCGCAGCTTCTGGAGCGGGCCGGCACCGACGCGCACGGTTCGGTCACCGGGCTCTACACCGTGTTGGTCGAGGGCGACGACCTGAACGATCCGATCGCCGACGCCGCGCGCTCCGTCCTGGACGGCCATTGCGTGCTCAGTCGCAAGCTCGCGGTGCGAAATCACTATCCCGCCATCGACGTCCTGGAATCGATCTCGCGCGTCATGCCCGACGTGACGAGCGACTCGCATCGCCGCGCCGCGGGGCAGGTGCGCGAATGGCTCAGCGCTTACAAGGAGGTCGAGGACCTGATCCACCTGGGGGCCTACGTCCCCGGGACCAATCCGATCGCCGATCAAGCGATCGATCGAGCCCCCGAGATCCTCCGTTTTCTGCGGCAGGCCTCGGGCGAGGGAACACCGTACGTGGAAACCGTCCAGTGGTTGGAAGACCTGACCGTGGGCGTGAGGGGAGGCACGGAGTGAAGAAGTTCCAGTTCGGACTCGAGGGGGTCGCGCGGGTGCGCAAACATGAGTTGAAGACGCGGCAGACGGCGCTGGCCGATGCGTCGCGCGAGCTGCAGGCGGCGGAAGAGACGCGCACGCGGTTGGTCGCGGTGCTGAAGGAGACGCTGGAGCAGAGCCCGCGCGGAAGCGTGGTCGATATCCGCGCGTTGCTGACCTTGGAGCGGGAGCGCGAGAGTCTGCGCCGGCAACTTCTGCGTGAGAACTTGCGCGTCGAGCAGAGTCTCGATCGGGTCGAGCGCGAGCGGCGCGACCTGCTGGAGTCGAAGCGTCGGTCCGAGGCGGTCGAACAGCTTCGCCAGACGCGCTACGCCGAGTTCGTCCGTGCCGTGCTGCGCGACGAACAGAAGGTGACCGACGAAGTGGCCGGAAAGAGCAGACTGCCGGGCGCCGCACTGGTGCGAGAGGCCGCGTGATCGACCGCCGGCGACAGGGAGCAGCCATGCTCCCCGCGCTCCTCGCCGTCATCGTCGGCGGGGGACTACTCATGCTGTCGGCCAGCATGATGGTGACCGGCGTCGCCCAGAAGGAACTCTGGCCGCGCCTGAAGGGCAAGGCGCGCGAGCTGCGCCAACAGATCGAAGCGACGACCGCCGGTTCGGCCGCGCCGACCGAGACTGCGCCCGCCCCAATGGCGGACGCGAGCCTCGCACCGTCGGCCAGTCCGGAGGATTCGCTCCGCTCGCTGCAGGCGCAGATCCAGACGCAGAGGCGTTTCTTGGAGGTCGAGAAGACGGAGCTCCAGGCGCTGCGCGCGTCGATCGACAGTCTGCTCACGCGCTACGACAGCGCGCAGAACGCGGAGGCGACGCGCCAGGCCAAGCTGCTCGCCGCCATGAAGCCGGCCGCCGCCGCGGCCATCCTCGCGCGCATGGATGACGCGTCGATGGACGCTGTCTTGGCCAGCATGAACGCCAAGTCAGCCAGCCGCGTCGTCGCCGCGCTCGACCCCGAGCGCATGGCGCGCCTCGCGATGGAAGGAATGACCGCCGACGCGCTCGCCGCTCTGCCGCTACCCGCCACTGCCGCCGCCCTATCCGTCTCCCAGCCGGCGCTCGAGGACGACGCCCAGTGACCCCGCCGTCGATCTTCACGGCGTTCCCGCCCCTCCGCGTTGCGTCGATCTCGACGTCGATGTCGACGTCGACCCCGACTCCGACCCCGACTCCGATCCCGACTCCGATGCCGTTGCCCGCGTCGTTCTCCGGCACACTCGTCGCCGCCCTGTTCGCTTCCGGCGCCGAAGCCACGCCGTCGACGCCCTCGCTGGCGCCGACGACGCCTGCGCCCGTGCCTGTGTCTGTACCTGCCGTGTCGGCGCCTACGCCTACGCCGAGTTTGTCGACCACTACGCCCTTGCCGTCACCGATGCCCTTGCCGTCGCACCCTGCTCCTCTGAACGCGGAACCGATCTCGGAGGAGACGCCGCCCTCGACGGCCCCTTCGATCGCTCCGCATCTACTCCCCCTGCTCGCCGGATATGCGCCGCACTTCGCGGTTCGCCCGCCGTCGCCGGTCGAGACGCCGGTGTCGGCTTTCGATTCGCAGGACGCGACCACGATTCACGCCGAGCACGACGACCTGATGTCCGACTCGCACGACGCGACTCCGCACTCGACCGCGCCTCTCACGCCAACGCCTGCTCTGACGTTCACGCCGACGACTACGTCTACGCCGACCGCACCCTCGACATCGGTCCCAGGACCGACACCGACACCGACACCGACACCGACACCGACACTAGCGACGCGTCCGACAAGGTTGGCGACCGGTCTGGGTGCGACAGCCGCAGGGTTGAAGGCCGACGCCCCGCGTGATGTGGCGGAGCAGACGCTCGGGTCTGCACCAGGGCTGGTCCTGGAGTCCGCGCCGCGGAACGTGGTGGTCGCGCCACTGGAGAACGAGAGTCCGACTCCGATGCGACCGGACGCGGCGCCCGCGGCGCCCGCGGCGCCCGCGGCGCCGACTGAGTCCAGGCACCCGATGTCGCCGCTCGCGTCGACGGACGTGATCGCGCCGTGGACTCACTCAGAGACTTTGCCGGCGCCTCCGGCTCGCTCCATGCGATCAACGACGGTGGCGGAAATAGAGTTCGACTCGTCCGAGCCGTCCGTCGGACCGACGCCGAGGGCCGTTCTGCCGGCGGAACATGCGGAACCAGTTGGACGCTTGGCTCCGCGCGACGCTACCGCCGGACGCGGCTCGAGGAAGTCCACGCCGGCGTTGACCGAACTCACGCTGCCGTCGCGCGAAGTCGCATTGTCAACGCTCGAGGTCGCACCGATGGCCGCGGTCTTGTCGTTCGTCGCGCCGCCTCCTTCCGCCTCGCCGACGAAGCCGTCGCGGTTGCCGATCGATCCGAACTCGACTCTGTCGTTGGCGGATGTCGTCTCGGCTCGAACTCGTGAGACGGTGGGCTCCGCGCCCTCGCCAACTCCCAGTCGTACGCCGATCGTCGCGTTCGCCGCGCCGGTAGTTGTTGACGCTGCCTCGCGGACGCTGTCGGAAACGATCTTGGTGACGACCGAGACGCCGACGACGCCAGCGCCAGCGCCGATGTTGCAGCCGCCTCGTCAACAGAGTTTGGCTTCAATCTCGCAGCCGACAGTGCAGCCGACAGTGCAGCCGACAGTGCAGCCGACAGTGCAGCCGACAGCGGAATCGTCTGGACCGAGCATGTCCTTCGATCTGTGGTCGGCCGCGGCGCATGAGGCGCGCGGCGGGGAGCGTCCTGCTATCGCGGAGATGATCTCGGAAGTTGCGCGGCCGTTGGTCGAGCGCGAATCCGAACCAAACGGCCGGCCCTTGTCTGTGCCGATCCGCGCGCGTGGAGCTGACGAGAGCGCCCAGCCGGAGGGGAATGCGGAGCCGGGAGAGATCGCTGTCGCGAAGGTGGCGCATGGCTGGGGGGTGGTCGAGGCACGCGGGGATGAAGCCCCGACATCGACATGGCCGCGGACACCGAACTCGGCGGTCCGCGAGGCGATGACGTTGCCTGTGGAGTCGATGCCGGAGTCAGTGCGCGAGTCGATGCCGGCGTCGACTCCGATGGCAATGCTCTCGTCGATGTCGATCTCGACACCGACACCGGCCTCTGCGCCTGTGGCGCTTGCCGCGCCAACGACGCCGCAGACACCGCTCGCGCCGTTGCAGCTCTCGATCAGTGAACTTCCCGTGCGGTTGCCGGGAGCGATGCGGTTGACGCTGGAGACGGGACGGCAGGAGGTGCGAGTGCAACTCTCGCCGCCGGAGTTGGGCGCGATCGAGGTGCGACTGTGGGTGGAGGAGGATCGTGTGTCGGCGCACCTCATCGCGGCTCGACCGGAAGTGCGCTCGCTCCTGCGCGAGATGCGCGGCGAGCTGGAGCGCGGCATGAAGCAGGCGGGACTGAACGTCGAGGCGTTGCGCGTCGAAGCGCCGTCGCACACGACCGCGCTGCCGGCAGCGGCGGAAAGCGCGGCGACGTCGCGCGCCGAACAAGAACTCTGGCCGCAGCCGAGCGCGTTCGAGGCGCGGCCGAACTTCGAGTCGCGACAGCCGTCGGCGACTGAGGGTCGCGCGGAATGGAGCGCCGCCTTCGGGCAGGAGGCGCGACGCGACGCACGCGGCGGAGTTCGCGACGAAGTCGATCGTGCGATGACACGGCGGAGCGCGCCCGGTGCGGTGCTGTCCGCGATCGCCGGCGTTCATCGGGTCGGACTGGACGTGCGCGCTTGATCGCGGGCGAGCAAAGAGAAGGAGGACGGGAAATGGACACTGCCTTGGTCGGAAACAGCGCGGGCGCTGGGTTGTCGTCGCCGCTGACGAACGCGATGGGGGGAACGCTGGGGAAGAACGAGTTCCTCCAGCTCTTGATCACACAGCTCCGCCACCAGGATCCGCTCTCGCCGATGGAGAACGAGGCGTTCCTGGCCCAGCTCGCTCAGTTCAGCTCGCTGGAGCAGATGCAGACGCTCAATCAGACGATGCAGGACTCGATGACGCTGACCCAATCGCTGAACAACTCGTCGGCGGCGAGTCTCATCGGTCGAAACGTGCGAGCAAACGGCGAGACGGTCGGGCTCGTGGCCGATCTGCCAATCGAGGTCGGCTACTTCCTGCCCTCGGGCGCCGCGCACGTGGTGATGGAGATCTACGACGACGCCGGTCGACTGGTGCGCACGCTGCAGAGCGACGCGGGAACCGTCGGTCCGCACCGCCTCATGTGGGACGGCAAAGGCGACGCGGGAGTTTCGGCGCCGACCGGCCGATACCAGCTGAAGGTGCAGGCCTTCGACGCGACCGGCGTCGAGGTCGAGTCCCTCCCGATCGTGACCGGTCGGGTCGATGGGGTGACGTTCCAGGGAGGGAGCGCGTTGCTCATCGTCAATGGCGAGGAACTGCCGCTCTCTTCGGTGCTCGAAGTCTTCCAGACCAACTGAACCAGAGGAGGTGATCGAAGATGACAGATCCGATCGGTGGACCGCTCCCGGGCTCGGCGCCTCGCGTCGATGGGAGTTCGCGCGCCGCCGGTCCACGAACTCCGACCCGTACGGATCCTGCGTCCTTCGCGCGCACGTTCGAGACCGCGCTCACTTCGGCGACATCGGCGGCGACTTCGGCGGCGACGCCGACCGCGCCGAGCACGGCCGTCCGCTTCTCTCGGCATGCCGAGGAACGGATCCGGGCGCGCGGGATCCAGATCACACCGAACGAGCTGGAACGGCTCGCTCAGGCGATCGATGACGCAGCGGCTCGCGGAGCCAAGGACTCGCTCGTTCTCTCGCCCGGTCTCGCTTTCGTCGTCAACGTTCCGTCTCGGACGGTCGTGACGGCGTTGGGCTCGGATCAGACGCGGGGACATGTCTTCACCAACATCGACAGCGCTGTCGTGCTCTAGGTCCGACCTAAGGACCTGACCGGCTGGACCTCGTCGAGGAGGTCGGGGATCGCCGAGTGACCGAAGCGATCCGCCACGGCGCAGAAGAAAGGGATCGAAATGCTCAGAGCACTCTTCTCGGGAGTCAGCGGACTCGACACCTCGACGCTCCGCATGGACGTCGTCGGTAACAACATCGCGAACGTCAACACGATCGGATTCAAGCGCTCGCGCGTGACGTTCGAGGATGCGGTCAGTCAGTTGATCCAAGGGGCGACGGCGCCGTCCGGCTCGCTCGGCGGCTCGAATCCGAAGCAGGTCGGCACCGGCGCGCGGCTCGGCTCGGTCGACCGCATCTTCGCGCAGGGAAGCTTCGAACAGACCGGCGTCGCGACCGATCTCGCGCTGCAAGGGAACGCCTTCTTCATCGTCTCCGACGGAGAACAGCAGCTCTACACGCGCGTCGGCGCTTTCCAACTCGACGGCAACGGCCGCCTCGTCGACCCGGTCAATCGCTACATCGTCCAGGGCTTCGGCTTCGACCGCGCGACGAACGAGTACGCGACGACGTTGGGCGAGATCCGCGTCCCGATCGGGCAGACCGAGCCGGCCCGCGCCACCACCGGCGTGGTCTACCAAGGAAATCTGAGCGCCGACTCCGAACCGGCGGGCACGCGCGCCGAGTCGGGCGTGTTCCGGGACGTCGACGGAGCGGCCGCCTCGGGCGCTGTGACGCTGGTCGATCTGCGCGCCGACGCGGCCGGTGTCGTCCCGCTCCTCGGCGCCGGCGACAAGATCAGCTTCTCCGCCACGGTGGGCGGCGAGCAGATCACCGGCACGTTCGACGCGACGGCCACCTCCACCATGACCGACCTGTTGAACACGGTGCAGACCGCGCTCAACTCCGTCACCGGCATCTCGGGCGTCACGCTCGGGGTCGACGCCTCCGGACGGATCAGCCTGGCGACGCCCAACGTGCTCGGCGCGGCCGCCGAAGTGAAGGGGCTCATCATCCAGGCGCAGGACAACGCCGGCGTACCGCGCGACGACTTCAACAGCCTGGCCGGCCTGGTCGGTACGCAGACCGCCCGCGACACTGGAGAGTTCTCGGAAGAGTCGGTCATCTACGACTCGCTCGGCTTCAGTCACGTCCTGAAGCTGAGCTTCACGCGGACGCTCGACGCCAACCAGTTCACCTGGGCGGCCGAGGTCGACGGCGGCGAGACGCCGGTCCTCGCCGGCACCACCGGTCGCGTCACCTTCAACAACGACGGCTCGCTCTCCGGCTTCTTCTTCGATCCGGTGGGCGACACCTTGCCGACCAAGCTGACCATCGGTCCGAAGACCGGCGCGCGGTCGCCCTTCGAGGTCGAACTGAATCCAGGTTCGATCGGCGAATTCGACGGCCTCACGCTCCTGCAGGCCAGCTCGACCGTCGAAGCGACGCAAGACGGATTCACCCAGGGCAAGATGGTCGACTTCACCATCGATCGCACCGGCGTCCTCTCGGCGCGCTTCTCCAATGGAGTGACGCGGCCGATCGGGATGATCGCGCTGGCCGAGTTCGTCAACGCGCAGGGACTCGAGCTGCTCGGCGGCGAGAAGTACATGACCACGTCGAACTCGGGCGAGGCGCGCGTCGGAGTGTCCGGCTCGGTCGCGACCGAGATCCTCAGCGGCGCCATCGAGCAGTCCAACGTCGACCTGGCGCGTGAGTTCTCCAACATGATCCTGGCCCAACGCGGATTCCAGGCCTCGGCGCGCGTCATCACGACGAGCGACGAGATCTTGAGCGAGCTGTTGAACTTGAAGCGGTAAGTGGAGGGGTGAGGCGCGCCTCGCGCCTCACCCCACTCCGCTCTGCCCAACTCGAATAGGAGACGACGATGTCAGGGAAGACAAACGCCGCCGTCGACGAGACCAAAGAGCCCGCGGCCACCGACGAAGCCGCCGCACCGGCCAAGAAAGGCCTCCCCCCGATCGCGATGAAGATCGCCCTCTTCGGCGGGATCCTCCTCGTCTTGGCCATCGGATCATTCGCTCTCGTCACCTTGGTGATCGCGCCCAAGCTGCGCGCGCACCCGATGCCGACCGAAGGCGCCGCGGGAGAACATGGCGCGGCCGGAGAACACGGCGTCGCCGACGCCAAGGGTCACGACAAGAAGGGACACGCCCACGGCGAGATCGTCGAACTGGGCGACGTCGTGGTGAACCCCGCGGGATCGGGCGGTCGCCGCTATCTCAAGGCAGTCGTCTCGATCGAGGTGAAGGACGCGAAGGTCGCGAAGGCGCTGGAGCATCGCAAGGCGCCGGTCCTCGATCTGCTGGTGCGGGAACTCTCCGCCCGCACCCTCGAAGAGCTGACCGATCCCGTGACGAAGGAGGAGATGCGCGCCGCGCTCGTGACCGAGATCGATGGACTGCTCGAGCACGGCTCGGTGCTCGACCTGTTCTTCACCGAATACGTCGTGCAGTAGCGGCCCTGGACGAAGGCGGAATCAGGACGATGGCCAACATCCTCTCGCAAGCAGAAGTCGACTCGCTCCTCGGCGGGCTCGGTCCCGATGAGGTCGAGGACGAAATCGAGGTCGACCCTTCGCAGAGCGCGGGCTCCAAGGTGGCGAGCTATGATTTTCGTCGTCCGAACCGCGTCTCGAAGGAACAGCTCCGCTTCATCCAGACGATCCATGAGGGCTTCAGTCGCTCCTACGCGAGCGCTCTCTCTGGCTACTTGCGTTCGATGGTCGACATCGAGGTCACCTCGGTCGACCAGCTCACCTACGGCGAGTACGTGCTCTCGCTCCCGAGCACGACCAGTCTCTACATCTTCGGGATGGCGCCGTTGGAGGGACTCGGCGTCTTCGAGGTCAATCCGACGCTCATCCTCGCGATGATCGATCGCCTCTTCGGCGGACCGGGCGGACACGCCGACCTGGCGCGTGATCTGACCAGCATCGAGACCGCCGTCATGACGAAGCTGATCCAGCGCGCGCTCTTCGGACTCTCCGAGGCCTGGGAGCACATCGTGCCGATCAAACCGGCGCTCGATCGGCTGGAGAAGAATCCGCAGATGATGCAGCTCCTGCCGAACAGCGAGACCGTCATCTTGATCAGCCTCGAACTGAAGATGCAGCGCAGCTCCGGCTTCCTCTCGCTCTGTTACCCGTTCATGACGATGGAGCCGATCATCCCGTCGATCGGCCGCCAGGCGCTCGCGCGGAGTCGTCGTCCCGTCCCCGAGGGGCCGAGCTGGATCACGCAGCGCATCGCCCCCTCCGAGGTGCCAGTCAGTGCGGAGCTCGGCTCGACCGAGCTGACCGTGGCCGAGTTCCTCGAGCTGCGCCGCGGCGATGTCATCCGACTCGACCGCCGCGTGAACGAACTGGTCGACGTGCGCGTGGGGGGCGTCGAGAAGGCGAAGGCCCACGCCGGAATCCAGGGAAGGAATCGCGTCGTGCGACTCGAGACGGTCGGCGACTCCGACCAAGAAGGAGCGAAACAGCATGTGGCCTGACGATCCCGAAACCAGCGCGACACCGGGAGGCGAGGGCGACGATCCGGTCGCCGCACAGTGGAGCGAGATGCTGGCGCAGCAACAGGCGTCGGCCGCCGCCAGCGGCAGCGCCAGCGGCGGTGACGGCGGTCCCTCCAGCGGCCCCTCGAGCGATCTCGGCGTCGCCGACGACCCCACCGTCTGGGGCGCCGACGAGCCGATGACGCCCGAGGACGAGAACGGCGCGTCGCGCGTGCAACCGCTGCGCTTCGCTCAGATCGATTCGATCAGTCCGCCCCCGCGCAACGGCAGCATCGACCTGCTCCTCGACGTCAAGCTGCCGATCTCGGTCGAGCTGGGCCGGGTCGAATTGCCGATCAGAGAGATCATGGCCTTCTCGCCCGGCACGATCGTCCAGTTGAACAAGATGGCGGGCGACATGGTCGACGTGCTGGTCAATGGACGGCTCGTCGCGCAGGGAGAAGTCGTCGTCGTCGACGAACACTTCGGCGTTCGCGTCACGCATCTGCTCTCACCCGAAGACCGCGTCAAGAGCCTGGCATGAGCTCAGGAATGTTCGGAACGATCGCCGATACGACGGTCGCTGCGCTCGCACCGGTCGGCGCCGGCTTCGGCGGCCCGTCGCTCGCGACCTGGCTGCGGCTCGGCCTCGCGCTCGCGTTGGTGCTCGGCGTGATCCTCGCGCTGCAGTGGGCCGCGCGTCGGTTCGGCCAGGGCGCGCGCGGGACCGACGGCATCCGCGTGGTCTCGCAACGCAGTCTCGGCCCGAAGCTCTCGCTCGCTGTGATCGAAGTGGGGGGGCGCACGCTCCTGATCGGGCTCTCGCCCAACGGAGTCGCGCCGGTGGCGGATCTCACCGCAAGTTCCGTCGGCGGCGCCGCGAAGGCGACCGCGCCCGAGCCGACGCCCGAGCCGACGCCAGAAACGCCGCGCTCGTTTCGCGACGAGTTGGAAGGCAAGCTCGGCGCGCTGCGCGATCGCTACGTCAGGGTCGACGAAGTCTCCTCGACCGAGACCGGGGTGGGGCCATGATCCGTCGAGTCGGACTGTTTGGGCTGGCCGCTGCCGCGCTCTTCGCGTTCACCGCGGGTGCGGCTTGGGCCAACCCCGCGCAGCTCACGCTGTCGCTGGAGTCGGGCGGACGTCAGCAGGTGGCGACGTCGCTGCAGATCATCCTGCTGCTCACGGTCCTCTCGCTCGTTCCGGCGATCCTGCTGATGTTCACGTCGTTCGCGCGGATCATCGTGGTGCTCTCGTTCCTCCGCCAGGCGCTGGCCGCCCCGCAGATGCCGCCCAACCAGGTGCTCCTCGGGCTCGCCCTCTTCCTCACGCTCTTCGTCATGCGTCCGACCATCGATCGCGTCAACGCCGAAGCGGTCCAGCCGTATCTGGCCGGGACCACCACGACGACCGAGGCGCTACAGGCGGCCGGCGCGCCGGTGCGCGAGTTCATGCTGCGACAGACGCGCGAGAAGGACCTCGCGCTCTTCGTTCAACTCTCGAAGACGCCGCGTCCGCAGACGGCCGACGATCTCTCGCTCTTGGTCGTGACGCCGGCCTTCCTCATCTCCGAGCTCAAGACCGCCTTCGAGATCGGATTCCTGATCTACCTGCCGTTTCTCATCATCGATCTCGTGGTGAGTTCGGTCCTGATGTCGATGGGGATGCTCATGTTGCCGCCCGCCATGATCTCGCTCCCCTTCAAGGTGCTGCTCTTCGTGCTCGTCGACGGCTGGAACCTGGTGGTTCGGTCGCTCGTGGCCGGCTTCCGGTAGGAGACCCCCATGAATTCATCCGAGGCAATCGTCCTCTTCCAGCAGGCGCTCACCATGGCGCTCTTGCTCTCCGCGCCGATGCTGCTCTTCGGACTCGCGGCCGGCCTGATCGTCTCGATCTTCCAGGCCGTCACGCAGATCCAGGAGATGACGCTCAGCTTCATCCCGAAAGTGCTCGCCGTGGTGGCGTCGCTCCTCATCTTCCTGCCGTGGATGGTGAACAAGATGGTGCTCTACACCACCGACGTCTTCGGGAGGATCGGGAGCATTCACCAGTAGTCGGCCATGCCATGGCCGACCTCCGACCGAGACCGCGCAAGCGTGCAGGACGCACGCCTCACGCTGCAGATCGCACCGATCCCACGTCCACGCCAGGAAGGCCCGCCCCCATGCCCGACGCCGGCCAACTCACCTCTTTCCTCTTACTCCTCGTCCGCTGCCTCGCCTTCCTCGGCCTCGGCCCGCTCCTCGGCTCGGTGCAGATCCCCACCCAGGTCAAGCTCATCATCGCGTTGGCCACCGCCGTCGGGCTGCACGCCATCGCACCCAGTAGCTTCCGCCTCGAGGGAACCGCCGCGACCTCGATCGTCTCGTTCGCGCTCGTCATCGGCAAAGAGGTGCTGCTCGGCGGCCTGCTCGCGCTGGTCTGTTCCTTCACCTTCGCCGGCATCCGGATGGCGGGAGAGTTGATCGGAATCCAATCCGGGCTCTCGTTCGCGACCATCGTCGATCCGCAGCAAGGGCAGGCGTCGCTGCTCGGGCATGTCTACGAGATGGTCGCGATCTCGCTGTTCGTCATCGCGGACGGACACCACCTCTTCCTGCGGGCGCTCGCGCGGAGTGTGGCCGAGGTCCCGCCGGGGGCATTCCTCCCGCTGGACTCGCTGCCGGCGGCCCTCCTCCCGATGGCCGGGGCGATGTTCCTGATCACGATCGAGGTGGGAGCGCCGGTGCTGGCCGCGCTGTTTCTGACCGACGCCGCTCTGGGATTGGTCGCTCGGGCCGTCCCTCAGGTCAACGTGCTCATCTTGGGGGTCCAGGTGAAGCTGGCGGTCGCGATCTTCTTACTCGTTGTCAGTGCACCACTTTTCGCCCATCTCCTCCAGTTCTACACGAACCGGCTCGAGGGCCAGATCGGCTTGATGCTGACTGGCATGTAGGTTGTGCCCCCGCTGCTCGCCTCACCGCGTGAACTGTTCGCGTGACGGCGCTGGACTCGACCGCCGGGAGGGGAAGTGGCGCAGGAATCAGCCGGAGAACGCAGCGAGCAGGCGACCCCTCGTCGGAGGGAAGACGCCCGGCGAGAGGGGCGAGTCGCGCGCAGCTCTGAGCTGAACGTGGCGGTCGGTCTGTTGGCCGCGACCGCCGCTCTCTCCTTCTTCGGCCCGAAGCTCGCCGCCGGCCTGCAGGATCTTCTGCGCGAGGGATTCTTGCGCGCGGCGACGCCCGATCTCTCCGCCACGAGCGTGCGCGACACGCTGGCGCATCTCGCGCTGCAGACCGCCGCCATGGTGCTGCCGCTCTCGCTCGCCTTGGCCGCGGTCGGCGTGGTGAGCAACGTCGGTCAGGTCGGCCTGTTGTTCACGACCACGCCGCTCACGCCGCGTTGGTCGGCGATCAATCCGCTCGAAGGCTTCAAGCGCATCTTCTCCGCCCGCGGCGGCGTCGAGTTGCTCAAGGCGATCGTGAAGCTCTCGATCGTCGGTCTCGTCGCCTGGATGTCGGTGGTGGATGACGTCGAGAAGCTCCTCACGCTCTCCGGCGCCAGCGGCCCGCAGTTCTTGGCGCAGGTCGGCGCGGCCACGCTCCGGCTCATCCTGCGCGTCGGGATGGCGCTCTTCGTCGTCGCCGCGATCGACTACGCCTATCAGCGCTACGAGTGGGAGCGCTCGCTCCGCATGACGCGCCAAGAGGTCGAGCAGGAGCAGAAGGAGTCCGAGGGAGACCCGCGCCTCAAGGCGCGCATCCGCATCCTCCAGCGTTCGGCCGCGCGTCGTCGCATGATCGAAGAGGTCAAGACCGCCGACGTCGTCATCACCAACCCGATCCACGTGGCCGTGGCGCTCAAGTACGACCGCGGCTCGATGAGCGCGCCCGTCGTCGTTGCGCGCGGCCTGCGCAAGATGGCCGAGCGGATGAAGGAGACGGCGCGCGAAGCTCGCGTGCCGATCGTCGAGGATCCGCCGCTGGCGCGTCTGCTCTTCAAGTCGGCCCCGATCGGTCAGGCCATTCCTTCGACGCTCTACCGCGCCGTGGCGCAGGTGCTCGCGCATGTCTGGCGGCTGCGCCAGGGTATCCGCGGCGTTTATCACTCCAGCTCGACGATCTGGGGAGAGCGCTAACCGATGGCGGCGGCACTGACCGTGGGCGCTCCGAAGCGCTCGTTCGTCGACGTGGCGCTGGCCGCGGGCGTCCTGATGATCTTGGCCGTGATGATCGTGCCGGTGCCCACGTTCCTCTTGGATCTCTTGCTCGTGATGGATCTCGCGCTCGCGCTCGTCATGTTGATGATGACGATCTACACGCAGAATCCGCTCCACTTCAACATCTTCCCGACGCTGCTGCTCTTGGCCACGCTGTTCCGCTTGGCGCTGAACGTCGCCTCGACGCGCACCATCTTGTTGCACGCGCACGGCGGCAAGGTGATCGAGGCATTCGGCGAGTTCGTCGTCGGCGGCAACTACGCCGTCGGCATCGTGGCGTTCCTGATCCTGGTCGTGATCCAGTTCGTGGTGATCACGCGCGGCGCGGGGCGCATCGCCGAAGTTGCCGCGCGGTTCACCTTGGACGCGATGCCGGGCCGGCAGATGGCGATCGACGCCGACCTCAACGCCGGCCTGATCGACGAGCACGAGGCGCGCTCGCGCCGACTCGAGATCCAGCGGCAGGCCGACTTCTACGGGACCATGGACGGCGCCGCCAAGTTCGTCCGCGGCGACGCCATCGCCGCCATCCTCATCACGATCATCAACCTGGTGGGCGGATTCGTCATCGGCGTGGCGCAGCACCAACTCTCGCTGGCCGACTCGCTGCGCACCTACACGTTGCTCACCATCGGCGACGGGCTCGTCACGCAGATGCCGGCCCTCATCGTCGCCACCGCCTCGGGCATCTTGATCACGCGCACCGAGGGCCAGAAGAATCTGGCCGGCGAGATCGGACAGCAGCTCTTCCGCGAACCGCGCGCGGCCTACGGCGCCGCCGCGATCCTCGGGCTGCTCGGCTGCGTCCCCGGCTTGCCCTTCCTGCCGTTCGCGCTCTTGGCCGGTCTCTCGGCCGCCACCGGTTGGGCCGCGTCGAAGAACCGCACGCGCGAAGCGGTCGCCGACGCGCGCGCCGAGAAGTCGAAGACGAGCGAAGCGCCGGAGAAGGTCGAGACTCTGCTCGCCGTCGATCTCCTGGAACTCGAAATCGGATTCGGTCTGGTGACGCTGGTCGATGATTCGCGGCCAGGCGGAGATCTGCTCCAGCGCATCACCCTGGTGCGCCGTCAGTGCGCGACCGATCTGGGGCTGCTGGTGCCGCCGGTCCGCGTGCGCGACAACGTCCGACTGGCGCAGGACGGCTATCGGATTCGCCTCAAGGGGGTCGAGATCGCGCGCGGCGAGTTGCTGCCCGGACATCTCCTCGCCATGGCGCCCGGCGCAGGCGCCATCCCGATCGAGGGAGTGGAGACGAAGGAGCCGGTCTTCGGACTGCCCGCGCTGTGGATTCCGACCCACCGTCAGTCCGAGGCCGAGCGCTTCGGGTACACAGTGGTCGAACCTGCCGCCATCCTCGCCACGCATCTCTCCGAGACGATCAAGGCGCATGCGCCCGAGATCCTCGGACGCCAAGAGGTCCAGACCATGCTCGACGAGTTGCGCAAGCGACTCCCGGCCGTAGTGGACGAAGTGGTGCCGGCGCAGCTCACGGTCGGCGGCGTGCAGAAGGTCCTGGCGCGCCTCTTGCGGGAGAGAGTCTCGATCCGTGACCTCGGAACGATCCTGGAGAGCCTAGGGGACCATGCGGCTCTGACCAAGGACGTGGACACCCTGGTCGAACGCGTCCGGGAATCGCTCGGTCGCGCCATCACGGAGCAGTTCCGCGACGAGCGCGGCGCCCTCAGCGTCATCTCGCTCCAGCCGGAACTCGAGCAGGAACTGATCCAGCACGTGCAGGCGATCGCAGGGCCGCCGCAGATCTCGCTGCCGCCGGTGCAGGCGCGCAGCATCTTGGAGAGAGTCTCGGCCGCGGTGAGCACGGCGCTGAACAAGGCGAGCCAACCTGTCTTCCTCTGTTCTCCCTACTTGCGGCCCTCGTTGCGCGGCTTTCTCGAGCGGGCCTTCCCGCAGCTTCCGGTTCTGTCTTACGCCGAGGTGCTCTCGGCCGGCGCGGTCCACACGGTGGCGACGGTGACCGCCGGGACATCGCACGTCTCCGAGAGCGAGAGATCGAAGGTGGGGAATGCACATCAAGAAATTCGCGGCCGCTAGCATGGCGGATGCGCTCAGGCGCATCCGTGAAGAGCTGGGACCGGAGGCGCTCATCCTGGAGAGCCGGCGTTCCGACGAAGAGTCGGGCGTGCGCGGCGGCGTCGTCGTGCTCGCCGCGGCCGCTCGCGCCGAGGCGTCTCCACCGCGCGCCGCTCTCGCGACGATGGCGACCGCCACGATGGCGAAATCCAGCGCCACCGCTCCGCTGCCGGCTGCGCCCGATCTCGAGGCGCGCGTCGACTACCTGACGCGGCTGGTCAAGTCGGATCACTTCTCCGCCATTCCGCTTCCGCTGCGCTCTCTCTATCTCGATCTCGTCGATGCCGACGTCGATTCGAGCCTCGTCTTCCACATCCTGCAGAAGATGGGGCAGAGCCCCCTGCGCGGACAGTTCGTCCCTTCGCCTCCGGACGAAGTGTTGGCGTTCCTCCGCACGCTCGTGCGCGTCGGCGGCGCGATCGGACCGGATCGCACGCGCAGAGTCATCGCGTTGGTCGGACCGACCGGCGTGGGCAAGACGACGACCGCCGCCAAGATCGCCGGGCTCGCCGCCTTCCGTTTGGGTCGTCGCGTCGCCTTGATCTCGACCGATTCGTATCGGATCTTCGGCGCGCAGCACCTGGCCAGCTACGCCGACCTGATGGGTCTGCCGTTCGAAAGCGTCCGCAACGCGACCGAGATGCGCGCCGTGTTGCGCGGACCGCTCGCGCAGGCCGATCTCGTCCTCATCGACACCTCCGGTCGCTCGCCTCGCGATCCCGACGGCATCCGCGAAGTCCACGATGTCCTCGCGGTCTGTCCCGACGCGGAAGTCCACTTGGTCCTGGCGGCCAACGGACGCGTGCGCGATCTCGGCCTCGCCGTCGACGCCTTCGCGCCGCTCCCGGTGCGCTACCTGGTCTTCACCAAGCTCGACGAGGCGGTCGGTTGCGGCAGCCTCTACTCGACCGCGCTCAAGTCGCGCCGTCCCGTCGCCTATCTCGGCACCGGACAGGACGTGCCCGACGCGCTCGTCCCCGCCACGCCGCACCTGCTCACCCGCGGACTGCTCACGTCACCCAAAGAGGAGGCCTCGCGTGGCGGATCAGGCCGATAGATTGCGCGCGCTCCGCCTCGTCCGGGGATCCGCCGATGGGACGAAGGCGAGCCGCTCGTGGGGCGCGTCGTTCGGCCGGCGGGTGGTGCGTTCGATCGCCGTCGTCAGCGGCAAGGGCGGAGTGGGTAAGACCGCCGTCGCCTCGAACCTCGCGCTCGCGCTCCGCCGCCGCGGCCAGCGCGTGCTCCTGGTCGACGCCGACCTGGCGCTCTCCAACGTCGATCTCGTGCATGGCCTCACGCCTAAGTTCACGCTCGGCGATGTCGTGCTCGGCCATGTCCCGATCGAAGAGGTCGTCCTGACGACGAGCGACGGCGTGCGCATCCTCCCGGCCTCATCCGGCGTCGAGGAGATCGCCGACCTCGACGACTTCCGCCGGGAAACGCTCCTGCGTCAGTTGACGCGCTTGGAAGACAACCTCGACGTCATCGTGATCGACGTCGGTTCGGGCATCGGGCGTCAGGCGATGCACTTCGCGCGCGCGGCCGGACAGGCGCTCGTCGTGACGACGCCGGAGCCGACCGCGTTCGCCGACGCTTACGCCGTGATCAAGCTCCTCTCGGCTCGCCGTCGCACGGCGCCCCAGAGCCTCGGTCTGGTCGTGAACATGGCGCGCTCACCGCGCGAAGGACGCGAGACCGCGCGACGTATCCGCGCCGTGGCCGCTCGCTTCCTCGGACTCGAGCCTGTCTGCTTCGGCGTCGTGCCGTACGACGATGCGGTCGCGCGGTCGGTGCGTCGGCAGGAGCTGCTGCTGCGGCTCTTCCCGCACAGCCCGGCGGCAACTTCGGTCGACCTCTTGGCCGCGCGCCTCCTCGTCGAGATCCCTGAGCCGGAGCCCGAGTCGATCGCGCCCGACTTACTCGACGGCGACACGTTCGAGTCGAGAGGCTTCTTCCAGAAGGTCGCCGGCGGAGGCCAGAGGTGAACGTCTTCATCGCCCAGGGTTCGATCGTCGCCGCCGCGGCGGCCGCTTGCGCGGTCGCGCTCCTCTCGCTCTTGAGCGGACATGGCGTCGTCACGCTCGCCGTGCGCGCCGGTTGCAGCTTCGCCTTGGTCGGCCTGGCCGCTCGGTTGGCCGGACAGCTCCTCGCTCCGCTCGTGCTCGAGGATATGGCCCGCGCCGAGGCGGCCGTCGCACTGGCGCGTCGCGTCCAGGCAGAAGAGCAAGACAAACAGGCCGACGAGGAGATGCGCGCGAGGTCGGTCGCATGACGCGGCCGTTCGCCGCGCCGCCGCACCCGGCACGCACTCCAGTTTCGAGCCGACTCAGTACTCACCGTTTCTAGCCAGCCATTCGTTCTACTTCAAGGAGGACTCATGCTCCGTAGCAGCCCCGCCCTCAAGCTAGTCGAAGTCGAAACGCCCGCCGTGGCCGCCGTCGCCGCTCTGCCGCCGCCTGCCGTCCTTCCGGGCGAGACTCGCGACGCCACGCTCCGCCGGTATCTGCCGTTGGTGCGTTACGTCGTCGACAAGATCGCGGCCGGTCTGCCGAAGTCGATCGAGCGCGAAGACCTCATGAACACCGCGTTGATCGGTCTCTTCGACGCGCTGGAGAAGTACGACCAGAGCCGAGGCACCAAGTTCGAGACCTACGCCATCTGGCGGATCAAGGGCGCCGTGCTCGACGAACTCCGTTCGATGGATTGGGTCTCGCGCTCGACGCGGCGCAAGGCGCGTCTGATCGAGGAGACGAGTCGCCAGCTCGACCAGAAGCTCGGTCGCGCCGGCACCGATGACGAGATGGCCAAGGCGCTCAACGTCACGCTCCACGAGTACCTCCGTCTGATCGAAGAGGTGCGCTGCACCGTGCTCCTCTCGCTCGACCAGGCGCTCCAGATCGACGACGACCATGAACTCGTCGGACTGGCCGATCTGATCGAGGACAAGAACGCCGCCGACACGCTCGAGCAGATCGAAGATGTCGAGGCGAAGCTCGCGCTGCTCGATCAGATCAACGGCCTGAGCGAACAGGAGCGGTTGGTCGTCGCGCTCTATTACTACGAAGAGATGACGCTGAAGGAGATCGGGCAGGCGCTGCAGATCTCCGAGTCGCGCGTCTCGCAGATCCACACCAAGGCGGTCCTGCGTCTGAAGGGACGCATGGGCCGACGCGCCGCGTAGAGACGGAGCGCTCGACGTGAGCGAGCTTCGCGGCGCGCCGCCGATCCCGGTCATCCCGCGGATCGCATCGGTCCCGGCCGGGGAGGGCGACCCGCGCCGCTCTCGCGAGGACCGAGAACGGCGGCGCGAGGAACGGGAGCGCGCCGAACACGAGCGCGCCGAACACGAGCGCGCCGAACACGACAGGGATGTCGAGAGAGCGATTGGGACAGGGATGGAGACTGAGCCGGGGTCGCCGGCCACGATCGTCCGCTCGAAGGAGAGCGACTCGCCGCCGGATGCGGAAGTCGGCCGACACGTAGACCGCCGCGCCTGAAGGCGTCGCGGAGAGGCCAGGAGGGCCCGATGCAGTCATCGAGAAGCGCACAGTTGTCCACGTTGTCCACGTTGTCCGCGTGGTCCACGTTCGCCGCGGTCTCCGCGCTCTGCGCGTTGTGCGCGCTCGCGATCGACCCTTCCACAGCCAACGCGACGCCCGATCCGCTGCTGCCGACCGAAGAGGCGCGCCGCCACGAACAGCTTCGCACGCTGAAGGATGTCCCCGTGCTCGACGCCGAGTTCGTGACTCGTCCCGAGACGAGTGCTTCGGCGTGGATGGCGGCGTTGGGCGTCGTCTTGCTCGGCGGCGGACTCGCGCTCCTGCGTCGCCGTCGCACAGCCGCCGTCTCCGCGAAGAGCACGTTCGCCCAGGCCACGATCGCCCCGAACGCGATCGCTCCGGCCACGATCGCCCCGCGCGTGGCGTTCGCCGCCGCGCTCGAGCCGGCGGTGCGCATCACCAATCCAGATGACACCGCGCGTCTGGCCGCGCTCGAACATCGCATCGCCGGTCTGGAGAACTCGCTGCTCCAGGTCGTCGAGAACGTCGAGCAGGTCGCGGTCCGGATGGAGGCGCGACTCGATCGATCGGCGCGCAAGCAACGCCGCTCCCGGCGCGCGGCTCTCCAGCAGGGACAGGCGCGAACGACGTCGTTCGAGCATCCGATGCCGTCCACCTCGTACGCATCCACCTCGTACGCATCCTCCGCGGCCGTTCGGTCCGCCTCATTCACACAGGAGGAGCGTCCCGCCGTGCCGCGCTTCGATGGTCCGTGGAGTGATCCTCCCGTCCTCGCGCCCCCTCCGCCGACGCCCGCGACTGCCGCGGCCCCCGAGCTCGCGCCGCGCGATCCTCGCCAGGCGCGGGAACTGGTGATGGGACTCGTGCGCCGCGGATACGACCGCGCCCAGATCCAGGCCGAAACGCGTCTGCCGGCCGGCGACGTTGCGCTCATCCTCACCTCACTTCGGCAGCCGGCCGCAGAGCGGGCTGCGGAATCGGCGCGGTTCGGCCGATAGAACCTTTACGACGGTCGTCGCCTCACGGGGGAGTCAGGTTCATGCCCAAGACCGAAAGCAATCCATGGACGAGAGAGTCGATCCTCGGCGCCGTCGATCGCCTGCCGCCCTTCCCGGCGGTGGCGAGCCGCGTTCTGCGCCTCATGAATGATCCGGACTCGAGCGCGGCCGATCTGGCGCGCGCCATCTCTCGCGACCAAGCCCTGACCGCGCGCGTGTTGCGCGCCGGCAACTCGTCCTTCTACGGCTTCTCACAACAGGTGACGAGCCTTCCGCAGGCGGTGGTCGTCCTCGGACTGCGCAAAGTGCGCGACTTGATCCTCTTCGATTCGATGCCGGTGGGCCGCGGCGCAGACGGCGGCATGACCGACGCGCAACGCACGCTCTGGGTGCACTCGGTCGGAACCGCCCTGGCCAGTCGACTGCTCGCCCTACGCTCCGGAACCGAGGTCGATCCCGAGGATGCGTTCCTGGCCGGCCTCTTCCACGACAGCGGGCGCCTCGTGCTCAATCATCTCGCGCCCGAGGGTTTCGCCGAGGTCTTCAGGCACACGAGCCACGGTCTCGACAGCGTCGAAGCGGAGCGCATGGTCTTCGGACTCTCGCACGACGAACTCGGCTACGAAGCGCTCGCGCGCTGGGAGCTGCCCGAAGCGATCCGTGTCGCCGCGCGCGACCATCACCAGGATCCCGCCACGACCGAGCCGCTCACCCGCGCGGTGCAGGCCGCGAACGACTTCGTCCATTGGATGGAACTGCGCCCGTCGACTCCCTCGCAAGACGAGGACGACGCGTCGAACACGGACGCGAACACGTTCGCGCTCGCGCCGGAGCTCGATCCGGCGCACGTGGCGGCGATCGAGGACCGGCGCCCTGATCGGCCCGGCAGCGCCGGCGCCTTGATCGGATTGACGCACGAGGAGCTCGGAGAGCTCGAACAGAGATTGCGGGTCGCGCTGGAGCGCGAGACGCGGTTCTTCCTCACGGCGGCCTGAGCGCGCCGAGGGACAAAAGTGAAGGCGGGGTCTCGCCTCGGCGGGACTTCGGGGGCGAGGGAGAGCAGGCGTTCACCGGGCGAAACTCGGAGGACGGAACGCCGCAGGAAGAATGGAGAGGACGATGCGACGTCGCAACGGGAACGGATCGACTCAGCTCTTGGATATGACCGAGAAGTTCCGACGCGGGGAACTCAAGCTGATCAAGGTGCTGGAGGATGCTGGGTATCTGACGGAGCAAGAGCGGACCGTCTTCGTCGAGCAGGTTCGACACTCGGTCGCGCAGAAGCGTTCTTCTGAAGTGCTCTCGACCGCGCATCTGCTCCACAACAAGCTGATCAGAGTTCTCTCCGAGGTCAAAGAAGGCGCCGGTCGGTCGGAGAACCGCGAGATCGAGTTCCTCCTCGAGGTCAGTCGCCTCGCGCAGACGACCTCGCGACAGGAAGAGGCCTTCGTGAAGCTGCTCGACCTGATCAAGGGAATGATCCCCTACGAGAACGCCACCCTCTTCGCTATGAACGGCGCGACGAAGCAGCTCGTGGTCGGCGCGGTGCGGGGACAGACGGTCGATCTCATCGGCGGCGTGCAGTTCGACTTCGGTCCCGGCTTCTCGTCGTGGGTCGCCAAGCAGAAGAAGCCGATCTTGCTCAACGAACTGCACCGCAGCCCGGGCGCGACGACGCCGCAGCTCGGCTCGTTCCTCTCGGTGCCTCTGGTCGTCCAGCAAGAGCTGATCGGCGTCCTCAACTTCGGACATCCGAACAACCACGCCTTCACCAATGACCACCTACGCCTCTTGACCGTCGTGGCGGGTCAGACCGCGGCCGTGCTGCAGCGGATCCTCATGTACGAGGAGATGGCGCGCCTCGCGATCACCGACGAGTTGACCGGCCTCTACAATCGCCGGCACTTCCAGGAGTGTCTGACGCGCGAGGTTTCCCGCGCCAAGCGGTACGAGCAGCCGTTCGCGCTGCTGTTCTTCGATCTGGATCACTTCAAGCGCATCAACGACACCTGCGGTCACGCCGTCGGCGATCGCGTGCTGGCCGATCTCGGCAAGCTGCTCCGTAGGTGGGCCCGCGGCACCGATCTCCTCGCGCGCTACGGCGGGGAAGAGTTCGTCGCCTTCCTCCCCATGACCGACCACGTCCAGGCGATGAGCGCGGCCGAACGGATGCGCGTCGCGGTCGAGGCCCACTCGTTCCCGCGCCGGAAGCGACTGACCGTCTCGATCGGCATCGCGACCTATCCGCAAGACGGCGAGACGGCCGCGGACGTCCTCAAGAAGGCCGATCAGGCGCTCTATCAAGCGAAGAAGGCGGGTCGGAATCGCAGCATCGCGCTCGTCGAACGAGCGGCGGCGTAGGAGGGAACGTGGAGTCGGCGCAGGCAACCATGCAGAGGCCGAGGCTCTTGGTCGTCGATGACGAAGAGCCGCTGCTCCTGATCTTCGGTGAGTTCTTCGAAGGGCTCGACTACGACCTGACGCTCGCGCGCAGCGCCGAAGAGGCGATCGCGAAGCTGGGGGCGGCGACGTTCGATCTGGTCGTGACCGATCTCAACTTGCCGGGGCGAGATGGGCTAGCGGTGCTGCGCGCGGCCAAGGAGAACAACGTCGATACCGAGGTGATCGTGCTGACCGGCAACGCGTCGACGCTGACCGCGATCGACGCGATGCGGCAAGGCGCCTACGACTACGTCCTCAAACCGTTCGATCTGTACGAGATGGAGCGCACGATCCACAAGGCGCTCGAGCGTCGACAACTCCTGGAAGAGAATCGCCGTTTCGTCGACAACCTCCGCGTGGCCAACGAGGAGCTGAAGTCCAACCATCTCGCGCTGGCCCGCCATCAAGAGGAACTCCGCCGCCGCGTCGACGAAGCCACGCGTCGGATCCGTTCGCTCTACGAGGTTGGCAAGGAGATCACCTCCAGCCTGCACCTCGACCGCACGCTGCGCCTGATCCTGCAACACGGCGTCGAGCTGACCGGCGGTCACCGCGGCATCGTCTTCCTCTTGCACGAGGAGACGGGGCAGCTGTCGGCCGAGCTGAGTCAGGGGCTGGACGAAGGATCGGAAGGCTGGCGCAATCTGGTGGCGCAGATCGTCGAGCCGAACGAGAAGTCGCTCGCGCTGCGCGAACCGGTGCAGGCGGAGTTCGTCGGCGACTCGGCCCTCGCGAGTTGGGTGTTGGTCGTCCCGCTCCTGCAAGAAGGAGAGGCGATCGGCACGGTCGCGGTCCTCTCGGATCGCCCCGACCGGTTCTCGGACGACGATCAAGATCTCCTCGTCAACTTCGCGTCGCAGGCGTCGATCGCCATCCGCAATGCGTCGGTCTACGGAAAGATCCGCGATCTCGACCGGATGAAGTCGGAGTTCGTCGCCGTCGTCTCGCACGAGGTGCGCACGCCGCTCACCGCGATCAAGGCGACGCTCGAGATCCTCGGGGACGAGAAGTACTTCCCGGCCGATGCGGGTCAACTCGAGATGATCCAGATCTGCCAGGCGAACGTCTCGCGACTCGAGCTGCTCATCAACGACATCCTCGACTTCTCGAAACTCGAGTCGTCGAAGCTCTCCACCAACTTCGAGCCGACCGCCATGTCGTCGCTGGTCGAGCGCGTCCTCCTGGACATCGGCAATCTGGCCGGTCCGAAGCGGATCCGCTTGGAAAGCTCAGTGCGCCGCGATCTCCCGATGATCGAGATCGACTCCCTGCGCGTCGCCCAGGTCCTGGTCAACCTGATCGCGAACGCCATCAAGTTCTCGCCCGAAGGATCGACCGTCGACATCGCGGCCGAGCCGGAAGGGGAAGGCCTGACGGTCCGCATCCGCGACCGCGGGATCGGAATCACCCCCGAGGACCTCCCGAAGCTGTTCACGAAATTCCACCAACTCAACTCCTCGACCACCCGCTCGGCCGGCGGCACCGGCCTCGGCCTTGTCATCTGCAAAGGGATCGTCGAGGAGCACGGCGGCAAGATCTGGGTCGAGTCGAGCCCCGGCGCCGGCAGCTGCTTCTCCGTCTGGCTGCCGCGCGTGCACTCGGGGGTGGGGGAGGACGCCCAAGCCCCCCCCCTCCGCTCCGCCGCCTAGCCTTAGGTTGTGGAACCTGGAACTGCGCTGCCCTCGGGGCTTGGCGGCCCCTCAGCGAGGCCGGATCGCGGCGGGACTCGTCGACGATCAATGTCCCAATAAAATATTCTACAACAGTAAGTTAGGCGAGTGCCGAGAGAGTGGCGCCCTCGACGATGGACCGCCGCGCGCTCGTTCCGCCGGGACCACGACCAGGAATCGGACCGATCCGGCCCTCGAATCCGGTTCATTCCCGCCCGATCCCGACCCTCCCAAACGGGCTCCACGCTGGACCTAGGGCCGAAAGTCGCAGCTAGAGCGCACGCTACGCTTCGAGCGCTAGCGCAGCTCTTGGTTCCACAACTTGTTGAATAACGGGGAGTGAATTCATATGGTGCCCCCCAGCCCTTTGCCGTCTCCGATCGAGGATGGAGCCTTGGTCCGGTCCCCCTCTTCGCGCGTTGCCGGCCGACCGAGGAGTGCCTGATGGAGACCAGCGCAGGATGACGCCACCGGATTCCGTCCGGTGGCAGCCCGCCGAGACCTTCCGGGATCCAGCCGCGCCTCGCCCCGCGATCCGGCCGGGTCGCCCCGCGCATCCGTTCCGTCGTGGACGCTTGACGCTGGCGTTCCTCGACCTTGGCGCGTCGGTTGGGCTCTGGTTGGCCCTGACCGCGCTCGACGCCGGGATCGGCGCGCGGTCCCCGGCGGACATCCCCGCCGGTTGGATGCCGTTTCTCCTGGCGACCCTCGCCCCGGTGGCGATCGCCCTCTGCGGGCTGTACCGGCCGGCGAAGTGGGGCTCGTGGCGGGCACAGGCCGGCGCCTCCCTGAAGGTCCTGGTCTGGTCGGCGGGTCTCTCGGTCCTCGCGCTCTTCTTCTTCGCCCGCTTCATTTCGTGGGATCTCCGGATGCTGGTCGTCGACCACCACCTCCTGTTCGGGACGTGGCTCCTCTTGATGCGTCCCGCCATCGCGGGTCGCCTCCACCGCGCCCCTGCGCGTCTCCTGGCCGAGCCCGAGCGCATCCTCGTGGTCGGGAGTGACAACATCGCCCGCCAAGTCGCGCGCAATCTGGCCCGTTCGAGCAGCGGGATCGAAGTGGTCGGAATGGCGGGGCCGGATCGGCCGCGCGGCCCGATTTCGATCCCCTTCCACGCGGCGACCCTCGACGACCTGCCGGAGTTGGCGAGCAGACTCGGCGTCGATCTCGTCGTGCTAGCGGCCCCCGATCTGCCGCGCGAGAGCGTCGTGCTGGTGACCGACCGTCTGGCGGAAGCGGGCGTGCGGGTCCAGGTGGTCTCGAACCTCTTCAACCGACTGGTCGATTCGGCGCCGTTCAACATCGAGCACGGCGTGCCCCTCTCGCCGGTCGGGAGCACGCCGCTGCGCGGACACAACGAGCGGGTCAAACGGATCTTCGATCTGGTCGCGACGACGCTCGGCGGGATCGTCCTGCTGCCCTTCGTGCTGACCTTGGCGCTGTTGGTGCGACTCAGTTCCCCAGGCCCGGTCCTCTATCGCCAGCTTCGAATCGGCAAGGGCGGCCGACCGTTCGCCTTCTTCAAGTTCCGTTCGATGCGCCTGGCCGACGAAGATCCTGTGCATCAGCGCTATGCGCTCGATCTCGTGCAGGGAGGCGGGGCTGCGGCGACCGACGCGCAGGGGACGAAGGTGTATAAGCTGGTCGACGATTCGCGCGTGACGCCGATCGGGCGATTCCTCCGCCGCACCAGCCTCGATGAACTTCCGCAGTTGCTCAACGTGCTGAAGGGGGAGATGTCGCTCGTCGGTCCGCGCCCCTGCCTGCCTTTCGAATACGACGTCTATCGCGATTGGCACAAGCGCCGACTCGACGTGACGCCCGGCATGACCGGCCTCTGGCAGGTGACCGGCCGCAGCTACGTCACCTTCGAAGACATGGTGCTGCTCGACTTGTTCTATATCGCCAACTGGTCGTTCCCGACCGACCTCCGGATCCTCTGCAAGACCGTACCGGTCGTGATCTGGGGCAAAGGGGGCCTCTGATCGCTTGGCCTGGGGGCCGTCCAGACCTTAGGCTGCCGGTTCAGGGGCATCAGAAGGAACCGACCTCCAGATGAAGGACAACGGAAGATTGAACGGGACGCGAACCGACGCGGGAGCGGCCGGCGCCGGCATCAGCACGGGCGCCGGGAGTGGACTCCTGAATGTCGGAGTGGTCGGCTGCGGCTATTGGGGACCCAACTTGGTCCGCAACCTGGCCGAGAACCGGCTCTGTCGGCGGCTCTCGCTCTGTGACCTGGACGCCGGCAAGGTCGAGCGTCTGCTCCTGCGCTATCCGGGGGCCACGCCGTTCGATCGATACGACGACATGCTGGCGCAGCCGGATCTCTCGGCCGTCATGATCGCTACGCCGCTCTCGACCCATTTCGATCTGGCGAAGCGCGCGCTCCTCGAGGGGAAGCATGTCTTCGTCGAGAAGCCGTTCACCGCGTCGTCCGAGCAGGCGATCGAACTCATTTCGTTGGCCGAAGAACGCAGCCTCTCGCTCGCCGTCGGCCACACCTTCCTCTTCAGTCCGCCGGTGACCAAGATCAAGGAGATCCTGGACAGCGGCGAACTCGGGAAGATCTTCTACGTCAGCTCCACGCGCGTGAATCTCGGGTTACACCAGAAAGACGTCAGCGTCATCTGGGACCTCGCGCCGCACGATCTCTCGATGATCATCCACTGGCTCGGCGAGGCGCCGGTCGAGGTCTTCGCCAATGGCCAGGACTTCGTGCAGAAGGGGATTCCCGACGTCGCGTTTCTCTTCCTGCGCTTCGCCAGCGGCGCCATCGCGCATGCGCAGGTCTCCTGGCTCTCGCCCTCGAAGTTGCGCCGCACGACGATCGTCGGCGACGCCAAGATGCTCGTCTACGACGACACCGAGCACCTCGAACAGGTGAAGATCTTCGACAAGGGGGTCAACTTCCGCGACCCCGACACCTTCGGCGAGTACCAGCTCTCCTACCGCACCGGCGACATCGTCTCGCCCAAGTTGGAGTCGTTCGAGCCGCTCCAGTCCGAGGTAAATGACTTTCTCACTTCGATCCTGCAGAAGCGTCGCCCGCGCTGCGACGGCGAAGACGGACTCCGCGTCGTGCGCGTCCTGGAAGCCGCCGAGCGATCCCTCCAGAACCGCGGTCGCGTCGAAGTGATCGAGGATGTGCGGAGCTGGATCTGAAGCCGGCCATCCGATGGCCGGCTCTGTTCTTTCTGACCTTACTTCTCCCAACGCCCGCCAGCGCCCAACGCTGGACCCCGCGCCCCCTCACCCTCCAAGCCTCCGCCGCCGACACCAACGAAGGTGAAGGCGTCTCGTCCGCTCGCGAAGCGGACGGACTCCGCATCTATCCCAACGCCGCTTTCGCCCTCCAAGCTGGCCTCGACGTCCATCTCTCACCCACGTTCCGCATCGAGTCCGAATACCGCACCTCCGGCGCCCCCGACGAACCCGTGATCGCTCGCCCGATTCGCGCCGCCCTCCTGCGGCGCGGACACCGCTGGGAATTCGCCCTCGGCATCCGCCCCCTCCGTTGGGGCGCAGCCGACGGCGGCGATCTCCTCCTCGGCCGCAGCGCCCTCCCGCGCGCCGGCGTCTCCGCCGCGACCACGCGCCGCCTCGATCTCCCGTTCGTCCCGCCGAGCTGGGGAACATGGACCGGCGATGTCTTCCTCCAGTACCTCGACGACGAGCCGCGTCTCATCTCGCGCCCGCTGCTCTTCGGCCACCGCTCGGAGTGGCAGCCGCGCCCGTATCTCTCGCTCGGTTTCTCCCGCACGATTCTCTTCGGGGGAGAGGACCGCACGTCGCGACTGAACGCGGGCGATCTCGTCGACATCTTCTTCGGGATCGACGAGAACAAGACCGGCGAGAGGCCGCCCTCCGACAGCGATCAGAAGGCGGCGCTGCACGGACGCCTCGCCTGGCCGACGCTCGGACGCTGGCGAGACGTCGAGCTGTCGTACGTCTACGCCGGAGAAGACGCGCTCCATGGGGTATTCCCGAGCGCGATCGCACATCAATGGACACTCGGCGCCGCGACCGGTGCGCTCGCGTTTCGGCTCGAGTCGACGGAAACCAACACCGGCGCCAATCGCTGGTACACCCACACGATCTACGGCCCCGCCTACTTCTACCGTCGATTGCCGATCGGCTGGCCGTACGGCGCGGGCTCCAAGATCTTCAGCGGCTCGATCGGCGGCCAGACCGGCCAGTGGATCTTCGCTACCCGGCTGACCGACGAGCGGATGCGCGCGCGCAACGACTGGCGCAGCCATCGCACCCGCGTCGAAGCGTGGGTGTCCCTCGCCTGCGGCGCGAGAGATCGCATCGAGTTCGGGCTGGAGGCGACCGGGATTCCGAACGCCGACTCGCGCTCCATGATCGACGACCGTCGCCGAAACCCGCCGCTGGAGACCCCCCTCGATCCCCTCGACCCGATCGGGGTCCAGTCCCGCGCCGTCATTTCGTGGACACGCTCGTGGGACCGGCGGACCGCAAGTGAACTCCTGCCGCCTTCGATGGGGCGGGCGCTGGCCCATTGCGGTCCGGGATAGCGGCAGAACCCTCGACAGTCGCTTGACCTATGCCTGCTCCAGGCGCACGCTCATCGCGCTCCGATTTCATCAGGGTGCGTTGATGCTCCTGTCCGCGGCCAGTTCTCAGTCTTCTACCCAGTCCAAAGGGAGGGCGAGGCGGCGCTGCCAAGGGATTTGCGTTCGCCAAGGCTCAGCTTCTTGGTGCTCAGCCTCACTCTTGTCGCACAAATTGGGGGGGGGCGGACGTCCGCGCCCGATGCGATGGGAGGCTCGACTGCAAATGAGGTTCCAGCTCCGGCGCAGCTCGACTTCTCGTCCAAGCTAGACCCTGAGGACGTCGCAGTCTATCTCGACTCGACCACGGGATACTCGACCGTGGTCTATCGAAACCTGACCCCCTTCGCGACCGAGGCATTCGTCGGGGCGCCGATGCTCCCCGCGCTCCAGGAGCGCGCGGTCCTCCCGCCCGGCCGGCGGGTCGCAGAGATCCTGGTGCTGACGTTGGATCCAATCGTCGTTGCTACCGACATCACTCCGTTCCCGATCCCACCCGGGTCGGATCCCGCCGACAGTACGCAGAGCTGGGTCGCCGATCCGTTCTGGTACGAAGAGCCGAACGTATTCCCGCCGACGCCCGAATCGCTGACCAGCAACGACGGATATCGCGGGATTCGGATCGGAGACTTCGCCGCACTCCCGTTCGAGTGGGACTCCGGCAGTCGCGAACTCAAGCTCTACCAGTCGATCGAAGTGACGTTGGTGCTCGAGCCGATCCCTGCCAACGAAGCCGCCCCTTCCCGACAACGTCCCGAACGTCGGTTCTCGCGCGAGAAGATCGAGGTCGAGTGGGTTCGCGCACACGTACTCAATCCCGACGCCGTCGACTCGTACGACTCGCCCGACACGATCGGGATCGTCGCCGACCCCATCGACCCGTTGGACCCGATCGATCCGCTGGCCGTTGTCACCGAGTCCAACCACGCCACCGGCTTTCACCCGACCGACCGCCCCTCGCTCGAGGGCCCCGCAATCGACATGGTGATCCTGACCAACGATCAGTGGATCAGCGGTGAAACCTGGGACGGCTCGATGACGGAGACGTTTCAGGAATGGGCGGATTGGCGAACGGAAACCGGCGTACCCACGGTCGTTCGTTCGATGGATTGGATCCGAGCCAACTACGAAGGCGGGGATGACCCTGAGCGCATCCGAACGTTCCTGCGGGAGGCCTACGCTCTCTGGGGGACGGACTACGTGTTGTTGGGCGGGGACGTAGAGGTGGTTCCGGCACGGCATGTTGGCGGATCGGCAGCGGCCCACCCGACCGCCGAGTATCCCAGCTCCTGGTACTACGCGGGGTTGGACGTGGCGTGGTCCAATCTCCTGCTTGGAGACTTCCTGGCGCAGGCTGACGTCTATCCCGAACTCTGGATCGGCCGCGTACCCGTGAGAGACGCCACGGAAGCCGCAGCCTTTCTCGACAAGATCCGATCGTACGAACGCGCGCCAGGCTTCGAGTCCCCAGCCCCGCCAGAGTCGTTCTACACCTCCGCCGTCCTCATGGCGGGACGCACGAACTACGGTGGATGGACGTACGAAGACGACGATCCGCGCACGAATTCAACCACCCCGGTTGCGGATCCTCCAGAAAACGTCGCCTGGCGCGGAAACGGCGTCTGGCACTCGGAAAACCTCAAGAGTCAGGTGCTCGACGAGCTGTCATTTACCTCGTTTCGTCTCTATCCGGACCTCGATTTCTCGGCCAGTTGCGTGACGCTCTCGTTGCTGCCGTGCTACCCGCGGATCCAAGCAGCGCTCGAGGCCAGCGACGCGCCGGACGACCACTTCTTCAACGGAGCGAATGCCCTGTCCGCGCTCGAGAACGAAGAGGCGGGGATCGCATTTCGCATCGAGCACTCCAACCGATGGGGCCCGGGCGGTTTGTTCGACCAAATCGCTGAGACGGGACCCGCCCGTGACCTGTGCTACGAAACGGGGTGCACGAATTGTGACACCTGGCGCACCCATGCGTGTCCGGTTCGTGACGGCGTCGTCCGCGTAGTTCGAGATCATTTTGGCGCATGGAGTTCCGGCTTCCAGAACTGGGGTTCGACCGCACGGAGTAGTTGATCT
>ENA-ORBV01000152-ORBV01000152.1-microbial-mat-metagenome-genome-assembly--contig:-NODE-152-length-145667-cov-10.456350_pt1 | contig 145667 bp, 138 predicted proteins | sample MGYA00237777_ERZ505514 | MGnify/ENA primary metagenome ERZ505514 (study PRJEB26160, sample SAMN06269048) | microbial mat metagenome | isolation source: Oligotrophic lake microbial mat | place...
TTGGTTGACGAGCAATCTTCAGCGTTTGCAATCCCTGTGCCCGCGGTGGCGCGCAAGCCGTTGAAGCTGAAGCTACCGACTGGCTTCACACCGCAGTTCCGCGGCGCCACCAAGAAACTCGTGCGTTCGTTGCAGCCGGTTGTGCTTCCTAGGCACCGACCGCGGGTACGACGAGTCACGCGCGTGGTCCGCCATGTCGACACGTGGAGCGTGTTCAAGATCGCTGTGCTGTTCAACATTTTTCTCTACGCCGTCTGCCTCACGGCTGGCGCGATGTTGTGGCGCGTGGCGCTGAACACGGGCACCATCGAGAACATCGAGCGCTTCTTCGAAAGCTTCGGCTGGCAGACCTTCGAGTTGAAGGGCGGCGAGATCTACCACAACGCCTGGATCGCCGGCCTCTTTGGGGTCGTCGGCCTGACCGGGTTGGCGGTGCTAGCGGCGACCATGTTCAACCTGATCACCGATCTGGTGGGTGGCGTGCGTGTCACGGTGCTGGAAGAAGAAGTCACCGGTAGCGAACCGCATGAAGTCGCCTGGCCCCGGTTGCTGCGCCCGGCAACGCCGCCGCACCGCGATCCAACCGACGAGCCGCCAAACGATTGAGGGTTTCCGACGGTGCCCGCTAGCCTTGCCTACCGCTAGATGGGGCTATAGCTCAGTTGGTTAGAGCGCATCCCTGATAAGGATGAGGTCCACAGTTCGATTCTGTGTAGCCCCACCACCTAACACCTGGAGACGAGTTGCGAGGCCCCCGCAAGGGGGCCTTCGTCGTTCATACCTTGGTCGAGTTCATCCACAGGAGTCCTTCACGCGCCGACTCGGTGCCAGCTCGCGCTGCGGCCGGTGCCGTCGTTGGCGATCGTGGCTTCGTTCTTCAGCTCGCTGAGAACGAGGCGGATGGTGTTGTCACTGATGCCGGGCACGGTTCTGCGGATGTCGGCGATGGTGAACGGGGTCGGGGCGTGCAGCAGCACGAAGTCGCGTACCCGGTCCTGCTTGGTACCGCCTCCAGTCCCTGCAGCAACCCGGGTTCCGAAGCGTGTGTAGGCGGCGTCGAGTCGCCCGAGCAGGTAGCCGGCCCACGGCCACGCGGCGTGTTGTCCGTCGTCGAACCAGCCCTGCGTCGATGCTGCGAGGGACAGGTAGTACTCGTCTTTCGTTTCGTAGATGAGTTGTTCCACGCTCACGTATTTGCCGACCCCGTAGCCGGTCCGCTGGAGCAGGTGTGCGGTGGCGAGCCGTGCGACGCGACCGTTCCCATCGGCCAAGGGGTGGATGCACAGCAGGTCGAGCACGAACATGGCGATCACCAGGAGGGGGTGGGTCTCGTCGTCGCGGAGCGCTGTGTTGGTTCGGGCGACGAGCTCGTCCATGTAGAACGGTGTCTCCTGCCAACCGACCGGGGTGAAGCGGGCGCTGGTGCTGCCGTCCGGGTGGCGATCGATGACGAGGTTGTCGTCGACCTTGAAGTTGCCGCCGCGTCCGTCGGTAAAGGAGAACAGGAGTCGATGGAGGTGCACCACCAGTCCGACGGTGAGTTCACCTGGTTCTTGTTGGTTGAGGTAGTCGAGCGCAGCGCTGTAACCGGCGAACTCGGCTTCGCTGCGGTCGCGAATGCGTTGTCAACCCGCTACAAACGCAGCCACAAACGGTCGTCTCACGGCGAGATCGATTGGAAGTGCACTAACTCGATACCGGTCGGGTCGTGCACAGCGAACGAACGGTGTCCCCAGGTCATGTCCGCAAGGCTGCGCAGAATCGGCACGCCCGCTTCAGCAAGGCGATCGTGCACCGCCACGACGTCGGCAACCTCGAGCGACACAAAGATGCCGTTGACCATGTCGTTGAGGTCGTCGGTGTCGTCGGCACGCTCGATGAACTCAATGCGGGCCGTGTCGCCGTAACCAAACAGGCAGCCACGTCCGGCACCGTCGGTGGCGGGCCATTGATGAGTAACCGGCCAACCGAGTAGCTCGCCGTAGAAATGGCACGCGGCATCGAAAGCAGAAGTGAAACGCACTATTCGTAACTCCATGCAGGCAAGGGTACGCTCGTTCGCGATGAAGACGCTGCGCCGGTTCCTTGTCGCCCTGTCGCTGGCTGGCACGATCGCTGGCGTATTGCGCATGCGAGGGAAGGGCGGCGTACCGCCGCAAGAGGGTGGCTGGCGAGAAGTCAGCGTTCCTCCGAAGTGACTGGTCGGGGTAATGGCCGACACAGGGTCGATGACATCGTCGGAGTGATCGGTTGCGGTGTCACCGGTAGTCGCGTCGTTGCGCTGCTGACCTCGGCCGGTCGACGCGTCGCGGTATACGACCCGCGCGCGGTCAACCTCCCCAAAAATGTCGTCCGCGTCGACCACGCTGCGGATCTTGCGGCGTGCGACGTAGTTGTGCTCGCCCAACCAGCGCCCCACGCGCAACTCGCGCAACGACTTTTGCTGGCGGGCACGTCGCTGGTCTCGATGAGCGACAACCTCGACGACGTCCGCTCATTGCTCGCCCTGCACGCTGAGGCGGAAGCAAGTGATGCGGTGCTGGTCGTCGGCTGCGGTGTAGCGCCCGGCCTGTCGGGTCTGCTGGCGCGCTACCTCGCCGCGCAACTGCACACACTCGACGAGTTGCACGTCGCCATCCACGGCACCGCCGGGCCGGAATGCGCCCGCCAGCATCACGACGCGCTGGGCGATACGGCGCTGGGCTGGCACGACAATGAATGGATCGAACCTCCCGGCGGCAGCGGTCGCGACCTTGTGTGGTTTCCCGAACCCATCGCGGCACACGACTGCTACCGCGCTGCCCTCGCCGACCCATTGCTGCTGCAACGCGCGTTCCCAACCGCAGCTCGAATCTCGGCCCGAGTGTCGGCCACTCGTCGCGACCGATTGACTGCCCGACTGCCGATGCTGCTGCCGCCACACGCCTCGGGCGACCTGGGCGCGGTGCGAGTCGAGGCGCGCGGCGCGGACGTCAAAGGTGGGCGCGAGACAGTCATGGCTGGTGCAGCTGCGCCGACAGCCGAATTGGCGGCCGCTGTCGCGGTGGCGACCGCAGTTGCGTTCGCCGACGGTTCCACGGAACGACCGGTTGCTGGCATGTATGGCACCGCCGACGCCGCGCTTGAGCCACTGGAGTTGCTGCGGCGCGCGACCGAGTACGGCGTGCGCGTGCAGGAGTTCACCGGTGTCGCAAGAGCTACCAGTTGGTAACTTGCCAGATAGCTTGACCGCATGATCGTTCCATGGCTGCCGCCTGGCCACGTGGCGCATCTTCCCGGTCGCGGCGAGATGTTCTACCGACACCATCGGCATGCCGACGCATCCGCTCCGACGTTGTTGCTGTTGCACGGCTGGACGGCGAGCGCCGATCTGCAGTTCTTCACCGCCTACGAGGCGCTTGCCGAGCACTTCTCGTTCATAGCGGTTGACCATCGTGGCCACGGGCGTGGCTTACGCCGTCCCGAAAAGTTCGAGCTCACAGATGTCGCCGACGATTGCGCCGCGCTCGTGCAGCAGCTCGAACTCGGGCCGGTCATTACGGTTGGCTACTCGATGGGTGGGCCGATCAGCATGTTGCTCGCCCAACGCGATCCCGAACTTGTGCAGGCGATGGTGCTGCAGGCGACCGCACTCGAGTGGCGCTCGACTTGGCGCGAGCGACTGAAGTGGAAGACCGTGCACATCATTGGTCCGTTGCTGCGCTCGTGGGCATTCACGCGCTGGCTGCAATGGGGCATCAAACGCTTACTCGGTCGTAACCATCCGTTGAACCAGTACGTGCCGTGGATGGCAAAAGAGTTGAGTCGTAACGATGCGCTCAGTGTTGTGCAGGCCGGGCAATCACTCAGTCGCTACGACGCGCGCCCTTGGGCGTCGTCGTTGGGTAAGCCCGCAGCCAGTTTGATCACCACCCGCGATCGACTCGTGAAGCCGCGCAAACAACGAGCGCTGGCCGATGCAGTCAATGCTTACGTCGTTGAGTTGCCCGACAATCACTTGACTGCATGGACGTCGCCCGACGCGTTCGCGAAGGCCTCCGTCGAATTGGTTCGAAACCTCACGTCGTAACGACGGCGACTCGAATCAGTCTTCCTTGGCTCGCTGCGCTTCCATCTCGTCGAGCCGCGCTGTCATGCGTTCGATCGCTTGCGCTAGACGATCCAGTTGATCGCCCAAGTCGCTGCTTGTCGGAACGTCGGCGAGCGACAACCGCACGCTGGCGATCTCGCGCGCGAGAAACTCGGTGTCGGCCTGCGTGCGCTCGGCTACCCGGCGATCGGTATCCGTCGTCGCGCGGTCGCGTACCTCTTGCCGATTCTGGGCAAGCAGAATGAGCGGCGCAGCGTAGGCAGCCTGGAGCGAAAGCAGCAGGGTGAGGCCGACGAACTGCCACTGATCGAATTGCCATGATGTCGGGCCGAGCATGTTCCACACCACCCACGCGACACAAAACACACTTTGAAAGACAAGAAATCTCGCGGTGCCCATGAAGCGGGCGATGCCCTCGCTGAACTGGCCGAACGCTTCGGGGTCGTAGTGCACATCGAGACGCCGACGCTGGCGGGGTGTGGTGAGGTCCTCTTTGCGCTTCATCGAGACACCGACCCTGCATTCACCCGCCTGCGTTGGCGCCAGCCCGTGGGCAGCGTGCGGTCGAGTACGTCGTCGACCGTGATCGCGCCCAGCAAGCGACCGGCCTCGTCGCAGACGCCGACTGACAACAGGTTGTAGCTCGCCACCCGCTCGGCAACTTCGCGCTCGAGAATTTCGGGGGTGATCGTCGGCTCATCGCTGACTAACTGGCCCAACTCCGTCGATGGCGGTTCGCGCAGCAGCCGCTGGAAGTGCACGACACCGAGGTAGCGCCCAGTCGGCGGCTTATACGGCGGTCGGACGACGAAGACCTGAGCAGCGATGCTGACCAACCAATCTGGATCGCGAATCTCTGCTAACGCTTCAGCCACGGTCGCGTTTGCACCCATGATGATGATGTCGGGGGTCATCAACGCGCCAGCTGTGCCCTCGGTGTAGGCGAGCAGACGTCGCACCACATCGGCGTCTTCGGCATCCATGGCATCGAGCACCCGTGTCCGTTGGTCGCCAGGCATCTCGACCAGCAAGTCGGCAAGGTCGTCGTATTCCATCTCTTCCAACACGCTGGCAACGCGCTCGATGTCGAGGCCCTCAATAATGCGCAACTGCTCGGCCTCGGGCAACTCTTCCAAAAGGTCGGCAAGTCGTTCGTCGTCCATCGCCTCTGCCAACTGCTTGCGCTGTAGCAGTGGAAGTGCACGCACGACACCGGCTACATCGCTGGGATGCATGTGGCGCAGGCGCGCCGCTTCTGCCGACATCTCACTTGCATCGCCAGACTGGAACAGCGACGGATGCTCGGAAATGTCGACGAGGCGATGGCTGGGGCGTCGGCCGAGCGCATGCCGACTTGCAAGGCGAATCTTCGCCGGTTCCCACCAACTCTGCTTGCCATCGGTTGCCTGGCACAGCGCCACATCGCTGACGGATTCACCGCCCACCCTGCGATCGATGATGTCGCGGCTGACCAACAACTCACCAGCCCTCGGCTTGAACGGGTTCAGGTCGACGTCCCAACTGCGCAGGCGTGCGCCGTCGATATCTAGCGTCGCGAGCCGGCCGGCGTTGACGAAGATGCGGCGCCGTTGGCTGCTGGCAACGAATCCGAGGACGCGTGGCTTGCCGCCGCGTGCGCCAGGGATCACAACGATGTCGTCAAGGCGCCCGATGGCGGCCCCACCGGCGTCGAGCAGTGGCAGGCGCATGATTCGAGATGCGTAGATCAGGTCGCCTGCCATTCGGCAAGGCTACCCCGCACGTATTGCAGTGGTCAGGTGGGCGTGAGCGCGACCATCGTGTCGTAGTAGGCGACGCCGCCACCCCAATCGGTTTGCGCGTCGTTGGTCAGCGAGTTGGCGACCGGATCGCCACCATGCTGCATCGACCACCAGCCCCACGGAATCGACACCAGACCAGGCCGCACCCGTTGGCTGAGTTTCACGGGAAGTTCGACTGAACCGCGGTCGTTCCACACTCGAACGCCGTGGCCTTCCAGCAATTGCAACGCAGCCGCATCGTCGGGGTGTAACTCGATGACAGGAGTTCCTTCCAAGGGACCGTGCTTGGGTAGGTGCGAATAGCTGCTGTTCAGGAATCGATTGTGTTGCTTGGGGGTGACCAGCATGAATGGAAAGCGATCGGCGTGTTCCAATTCTGTCGCCGGGGTGTAGGTGGGCAGCGTGGGCTCGCCTATTGCGGTCAACGAATCGCAACGCAGCTCGACCTTGCCCGAAGCGGTCGGGAAGCCGCCGTTGGCCCACGGGCGGCCATCGTCGGGGTAAGGCACCTTCACCCAACCATCGGCGCGCAACTTGTCGAGATCAATAGACGGCAGCGTGGCGCGCAGAGCAGTGAGATCGTCGTCGAACAATGACGGCTCGGTAAATCCCATCGCATGTGCGAGTCGCCGATGCAGTTCGCTGTTGCTGACCGATTCGCCCATTGGCGCAATCGCTGGCTCGTTCCAACCGGTGTACATATGACCCCACGAAGAGACGACATCAACAGCTTCCAGTTGCGTGGTCGCGGGCAGGATGATGTCGGCGTAACGAGCGGTGTCGGTCATGAACTGCTCGTGTACGACGGTGAACAGATCGTCGCGCAGCAACCCGCGCCGGAGTAGTTCGGTGCTTGGCATCGACACCATCGCGTTGACGCCGATCATGACAACCCCCATGACGGGATCTTTGTCGTCGACGAGCGCCCGCCCGATTTGACCCATCGGTACGGCGCGTCGCTCGCGTTCTTGTCGCAGGTCGGGTCGCGTCAGCGCCTGACTATCGACGATCTGCTCGTTCCAGACGCCAACGCTGCGTGCGTAGCCGCCGCCCTGATCGCGCCATGCGCCAACAAGTGCTGGCAAACAGGTGAGCGTGCGGAAGAACATGGCGCCGTGTTCGTGATGCTCGGCGCCGACGAGCGTGCGAATCGCGGCAGGTCGGATGGTGCCGTACATCTGCGCCAGTCGCTCGACGTCGGCGGTCGCTAAGCCACACACCTCAGCAGCGCGCGCAGGTGTCCAGTCGGCGACGTGCGCGGCGAGGTCGTCGAAACCAAGTGTGTGCTCCGCAACCCATTCGTTGTCAACGAGTCCATCGCGAATCAGAACGTGCATCATCGCCAGCATCAGTGCGACGTCGGTGCCCGGCAGTGGCTGCAGAAACCAGTCGGCAGACTCCGCGGTCATCGTGCGCAACGGATCGATGACAACGACCTGGGCGCCCTTCGCGCGGGCCGATTCGATAAAGGGCCACAAGTGGCGGTTGGTGAGTCGCGTGTTCGTGCCCCACAGGATGATCAGTTGACTGTGTGCGAGGTCGCTGGGGTCGATACCCATCGTGCTGCCGTTGGTTGTTTTCGTGCCTGCGCCAGCGACTGCGCCGCACAGCGAACCGGTGGTCTTGGCTGCTGCCAGGTGATTCCAGAAGCGTTGGCCGAACGACGTCGCCAGCAGACTCTGGTTGCCGGCACTCACCACCGGCAGGATCGCACCAGCGCCATGCGTGCTGATGATGTCGTGGAAGCGATCGCCGATCTCGGTGAGCGCTTCGTCCCATGTGATCTGTTCGAACTCGCCCGCACCCTTGGCGCCGACGCGTCGAAGCGGGTGCAGGACGCGGTCGCTGCTATAGGCGCGGTCGAGAAACTTGTTCACCTTCGGGCACAGTTCGCCCTTGCTGTAGGGATGCGCGGGATTGCCGCGAAGTTGCACCGCGGCACCATCGGTCACCGTCACCTGCCATCCGCAGCTGTCGGGGCAGTCGTGATGACACGTGCCGTTGACGACGTGCGTCTCCGTCATTGAAATACCTTCTTCAACACCGAGCCTGCAAACGCAACCGCGTCGAGGTCGTGGGCATCGGGCATGTTGCACACAATTCCATCGAGTCCGGCATCAAGCAAGGCGCGCACGCTGGCGCCGACCTCATCGGCGTCGCCGACGATGAACATCCCTTTCACCCGCACCTGGACATCGGCGGGCAGGCTGTCGATCGACGCACCACCGAGGCGCGCGCTCAACTTCGCCTGCGCCTCCTCCATCGTGCGGCCGACGATCAGCGTGGCTAGCCGAGTGCGACAAATGTCTGCCCGGTTGCGGCCGAGGCGATCGCAGTGCTCGTCGAGCACGCCCATCAGATGACGAACCTTCGTGGCGTCACCGAACACATTGCAGGCGTCGCCGTATTGGGCAACCATCCGCAACGTTTTACGCTCGCCGCTGCCCCCGATCAGGATCGGTGGTCCACCCGCCTGAATTGGCTGAGGAACGTTCAGCGCGTCCTTGAGGTGGAACCACTTGCCATCGAAGGTCGTGGTGTCGTTGACGAACATGCTCTTGGCGATCTGCAGACCTTCTTCCAGCTTCTCGAAGCGATCGGTGAACGAGCCGAACTCGAAGCCGTATTCGTCGTGTTCCTTCTCGAACCATCCCGCGCCGATTCCCCAAATCGCGCGCCCCTTGGAGATCACATCGAGACAGGTCACCGTCTTGGCCAGCAATGCTGGGTTGCGATACGTCATTCCCCCGACCATGCAGCCGAGTCGCACAGTGTGCGTGCATGCGGCCAGTGCTGACAGCAGCGTGTAAGCCTCGAACATGTTCTCGTCGGGTCGGCCAATCCCCGGCAGTTGGTAGAAGTGGTCCATCACGAACACGCTGTCGAATCCGTTGTCCTCGGCCGTCACCGCAATGTCGGAAACTCGTTCGAACAGATCGCCCGGCGAGACGTCCGGATATGTGAACGAGGGAATCTGCAGACCCATCCGGATGTGTGGATTCGTCATGGATCAAACGCTACGTCAAGGCGACGGCATGACACACTGGCGCGATGACGAACGGGCTAGAGCTGACTTTCGACGTTGACACCGCGGCGCCGTTTGCTTGCCCCCGCTGCGCGACCACCGTCAGCCAGCGCTTCTACGGGCCCTGCGAATCATGCTGCATCGCGTTGCGCGCAAAGTTCCTGACAGTCGGCCGCAACGTCGAAGTTGCCGAGTACGTGCCGAAGATGAATGTGACGCCGAACGCCGTCGCGCTCAAGGACGACTAGCGCTACTTCGTCGCCGGGCCGACGCCGGGTCGAAACGCCGGGTCATTGACGGCTCCGTCTTTGTCGTTGGCGGCGCGCTCGGCCACTTGCGCCATGGTTGTCATCAGTGCGGCAGTCGCACCCTCGTGGGCCATGATCTTGCTCATTACGGCTGCCGTCGCGCCCGCGATCAACTCGGTCTTATGAGCAGCGACGTACGACGCGCTCGCGATTTGCGGAGCGGTCGTGCCGTTGACTGCAGGCATGACGTACCGCGCGACCAAGTCCCAACTGCGACGCGAGGCCTCAACGTTCGCCCAGTCGTGCGCGAACCCGAGCACGACTCCAAAGCCACCGGTCACTTGCTGCAGTTGCCGGATTGCGGTGACGAGATCGTCGGGCGTACCGATGACGGCGGCGCCGCCACCCTCGGCGCCCCGCTCGGCGACTTGTTCGAGCAACACCTGTGGGTCGTCAACGTGCACTGCCCCCGGTCGGCCAAGTACGCCCACGTTGTACTCGTTATGCCACCGGTGCAGACCATGTATTGCCTCAGCGCGTGCTTGCTGACGTGTCTCGGCGATGTGCCAGGCCATCATCACGCGCCAGTTCCGACGATCGACGATCTGTCCGTGCACCGCGGCTGACTCCTCTGCAAAGGCCCACTGTGTCGGGAGAGCTTGCAGACCGGCGGACGATGTGCTGGCGATACTGAGCACACCCATGCCGTACTTGCCGGCGAGCAGCATGCCCGACGGCGAGATGCTGCTCGCTGTCGCCATCGGCAACTGTTCCTGCATCGGCAGAATTTGCAGCGCCGCATCGCGCAACGTGAACCAATCGCAGTCGTAGTCGAACCGCTCGTCACCGCGCAGCAGTCGGACGATCACGCCCAATGCTTCGTCCTGGCGATCGCGCAGCAGCATCGGATCGATGTTCAACGTGTGCGCGTCGCTGGGCAGCGCGCCAGGGCCGCTGCCGAACATTGCCCGACCACGCGTCATGTGATCCAGTTGCACCATCCGTTGTGCAACATTGAATGGATGGTGATACGGCAGCGAGACAACGCCGGTGCCGAGCCGGATCGTGTGCGTGTTCATGCCCGCGGCGGCGAGAAACATCTCCGGACTGGCGATGGTTTCCCAGCCGGTGCTGTGGTGCTCGCCGACCCACAACTCGTCGTAACCAAGACGATCCAAATGGGCCGCCAACTCGAGATCGCGTTGGAATTGCAGCGTGGCGCTCTCGCCAGTCGGGTGGTGAGGAGCGAGGAATGCCCCGAACTGTGTTCGTGTCACGCCGTGACTCTACGGTCGCGGTTGTGACTGTCGTGAAAGCGGAACAGACGACGCGGGTTCGTTTGCCGGGCGGGTATCGCAACGAGGTGTGGAAGGTGCGCTCCGGGCGCGGCTGGCTCATCGAGAAGCGCTATGTGGAAGATCCCGGCGAAGCCAACCCGATGTACCCAAACCTGGCCGATCACGAGGCAGCGGCACTCGCGGCCTTGGGACCGCGCGGCCTCGCGCCGCAACTCGTCAAGCACGTGCCCGACGCAGTTACCTACAGCTTCGTGCCGGGCACGATGTGGCGCAGTGGTGTCGCTGATGTCGCGGCCCTGCTGAGTGCGATCCATCACGGGCCTGCACCGCGAGGACTGCGGGGACTGTGCGCATCGGCGTCAAAAGCACGTGCGCACGGCGACGAGATGGTCGCGGCCGTTCCGAAGGCTTTAGCGGCTGGCCTGGTTGCGGTGCGGCCGATTGCTGCGTCGTCGGTCGCGGTGAAACGTCCGTCGCTGGTGCACACCGATTGTGGGCCGGGCAACCTTGTTCGATCGCGTCACGGATTGGTATTGATCGACTGGCAGTGCCCTGGCCTCGGCGATCCGGTGGAGGATCTCGCCTGCTTCATTTCACCGGCGATGATGATCCTGTATCAACGGCAGCCGCATTCGGCGCGAACGATTGCAAAATTCCTCGCGGCGTACAGCGAATCACCCCAAGGCCGGGCCGCCGTGACGCGCTATCGCCGTGACGCTGCCGCTTGGCACTACCGAATCGGTGGCTACTGCGTGTGGCGAGCGGAACGACTCGCGCGCCGACTGCCCAGGGTTGCGGCTCGTTACCGGAGGGCACTCGCGGCCGAGATCACGTTCCTGCAGGATTTGTCGTGAAACAAATCCAGTTGCACGTCCACAGCTTTTCGCTGCGCTATCACCTGCGCTATCGCGAGAGCACCGGCTACGACGTGTTTACCTACATCGCCGAGATGGCACGACTGGGGTTTACGGGCGTGAACGTGTCGGCCAACGGAGTCGGCTATCGCGATCTGTGCGGGACTTCGCCGAAACACTTCGCGTTGGTGCGCGCAGCGTGTGGTGAGCACGACATGAAGTTGGAACTCGACACCAGCGACACGCGGATCGAAAACATGACGAGGATGCTGCACGTCACCGCAGCATGCGGAGCGGACACCTTGCGGACCTACACGAAGTACTCGGCACCCCTGGCCGAGGTGATCGATTGGACGATTCGCGATCTACGGGCGGTCGCCTCATTGGCGGCAGATCTCGGTGTGTTGGTGGTGCTCGAGAATCACGAGGACTTCACCGGCCCCGTCCTCGCAGAGATTCTTGGTGCGGTCGACTCCCGCAGCGTGCGGGCGCTATATGACTACGGCAATAGCCAGATGGTTGGTGAAGATCCGTTCGATGCTCTTGCCGCGATGGCGCCGTTCATCGAACGCGTGCACGCCAAGGATCACGTGCTGTTGAAAGGTCCCGACGGCCCAGTCGTGCAAGGTGTGCCCTTCGGCAGCGGCCGATTACCGGTTGGCGAGATCACCGATCGGCTGTACGCCGCGGGTGTGCGCCGCTTCTGTTACGAGAACGTGTGGAGCTACACCGCACCGCTGAAGTGTGAAGTGGACGACTTGCCCGACACGCCGTGCTTCGAGTGGGACAACCCGCAGCGCTATCTCGTGGGTGACACCTTGTCACCAGATGATGCGTTGCGCGAAGAACGCACGGCGTTCGACGACGGCCTGCGCGCCTTTCAACTGATGCTGGAATCGCATGGCTACCAGGCGCGCAGGGGGTCATAGCGTGGTAGCCGCCGCGCGCTTGGTCCGCAGAACAACTCGGACAGCCAGCCAGGTCGTGATCGGCACCGCGGACACAAGGCCGATTGATCCGACGAGCGAACGAATGATCTCGGTCGCTATTACTTCCCTGCCAGCGAGCGATGAGATTGACTGTCCGGTCTGTGTAAAGAGCAGCAGCAGAGGGAGCGCTGCGCCAGCATAAGCGAGAAAGAGGGTGTTCACCGTAGAGGAGATGTGGTCGCGCCCGATGTTCACGGCGGCCCTGTACAACTGCGCGGCCGTCGCGTCAGGTTGTGCGATGTTGAGTTCAGCGACCGCCGAGACCTGCGTCACCGTCACGTCATCGAGGACACCGAGAGCGCCGATGACAAACCCAGCGAGCAGGATGCCGCGCATGTCAACCCGAAAGAATGCGCTGAGGAAGTACGAGTTCTCATCAGTGAATCCCGTCAGTTTGCCGGTGGCGATGAAGATTGTCGACAGGATGGCGGTGAGAGCGAGGCTGGCGAAGGTGCCGATGAGTGCGACGGATGTCGCGGTAGAGAACCCATGCGCGAAGTACAAGGCGATGAACGCGATCACCGACGATCCAACGACAGCGACCATCACTGGACTATTGCCGTCGAGAATCGATGGCAGCAGGAAGGTCACCAAAACCAACAAGCTGGCGCTGAGTCCGACGATAGCTCCGAATCCACGCCACCGACCGAGTAGCAGGACGGCGCCGACAAAGATGAGGGCCAGCACCTTTAGCGTGCTATCACGTTGGTAGTCGTAGAACGCGTAGACGACGGTTCCGTCCTCCAACGTTGTTGCCTCCACATAGATGTCATCGCCCGCTTCCAGGTTGGTGCCGTTCGGAGAGACGCTGCTCTCGAGAGTCGGCGCCGACGTATCCGCGCCACCTCCCTTCGGTCCGATCGGTGCGCCGTCACCCGCTACATCGAGTTCAGCGACGACACAGTTGAGCGCTGCCTCCTCGGTGGTACCAGTGCACGGCCCAGTGGTTGTTCGGACTACGTGCGCTTTGATCGGATGACGTCCGAGCACTGCCGCATCGTCGCCACTGCCTGGCCACGCGTTAGCGGGCCACAGCGCGACCAGTCCGATGATGGTGGCGAGAGCGGCGATTCCGACGCAGACCCAAACAGCCCGTGTCGTGGCGTCGGCGTCTCGGATATCGCGCCATCTGGGTCGCTTCCACTTGGCTGAGGCGCCGGTTCCGTGATGATGCGAGTGGCTCACGAAACCAGTTTGTACCAACGGCCCCATCGACGGCCTGTGATGGGCACGAAACGATAATAGGAATCGTTCTCATCAGGTGGTAACGTCTGCAGTCATGCGTCGAACCAATGGATTCTCTGTTTGTGCCGTAGTGCTGCTGGCCACCGCGATCGCGGGTTGTGGTGGTGATGGCTCGTCGTCATCACCGGACAGTCGACTCACCGTGGCTGTTGCCTTTTACCCGATCGAGGAGATAGTGCGCGGCGTGGGCGGTGACTCCCTCGAGATTGTTCGTCTGACGCCTCCGGGCGCAGCGGCACACGATCTCGAGCTCACCGCGCAGACGGTGACCGATCTTCAGCGTGCTGACATCGTGTTTTATCTCGGGCTCGGGTTCCAGCCGACCGTGGAGGACGCTGTTGCCGCTTTGTCAGACAGCGTCATCAAGGTCGATCTGCTCGACTACGTCAGCCTGTTACCTGTGACGGCGCAGCTTGCCGGGACCGAGGGGGAAGTCGACGGAGAAGTGATCGATGGGAATACCGATCCCCACGTATGGGTCGACCCGGCGAACATGATCACGATGACTGCCGTCGTCGAACGCATCCTGGCCGACGAGTTCCCTGCGGAGATGGCGACGTTTTCGATGAACGCCCGCGCGTACGAGGCCGACCTCGCACGTCTCGACGAGCACTTCTCCACGCGGCTTGCTCTGTGCGAGAGCCGCACCATCGTCACCAGCCATCGTGCGTTCGAATATCTCGCGCAGCGCTACGACCTCAAGCAGATCCCAATAGCGGGCATATCGCCCGCCGAGGAGCCCGGCCCTGAGAGCCTGGAGGCTGTCGCCGCTTTGGCCAAGGCCGATGGAGTCAGTGTCGTCTTCTTCGAGGAGCAGGTTCCCAACGACCTCGCGGAGACCATTGCACGCGAGATCGGAGCCAAGACCGACGCGCTCGATCCAGTCGAGAGCATCACCCAGGACAAACTCGACGCTGGCGAGTCCTACATCACTATCCAGGAAACCAACTTGGACGCGCTAGTCAGAGCACTGCGCTGCTCTTGACCTAGAGCTGTCACCGTTCACGCGAGAGCCCGCGCGCACTTTCAGCAGATGCCGCAGTCTCACGGTTATCAGGTGCATCGCGGCCGATAGCCTGGCAGCCGTCACAACGGGGACGTAGCTCAGTTGGCAGAGCGCTACCTTTGCAAGGTAGATGTCAGGGGTTCGATTCCCCTCGTCTCCACACTGTGATGTCGCGAGACATCCCGGACGACCCGAACCTGCATCATGGTTCGGGTTGCGCTGAAGGACCTGCCAAATCGATTCGAGGAGGCGCTTGCGGAGGTGCCCCCCTTGGCTTCGACAATGAGGTCCCTGCCATGCCGTCGCGCCACGATGTCCGCTCCACGCTCTGTAGTGGTGGCGCGGCGCGTGATTACCCAGCCCTGCGCCTCGAGTTCGTGGCAGACGGCGTCAACCACTTGGTCCTCAGTGATCATCTGAGGAGTTTCGCGCAGCGAGGGGGGTCGCAGGCGACCCATCGGGGACTCCACGATGCCGCTGCTCGCGAGCACGCACGCCCTCGGGTCGTGCGACTGCTTAAGGTGCATCCACATCTGGCGGGGTTGTCGACGACTTGGCCCTGCTCGCACAGGTTCGCGGAACCGGCGGCCGTACCAATGCCAGGTTTGGCTCAGGGGTACGGCGTTACCGACCGATGACTGAAGTGTGCAATCTCTAGCAATCGCAGCGGATGCCACCCTGCGGGAGATCATCGATACAGAGGCTGTCACTTCGGTGTATCAGCCCATCGTCGACCTCGACTCGGGACACGTTGTCGCGTATGAGGCGTTAGCGCGTGGGCCGGTGGGTACCCGGTACGAGGCACCAGATCGTCTGTTCGCAGCAGCTGAAGCGCAGGGCTTGATTGTGGAGCTTGATTTGGCGTGCCAGGCCGCGGCACTTGGTGGGGCGCTCGAGGCGGGCCTCGGCCAAGGCACCCAACTCTTCCTCAATGTTGAGCCCTCTTCGTTAGCCGCGCCGGGCGTCTACCTGTCGTCGCTGGCTCAGCGTGCTGGCACTGCACTCAACGTGGTTGTCGAGGTGAACGAGCGAGCGTTGGTCCGCGACCCGGCTTCGTTGATCCGAGCACTCACTCAGGTGCGCTCTTTTGGGATGGGCGTGGCGCTCGACGACGTCGGTGCCGAGCCCGCTTCGTTGGCGCTGCTGCCCTTCGTAGCACCTGACGTGATCAAGCTCGACATGCGATTGGTCCGCCAGCACACAGACAGCGAGGTGGCGCTCATCATCGGTGCCGTCCACGCCGACGCTGAATGCCGCGGCGCGACGATTCTCGCCGAAGGCATCGAGACCGACGAACATCTGCAACGCGCGCTCGTCTTTGGTGCTCAACTCGGCCAGGGATGGCTGTACGGACGCCCCGGACCACTGCCAGCGCAGCGGGCTTGGCAGCGGTCGCAGGAGCCGCGGACGGGTGTTCCATCGCAGCCAGCGTCGATCACGCCGTGGTCATTGGTCGCGAACAAAGAGCAGCGACGCCTCACGCGGAAACGCTTCCTGATAGGTATGAGTCACTACATGGAACAGCGCGCGTTGGCTGGCGACCCCTGCGTGGTCGTGAGTGCATTCCAGCACGCAAGAAACTTCACACCCGCAACCGTGCACCGGTACGAACACCTCGCAGCACACGGCAGTATGGTCGGTGCTCTCGCTGTTGACATGCCGAGCGTGCCCGGGGTCGGCGTACGAGGCGGCACACTCAACCGCAACCATCCACTGGCAGGGGAATGGACGGTCACAGTCGTCGGACCACACGACGCCGCAGCGCTGATTGCCCGAGAATGCGGCGATCCGGGTGCCGACTCCGACCGCCGCTTCGAGTACGTCATCACCCACGATCGACCAACCGTCGTCGCCGCGGCCCGATCGCTGATTCAATACATCGACGCCACCTGAGGCACAGCGCTACCGCTGAGCGACTCAGTCGTAAGACTGGATACCCTCGTGGCCTCGCGTGGACCGTCGCCGTTCAGTGACTGCACGGCCTGAGCGTCAAGGTTCCTGCTTCGCATCGAGCCCGCGACGACCGCCTTGACAGCGGGACTCCAGTAGAACCCTTGGCCGTAATCACAGCCGAGGCGGGCAAGGTGTTCCAGCTGCTCGCGCGTCTCGATTCCTTCCGCGACAACTTCCAGACCCAAACTGTGCCCGAGCGCAATGATCGATGCGACGATGGCGGTGTCCTTATCGACCAATCCGACGCCGGCAACGAAACTACGGTCGACCTTCAGCTCGTCGAGGGGCGAGCGTCGAAGGTTGCTCATCGACGAATAGCCCGTTCCGAAGTCGTCCATCGAGAGTCGGACGCCGAGTTCGCGAAGTTCACGCAGCACGACGTCAGAGACATCGGTGTCGTACATCACAGCGGTCTCGGTGAGCTCGAGCGTCAGCATGTTGGCTGGGCAGTCCGTCTCCGCCAGGATGCTGCGGACGCGGCCCGGAAATCCCACATCGGCGAGCTGGCTGGCAGAAACGTTGACTGCGACGCGGAGGCCTTCGTTGGTCGAGTTCATCCGCCACTCGGTCAGCTGGTCGCATGCCGCGGACAGTACCCAGTCGCCCAACACAGCGATGAACCCATCTTCTTCGGCGACGGGAATGAATTCGTCGGGGAAGACCAAACCGAAGCGTCGGTTGTTCCAGCGCGACAGTGCTTCGAACTCGGTCACTCGCCCTGTGGCGATGGAGATTATCGGCTGGTACAGAACTGACATCTCGCCACGCTCGATCGAGTGCTGCAGTTCTTCGGCAATCTCGATACGACGGCGGGTGTCTGCTTCGAGAGCGTCGTCGAACACCGAGAGTGTCAACCCAGGGGCGCTTGAGCAGTGGTGGAGTGCGATGTCGGCACGGTGTAGCAGATTGGCTGCAGTGATCTGGTGGTCACCTTCGGCAAGCGCGGCGCCGATGCGGGTGCTCATCGCATAGCGGCCAGCGTGCACGGTCACACCCGCGGAGAAGCTGCGTGACAGATCGGCCCCGATTGCCTTGAGTGCATTCGATCCGGCGAGTCCTGTACACAGGACGACGAAGGTGTCGCCACCCAATCGAGCAACCGTGTCTCCGACTCGGAGGTTGCATCGCAGGACCTCTGCGGCGGCGCAGATTGCGCCGTCGCCGACCGAGCGTCCGTGGCGGTCGTTGAATCGTTTGAAGTCGTCGAGATTGATCACCAACACACCGATGCCTGAATTCGGTTGCTTGCGGTCGGCTGCAAGTGCCGTCTCCAAGCTCTTCGCGAAGTGAGCCTTGTTCGGTAGACCAGTCAGCCCATCGTGATTGGCTTGGTGCTCGAGCAAGCGAGTGACCTCGTCGCGATCGGCCAATTCACTCGCCAGTGATGCGACGACCAGGCTCGCGATCAGGGCGATGACCAGGAAGATTTGCAGAGTGACGATGTCTGCCGAACGCTGCGAGGCCGAGAACGGACCCTCACCAAGGGTCGTTGCGATGTTTGCGCCGAGTGCTACGAGGAAACCTGCAGCGGCAACCGCACGTACACCGAAACGCAGGCCCGCCCAGATCATGCCGCCAAGAATCAGATACGGCAGCAAAGCAGCTCCGTTGCGCCCGATGTTTGCGAATGTCAAACCAATCGAAACGGCCACGACCGCTATCAGTGCGCCGACTTCGTAACGGGGTCGCTTGATCGCATAGTGAGGTCCGGTGACGTGCCCCTCCGATCGAAACGCCACCAACACTGGTGCGACTACCAATACGCCGAGACCATCACCAAGAGCCCATTCGCTCCATACTTCGAACCACGGGTCTGGGTAGCCGACGACCGTGCCAACTGTTCCGATCGCAGCTCCGACTATCGGCGCCGCAATGATGGCCATCCCGATAAACGCCAACAACATTCGCCGTCCGGTTGGCCGCCGAGAAGCGTATTTACGTAACACGATGGCCGCCAGCGCTGGCTCGGCGCAGTTGCCCGCCGCCCACCACAACGCAGAGGGGATCGGTGCCAGACCGAATGCAAGCCCGATGATCGAGGGAAAGAGGATTCCCGCGAAGACCCAGCCCCACCTCCGCACTGGAACCACGAGTAATGCGACCAGCGCGGCGCCGGCCGGAGGCCAGAAACCGGCGGCGGTCTCCGATACGTCACCCTTCCAAAAGACCGAGAGGCCGAGGGCAACGCATGTGCCGCCGACGATGAACATCAATCGCACGCCCGACATCGCTGCGAGGCGTTGCGCTGAGTAGCGACGACCGGACAGGGTTCGCACCTGGAATGGGCTGACGGAAGTGGTCATGTGCGAGCTAACCGTGTATCAGGAAGGACCTCTGAATCCCGCACGGCTTGGCGCGCCCGTTTCGTCTCGTACATCGCTGCGTCGGCAGCCGCGAGCAGCGCTGTGCTCGAGTAACCAACAGTCCGGGTGTCGGCGATGCCGATACTTGCCGGGCACATCACAGAAGTAGCTGCGCTGATCTTGATTGGTTCGGCCAGCGCGCGATCGATGCGGGCGATCAGGTTGAACGAGTTCGCATCGTTGGGCGCGTAGACGATGACGAATTCGTCGCCGCCGATGCGGGCGACGGTGTCTGCTCCGCGCAGTACGTGCCGCAGGCGATTTGCTGTTTCGCGCAGCACCAGGTCGCCAGCATCATGACCGAAGGCATCGTTCACACGCTTCAGGCCATCGAGATCGAGGAATGCGATCGCCAGTGGGAGACCTTCTCGCTGAGTACGGGACAAGTTAGCGTCAAGCAATTCATCGAACAAGCGGCGATTGGCCAGTCCGGTCAAGGGGTCGCGCAGCGCGAGCGTCGCCATTTCGGCCTGTAGTTGGCGAAGCTCGGTGACATCGCGACTTACCCCCTCCAGGCCGCTCTCGATCACAGACGTACGCGTCTCGGCAATATTTATCGAACCGTTGGCATGTCGGAATCGAATATCGAAACGATCCGGCATCTCTTCGTTGTTGAGGGCTCGCCTGATCGTCGCGGTGCCCTCCTCATCCAGAACGTTCATGAACCGAGAGAAATCATCAAGGAAATAGGAGGGTGGATAGCCGCTGATCTGCTCCACTGAAGGACTCATGTAGTCGAAATGCGGGATTGGTTTCAGCCTGAAGCGCCAGACGACGTCGGCAGACCGATCAGCGAGGTCCCGGAATCCAGCTTCGGTCTCGGCGAGATGCAACTCGGCATTCCTACGTCGGGTGACGTCGCGCCCAATCGACAGGATCTCGGGACCGTCGGGACCGATCAGGTAGCGGTCAACCCACTCCAACCATTCACCGTCGTGGCGGGCGGTGGCGCGAGCAACAATGTCGATCAGAATGGGATTATCAGGCCCGAGCAGCGCCAACTGTTGCCGCATTCCCTCAGCCTCATCCTCGGACAGAAAGTCGTCCAGGCGGTGACCAATTGGCCCGTCAAGTCCGACGCAGTATTTATCGGCCCATGCGGTGTTGCAGTACGTGATGACGTGATCCGAGGCGCGATAGCGGGAGACCAGTTCCGGTAGTGCGTCAAGTACTTCGGCGCTCCGTTCGAGTGCGACTGATTGAACGCGCAGGTCGGTGGCTGACCTTCTGGCGTCGGCGACGAAACCGTTCAGAGTGGCGCCCATACCGATACAAAGGACGATGAAGACAGCCGCATAACCACCAGTGGTGGTAGGAAGCTGAGACTGCCCGTTGGGCATGCCCAGCCACAGGGCCAGCCCGGCCGAGGCGCCGCCAACCAGCACCGCCATGCGGGTTTCGTAGATCGCCAGCCACATGAGTGGCAGGACGCACATGGTCGTGAATGGCGAAGCGATGCCGTTGCCGGTCGCATCGGCCAGCAGCAGAATTCCAAGCAGGAAGAGGTATGGGGAAGTGAGTTGCGCGCGACGCGGAACGCGGTGCCAAGGGAAAAGCAGCGTGAGCGCGATGGTGGCGACGATGACCAGCGGTCCGGCGACGGCAAGGTTTGGCCGAGTCCACGACGTAGCGGGGATGGCTATCAGAAGGCTGATCGCTCCTGTGGTATGGAATGGTGCCAAGCGTCGAAACCTGCCGGGGCCGATCAACGGACCTTGGCTGGGGTCGACAAAGTGCACGCCCCTCGGCGTGCCACTTGTCGCATCGGCGTGAGTTTTGACGGATTTCGTCACTAGTTGCCGTCCAGTCGTTCGCCCAACTATCGGCATTACAAGACCCAGAGGGGAGGCCAAAGTGCTCTTTGGGCTAGACGATCCGTCTTATTACGGGCGGGCGGGCCCCAGGAACCACTGCGCCGGAGGCGAGGTCGCGGCCATTGCAATGGCAAGAGCGTGTCCGATGTTCAGCGAGTCGACACCGTGGTGCATCGGAATACGCACGTCGAACTGCGTGCGGGCACGTGCTTCGGCAGTCAGCCCACTTCCTTCGGCGCCCGCGACCAGTGCCAATTTCTGGGGCATCGCCATCTCGAACAGGCTCACCGAGGCGGCCGCTGGCGTCAGCGCCCAGGTCTCGAACCCAACCCTGTTCAGGTAATCGAGCGGATCTGGCCATTTGCTGCCCCGAACCACGGGCAGGTGCAGGATTTCGCCCATGGAGACACGAATGGCTCGTCGCGAGAAGGCGTCGGCGCACGTCGGGTCGAGCACCAACGCATCGATGCCCAGAGCCCGTGCCGAGCGAGCGACAGCGCCGATGTTTTCTGCGTCGTTCACACCTTCCAACACCAGCAGTCGGCGGGCGCTGACGGCGACGTCGGGCAGCGTGCGGCTTGGTCGGCGCTGTCCGACGGCCAACACGCCGCGATGGACGTCGTAGCCAGCGATGCCGCGCAGGATGTCGTGTTCCGCGACATAAATCGGCGCGCTCTCGAGGTCGAGGACATCGCGCATCTTGTCGTAGCGGCGTGGCGAGACGAGGAAGGACTTGACCTTGAACTGCGACATGATGAGGCGGCGCACAACTAACTCGCTCTCGGCGATGAAGTAACTCGGGACGGTTTCGTCCGGATCGCCGTCCTTGTTTGCCCGATCCCGAAGGCCCATGTAATCGGCCACGCGCTCATCGTCGGCTGATTCGATGGTGATGGCAGCCACGGCGCCAAACTCTATGTCCGCGGCCGACGCACGATGCCAGCGGTCGGGACTCCTCGATGATCAACTATCCTGGCGACAGTGATTAAAAATGACTAGTCGCAGGCTGGGGCGCATCGCTCTCTCGATTGCTGTTGTAGCGAGCACGGTCCTCGCCGGTGCCTTCATCGTTGCCAGCCCGTTGCAGGTCGCACGTGCAGCCGACGGCGACGTGACGAGAATTGCGGGAGGGCCGCTGCCGTATTCGCCGCCGAATCCGGTTGGCCCGGTCGCTGGCAATCAGGCGTGGTTCAGCGTGTACGCCGAGATGATCGTCGAACACGACGGATTTCTCTACATCCGCGACATTGAGGGAATCCACAAGGTCGACGCAGTTACGGGCAGCACGCAACGCATCGTTGGTACTGGTTATGGCACCGTGCCCGCGTCCGTGCTCCCAGCAGACGGCGTGGCGGCCGTCGGCGTAGGCATCAATTGGGAACGGACGCTGGCGGTGGGGCCCGACGGCGCTGTCTACTTCACCGCGAATGATGCGTCGGGCCTGATGAACCGCCTCTATCGGATCGACTCCAGCACTGGTGTGCTCACGATTGTTGCTGGCCTCACGCTCAACTATCTCGGGTATGACGGGTTGTTCGTCGATAGCGACAACTCAATCTGGCTCGCTGGCGCCACGGGCCCGTCGCAGTTCAGTATTCGGCGACTCGACGGCACTACCGGCTTGATCTCGACGGTCTTTGAGTTTGATTTTTCGGCCGCCGCAGGTGTTGGGAGCGCGCTACTTGGCTTCACACCCGATGGCGCGGCCTACGTCGTCGAAGACACATACGACACCTTCGACCCGTATGGGCTGTTGTCCAGACGCACCCTGCGAATCGATGCCAGTGGCGCCGTCCAGGTCGTGGCCGATCGTCAGACCAACTGCGACATCGGAATCGATGCGGGGACGATGGTTGACTCGCACCGCTGGATCGACCGCGGGGTGCGGAGTGTCACGACTTACGACTCAGTCGGGACCGCGACTCTGTGCACTGTCGATCTCGCCACTGGCGCAACGACCGAGCGCGTGCTGACCGGATCGATTGTCGAGTTCTTGAATCAAACTGGATCGCGCCGAGTGTTGGCCAACGCACTGACGACACTCAGCGATGGCACCTCGTACTTCGTGGATGCTGAGACCGACGGTAGGTACGGGGTCTTTCGCTGGGACGGTCCCGAGCCGGCGGAATTCGTCATGCGCAACGGCAATCAGTTGCTGTACGAAGGGCAACCGTTTCGGTTCACCGGCATCAACCTCTACGACGCCAACAACACCGCTGGCTGTGGTGGGCAATACGGCAGCGGCACAGCGTTGGGCACGGCCATCGACGAGATGGGTCAACCGCAGGTCATTCGCTCGTGGTTCTTCCAATCGCTGGCCACTGCTGGGGGTGCTCGCGATTGGACGGCGTTCGATCACACCCTCGCCGTCGCGCAAGCCAAGGGCGTCAGAATCATTGCGACATTGGGGAATCAGTGGTTGGACTGCGATGGACTAAACGGCGGTGGAGGCAAGTACAAAACCGAGGCGTGGTACGCGGGTGGCTACAACGTCGACGTTGACCCCGGAATGATCGTGTCGTATAGGGCCTGGGTCGCCGAGATCGTCGCGCGCTATCGCGATAACCCGACGATCATGGCGTGGGAGGTTCTCAACGAGCCCGAGGTGCGGGTCGCGCAGAACGGGGCCTGCGCATCGAGTGCGGCGAACCTGCTGAACGACTTCTCGTCCGACATCGCCGATCTCATCAAAGCGACCGACGCCAATCACTTGGTCAGCCTCGGCACGATCGGCGGCGGCCAATGCGGTTCCGACAATGCCAACTACGCGACCCTGCACGCGAACCCGAACATCGACTTGTGTTCGGTTCACGACTACCAACACCCCAACGACCCAATCGCCGGTGATCAGTTCAACGGCATCGCCAAACGCTTGGAACAGTGTCGAGCGATCAACAAACCGATCTTCGTCGGCGAAGCCGGGATGCAATTGCCCGAGACCGGTAATTCGACCGCCATCCGCGCAACAAAGTTGACGGCCAAGATGTCGGCGGAGTTTCGAGCGGGCATGGTCGGCTATGTGTTGTGGAGTTGGGCAAAGCCACCACGTGTTGCTCTCACACTTGCCGACGACATACACGACATCGGTCCCGGCGATCCGCTGCTGGCAACACTCGCAGTCGCGGCTTCATCGTGGCCGAACGACGGCGGCGATGCGGACAACGACGGGGTCAGCAATGCGATCGACGCGGGCGCAGGTTGGAACGACGGTGCTGGCACTAGCGGTGTCATCACTAACGCAAACGGGCTGAGCGCCGTCGTGCTGGATGCGCCAGCGCCCGCTGGCGTAACGATCTATGTACCAAGCGTCGGTCCGGTGCGCGCGATGACGGCGTCGACGTGTGGTGTCTCCGTCGAGATCGACGCTGGAACGGCGGCGACCCTCACGTGTGGTTCAATCACCGCCCAGGTCGCCACGGGTCAGGTCCGTGTTCGGCTGTCGAGTGACACCTTTGTGACCATCCCGGCGGGAGCGACGGCCAAGATTGACGTTGCAACCGACGGAACGTTCACCGTCGGCAATGTCGTCGGATCCGGTGTCAGCGTGACGGTAGAAGCTGCGACGACCGCGCTCGTCGCCGGAGCCGCGCCGCGTTCGTTCGCGGCCTGGACGTTCGTGTGGCTGTCGCCGCATGCTCCCAATTCGACACGCAATACTGCGAAGGCCGGCAAAGCGCTAGCGCTCCGATGGATCGTTCTTGATTCGAAGCTCCGTCCGGTGGACTCGGTGCAGCGGGTCACGCTGCGAGTCGTTACCGCCGCCGCATGCCCAAGAGGGCGAGTAGTTCCAGACGGCGCTCCAGTAACGATTACACGGGATAACGGATTGCGGTATCTGGGGCTTGGGATCTACGTCGCTTCGTGGACGCCACCAAAATCCTTGAAGGGGTCCTGTAAGGAGTTGCGCCTTGATCTCACAGAGGGGGTCACGCGCAGCGCGTTGTTCAGGTTCAGGTGATGAGTACCGAGGTCTAAACGGAGATGGTTGCGAACAGGTGTTCGTTCCGCCATACTGGCTGGCATGAATGCTCCGCCTGTGACCGATGCCGATCTGATCTGGCAGCAGTGCCTGTTCGCGTTCGAAGAACCGCAGGTCGCGGTCGACTTTGGCGGCCTCACCCGCACGTGGCTCGACGAGACGTCGTGGGTCGACTACGTGCCGCAGTGGTTGGGCGGCGCCGACCTGGTCTTTGCCGAACTGGTCGCGAAGCTGTCGTGGCAGCGGCGCGAAGTCACGATGTACGACAAGCGGGTCGCCGAGCCGCGGCTGACCAGTTGGTGGAGCTCGCTCGCTGGCGAGCACGAGCCGCTGCCAGTGCTGGGCAGTGCGCGATCGACACTCTCCACTCACTACGGGCGGCCGTTCGACTCGATTGGCTTCAACCTCTATCGCGACGGGCGCGATTCGGTTGCTTGGCATTCCGATCGCGAGCGTTACTACCAGGAAGATCCTGTGGTGGCCATCGTCAGTACTGGCGCGCCGCGCGCGTTCCAAATGCGTCCGATCGGCGGCGGGCAGTCTCAGCGTTGGCAGCTCGGCCTCGGCGATCTGCTCGTGATGGGCGGCGCCTGCCAGCACCAATGGGAACACTGCGTGCCGAAAACCGCCACCGCCGTCGGGCCGCGGCTCAGCATTATGTTCCGCCACAACATGGCCGATTGGCAGCCGCCTTCGTCGGGAACGTACAACCAGGCGTAATACTTGGCTGATGTCTCACCCACCCGGAACGACTGACACCGACCGCTACGCATTTGTTCCCGGCTCGGCGCCGTACCCGACGATCGTCTCCGCCGAGGGCTGTTGGTTGATTGCCGCCGACGGCCGCCGAATTCTCGATGGTGCTGCCGGCGCCATCGTCGGCAATATCGGATGGGGTCGCACCGAAGTCGCCGAGGCGGCGGCCAAGGTCATGCCAATCGGTTACGTGATCCCGCTGTGGCCAACGCCTAGTCGGTTGGCGTTGCAGGACGAACTGATTCAGCATTGGTTGCCAGAGGGCTTCAATCATGTCTTCTTCACCAGTGGCGGCAGCGAGAGCACCGACTCGGCCATCCGACTCGCTCGCGCCTATCAACTCGGCAAAGGTCGCGGCGATCGTTGGAAGGTCATCGGTCGTCACCCCAGCTACCACGGCATGACCATCGGCACGATGGCCGTCGCTAGCCACCTCGGTCGCCAGCAGGGTTACGAGCCGCTGCTGCTGTCCTTCCCAAAGGTTCCGTGGGACGACCCGGAACAGGTGTTGAAGGTGATCGAGCAGGAAGATCCGGCGACGATCGCTGGCTTCATCGCCGAACCGATCACCGGTGCAGCCGGTGGTTGCCTCACCGCCAGCGACGAGTACTGGCAGGTGGTCACCGACGCCTGTCGCGAGCACGACATTCTGCTGATCGCGGATGAAGTGATGACCGGCTATGGCCGCACTGGTTTGAACTTCGGACACCAACACTTCCCGATGCAGCCCGATGTGATCGTCGGCGGTAAGGGACTTGGCGGTGGGTACGTTCCACTCGGCGCTGTCGCGGCTAGCGACGAAGTGGCCGACGCGCTGATCGGATCCGGCTTCATGTACTTCACGTTCACTGGCAACGATGGAGCGTGCGCCGCTGGCGCGAAGGTGCTCGAGATCATGCGCCGCGAGAAATTGGTCGCACGCGCCGCCTCGCAGGGCGCCGTGTTAGGCACGCGCCTCCACGCAGAGTTCGATGCGCATCCTGCCGTCGCAGAAGTTCGTGGGCGCGGAATGTTCTACGGACTCGAGCTGCGTTGCAGTCGTGATGCGGTGGTGATGGCTGCGCTGGAGCGCGACCTCTGGGTCTACCCAGCGGGGTCTGGTCCGGTTCCAGATGCGGTGATGGTCGCGCCACCGTTTGTTGTGAGCGATGCCGAGATCGACCAGATCGTTGCCGGGCTGCGCGAAGCCATCGACGCCGTGTACAGCGGCTGACATGACAGGAACCGTTGCACTAGAGGGTGTCGTTGCACTAGAGGGTGTCGTTGCACTAGAGGGTGGCGGGCCGTTCGTTGCTCACGACGACCTCGATCGGCGACTACTCGCTGCGGTTGGCGCGCAGAAGGTCTTGGTGCTGCCGACGGCCGATGCGTTCGAACACCCCGAACGATTGATCACGGCGGCGATGTCGTGGGGCGAACGGCTCGGATGCGAAGTCGAAGCTCTGATGGTGCTCCGCCGTGGAGAAGCGATGGAGGCTGGCGCTGCCGACGTAGTTCGCGCCCAACGCGCCGTGTACCTCGTCGGCGATCAGCCGTTGCATCTGCGTTCAGTCCTGAAAGACACGCCGCTGTGGGACGCGTTGCTGGAAGTTTTTGCGAGTGGTGGGCTTGTGGTCGGCGTCGCGGGCAGCGCGGCCGCGCTCTGCGACCCGATGGTCGATCCGCGCGGAGGCGCGTTCACACTTGGTCTCGGCTTGGTAACCAACCTCGCGCTCGTCACCGAAGCCGAGTCGTGGTCGCCGGAGCGGCGTCATCGAACTCGCGAGCTAGCGAACACGACGTTGGCTGTGCTTCGCACGGGCGATGCCCTGGTGCGCAACCAATCCGTGTGGGAACTAGTGGGCGACGTCGAAGTGCACGGCGACCTGCCGGTTACCTAAACGACTCGGAGCTAGTTACGACTGCGAGCTAGATCACGACTCGGCGATCGTGATGCTTTCGATGATGACCGGCGTGGTTGGCGAATTGCCGCCGGCGGGGTCGGCGGTGGCCGCGATCGCAGCGATGGTGGTGTCGAGTCCGTCGGTCACCTGGCCGAACAATGAAAAGTTCGGCTGCAGATTGGCGCCGGCCGGGCCGGTGACGACGAAGAACTGGCTGCCGTTCGTGTTGACGCCAGAGTTCGCCATGACGATAGAACCGATCTTGTAGTCGCCCTCGGCGGGGAGCTCGTCGTCAAATGCGTACCCGGGCCCGCCGCTACCGTTGCCTGCCGGGTCGCCGCACTGCGCAACGAAGTCGAGTGGGATGCGGTGGCACGTCAGCCCGTCGTAGAAGTGATAGCGACTGAGCACCACAAAGTTGTTGACCGTGTTCGGTGCCTTCGCCGCGTCGAGCACAACCGTGAACTCACCGAGGTTTGTCACAACTGTGGCGGCGTACGTCTTGGTCGCATCGATGCACATCGGCGGCGCTTCGGCGAAGTTGGTCTCGCGTGCTGACGAGCCGTCGGCCTCGGGGCAGGGCGTCGGCGCTGCGACAGCGGCCTGCGTCGAGGTGGTTTCGATTGGCTCGCCAGGAATGATCGACTCGACGTCGATGACAAAGCTCAGCGTTTCGCCCGGGCCGATCGCGCCGCTGCCTTCATCGCCGTAGGCGAGATCAGGCGGGATATCGAGTTGGCGGCGACCGCCGGCCTTGACGCCCACCAGTCCCTGATCCCAACCCTCGATCACGCGTCCGACCCCGAGAACCACCGGAAACGGATCGGTGTCCCAGTTGCTGTCGAACTCGGTTCCGTCGCTCGACAGAACGCCGACATAGTGAACGGCCAGAGTGTCGCCTGCTTTGGCAGGCTCACCGACACCCTCGGTGAGATCGGTGATGACCAACTCGGTTGGCAACTCGGCGGGAACAACGACTTGCGGCTTCTCGGCCGTCGCTGTCTTGTCGTCGCTGAGCAGGGCGCTGATTCCGGCCACTGCTACGACCGCCACGACGAGCAGGCCGATCCACAGGCCGCGCCGCTTGTTCTTGCTCTTACGCGCTTGCTTGGCCATCTGTTGCAGGCGTACCTGGCGGTTGGCCTTCTGTCGTTCACGTTTGGTGGTAGCCACGAGCAGTGGAGGCTAGCGGTCGGAGTGTGAAGGTTTCCTCAAGACTTCCCAGCCGAACGCCGATGCTCACGTCGATGCGGCGAACAAAGCACCTCATTGCTCGGGTCACCGTGCTGGCCGGCTTCGCTACCGGCCTCGCTTATCTGCTCTGGCGCGCCCTGTTTTCGCTCGCTGGAACCGACCTGTGGCTTTCCGTTCCCGTGCTGCTCGTTGAGGCGACCGGTTTAGCGGGCAGCTCGTTGCTGGCGTGGGCGCTGTGGCCGCACCCGGTGGCGCAGCCAGTTCTGGTTGGCGCGGTGGATGCCGTCGATGTGATCGTGCGGGTGCAACACCAGCCCGAACACGAGCTACGGGCGACGCTCGTGGCGTTGCGATCTGTTGCATTGGTCAGCAAGGTCCTCGTCGTCGACGCGACTACAGACAACGACGAAATCGCGGGCGCCGTCGCCAGAGTTGGGACGGCCCGTTTCCTATTACTCGATGCGGGCGACGTGCCAACCCCCGACATCGTCACGCGACTGGCGCCATCGTTCGGCGACGAACGCGTCGCAGTTGTGCAGGGACTCGGTGCTTCCTTCGCGGAGGATTCCATCGAGTACGGCCCGCACGGTCGCCACGATCTGACCTTCGAACGGGAAGCGCTCAATCCCGCGCTCGGCTCTCGAGGGTGCGCTGTATGGACGGGCAGCGGCTCGCTGGTCTCAGTCGATGCGCTGCGTGAAGCATTGGTAGCGGTCGACGCGACGGCGACGACACTCGAGATGCAGTGGGCGTTGTCAGCCGCTTTGCTGTCCGCAGAATGGCGCATCGTTGCACCTGCCGACCACGCCGTCGTCGCACTACGCGTCGAACACGACGAGTCTGTTGTGTACGCCGATCGGCGCGCACGCGTGCATGGTGCGCGCCGGCTCGTCGGTGGGTGCGGCCAGACGTTCACGCGGCGGCAGCGGCTGGCGCTGCTCGCATGGTGCGTGCGCCCGCTTTCCGGGCTGCGCCGCACGGCATTCATCGCGGTTGTCGTAGCTGCTCTCTACGCCGGCTCGGCACCCTTTGGCGCGCCGCTGACGGTAATGGTCGCCGCTTGGATACCAGGCTTTGTCGCCACGTCAGTCGGGCTGTATTCGCTGAGCGGCTGGACCCTGCGCCCTGGCGACCGCACACGCTGGTCACTGCTCACGATGGGACCGGCATGCGGCAGTTGGCGCCCGACGACCGTTGCATCGTCGCCTCGCGCGCGGTTCGGGGCTGGCCTTATCGTCGCCATCACCGCTCTATGCCTCGTGCTGGTGCTGCGCGGAATCAGTGATCAGTTCACCCATGCGTTGGGACGCATGCCGCGCGAAGCTCTTGTCGGCTTGACAGTCGTTGCCTTGTGGTCGCTGGCGTTGGCCTTGGATGTTGTGCGCCTACTCCCGCGACGATCGCGACGGCGCCGGGGCGCACGCGTGGTGTCGTTGCTGTCGGCGGTTCTCGGTGAGAGATCCGCGAGGATTGTCGACCTCACACCGCAAAGTGCTGGATTGCTGAGCCAGACGGCCGTCACCGTCGGCGAACGCGCATTGTTGACATCGACGATTACCACGACGTCGGGCACCACCGACCTGCGCGTACCGTGCGTCGTGCGCAGCGTGACTTCCGGAGACGACACATGGCGAATCGGCGTGCAGTTTGACTGCATCACCGACGATGCTCTCGCCGACGCACTGAGCGAATTTTGTACCGTCGAAAGAATGTGGGTGTGCCTCGGAGTCGCGGCGGATTCATCGACGCTCGACGTCCGTGGCACGAACTACGTCTTTGAGCAGGACATCAATGTTCTCGACGAGCCCTTTGTTGGCAGCGGCATTCTTCGTTTCGCTGCCTTCTTTGCCCTTATTGGCGCCGTTGCCAGTTCCGTGTCGTGGCTGGTCGGCGCGTTCGCCGGTGCAATCGCCGTCAGCCTGCTAGTTCCGCGTCGTCGTCTTTCTCGCCCGATTTGGCAATGAGGTAACCGACCGCGCGTTCGGCCTTTGAATAGCGATTGACCAGGCTCCAGAAGTCTGGGGTATGGCCGCCGACCGCAAGGTGACACAACTCGTGCACGATGACGTAGTCAAGCACCCAGTTCGGAAACGCAGCGAGACGCGTACTCAATCGAATCTCGCCGGAATCGAGGGTGCACGTTCCCCAACGTCCACTCATCGTGTCGTCCCAGCGGATCTCTTTCGGACGCGGTAGATCGTGGCGCCGCGACAGTGCCAACGCCCGATGGCGCAGGTTGATGCGATCGGTCGAGAGTTGGCGCCGGTAACTCGCTGCCATCTTCTCAACCCACTCAGCTTCCTCGGCGCGACTCATCCACGATGGAACGGTGATGTGCAGCACGTCGCCGATCAATTGCGCGCCCACTGTGCGCTTGCGTCGCTTCGAGCGCAGCACTTCGACCGTAAAGGGTGGCTTCGTTTCCTCGAAGCCGGGAAGCTGCAATGCCCCCTCATTCGACCGTGCACTCACGCTCGGCCCGCATTCATAGCGTGTCTCCGGAGGCTGGCCGTTGTGATTCCAGATCGATAAGGCTGACGACCTCACCAATTTCCACCTCACCATCCTCGAACACATGGAACCAGCAACCACCGAGATTGGCGAAGCGAAGCGAAGCCTTGGCCTGTGAAGTCGCGTCGCCGACCCCTTTGGCGATCAGCAGTTCGCGATGCAGAGTGCGCATCACTCCGGCGTGTGTGATGACCAGCGCCTCGCGACCGGGATGTTGCGCGGCAATGGTCCGCAACGCTCGCAGACCGCGGGAGAACACATCCGCGATCGGCTCGGCGCCTTCGGGCCGACGATGCGCGGCGAGGTAACCGGGCCAGTTCTCCTCGATTTCTGCGATCGTCAAGCCTTGCCAGGGGCCAAACGCGTTCTCCATCAGGTCATCCATCAACTGCACCGGTCCGATACCGAGGCTCTCGGCGATGATCGCGGCGGTGTTGGCTGCGCGCTGCAGACTGCTGGCGTAAACACCGTCGAAGAGACCCAGCAACTTGGCAGCCTCTACCGCTTGCAGCATTCCCGCATCGGTGAGTGGAGGATCGGCTTGGCCTTGCCAGCGACCAACCGCGTTCCATTCGCTCTCGCCGTGGCGCAGCGCGAGGACTCTTGTGCGGGTTCCTGTGCGAACAGCGGCCATGGGCGCGAGGGTACCGTCGCGATTCATAGCCGTCCCACTCACCAGCCATCGCACTAACCTGATGGTGTGGCAACACTCAGACTCTTCGCTTCGGCACGCGAGTCCGCGGGCACAGGTCGCGCGCAATTCGATGGTGCGACCGTTGGCGATGTGTTGGCTGCGGCTGGCGCGACGTTCGGTCCGTCGTTCGTGGCCGTGCTTCCGAATTGTAAAGTCTGGCTCAATGGTGATCCCGCCGAGCTAACGGCCGCCGTCGGAACAGCCGATGAGGTAGCTGTGCTACCGCCCGTGAGTGGAGGATCGATATGACTGCCAAGGTGCCATCGGAATCAGAGTTCGACGCGACTGCGCTGACGCTCGACGATCTACGTTCTCTGCGGTCGGAGCTTCAGCATCTGGACGACGCGGTCAGCTATGTGCGTCGGCTTGTGCAGGCGCGCCTCGACTTCGTGCGCGCCGAGATGCGCTATCGCAGCGATGGCAGCAAGCGCGACATCACCGACGAGATTCCAAACATCCTTGGTGAGCACCTCACCGGTGGCTCGGCGCGCCCGCCGCGTCCTGCCGACGACTTCAGTACCCATGCGTTGGCGATCGAGCTCGAGCAACTGTGCGACGACGCGTGCAGCACCGATCTGCCGGCGATGACACCCGACGAGTTGGCGGCGTACGCCAGTCGGCTGTACGACTTCGAACAGATACGGTCGCGCGAGCGTCGCGATTTGTTCGCTCGCATCGATGGTCTCAGTGCCGAACTGGTTCGCCGCTATCGCGATGGCGAGGCGAACGTCGACGGCCTTCTCGTCGACTGACGCCATCGATTCCGAAATGGCCGCTGTGCGCAACGAGTTCGACAAGCGGCTGGCCGATGTCGGCGACTTCATCCGCACCCAACGCGAAGTAGCGCGCATGAGCGTGCGTCGACTGGCCGAGGTTGCGGGCGTCAGCAATCCGTACCTGTCTCAGATCGAGCGCGGCTTGCGTAAACCGTCGGCCGAAATCCTGCAGCAGATCGCGAAGGCGCTGCAGATCAGTGCCGAAACTCTGTACGAAAGGGCCGGGTTTCTGGCCCCCGACGCGCAAGCGCGAGGGGTACGGGCCGCGATCGCAGCTGATCCGCAATTGACGCCCGAGCAACAACAGGCGCTACTCAACGTCTACCAAAGCTTCGTCGGCCACGACTAGTTCCCCCTGCCCACTGGGGAATCCGCCAATCGCGGAATGTCGACTCGGGAGATAGGGTTTCAAGTCCTCGTGCAACGCGTTGCTGTACTTTCGCTCCACACGTCGCCGCTTACCCAGCCGGGTTCGGGCGACAGTGGCGGCATGAATGTGTACGTGCGCGAGTTGGTGTCGGCGCTCTCCCAGGCCGGGGTCGACTGCACCACCTACACCCGCCGTACTAGCGCCGATCAGTCCGATGTCGTCCAGGTCGAGCCCGGTCACCGGGTCGTGCATGTCTCGGCAGGCCCGTTCGACCTCGCGAAGGAACAACTGCCGGGGGTGCTGCAGGAATTCGGCGACGAGGTGATGGAACACATCAAGAACGACTCGCCGGCCGACGTACTGCACGCCAACTACTTCCTCAGCGGCCTCGTGGCGCACCGCCTGAAGCACGAACTCGATATCCCGTTCGTGAGCACGTTTCACACGCTGGCGCGCGTGAAGGCGGAGGGTGGCGACGTTGAGCCGGCATGGCGCGACCGCGCCGAGCACGAAATCATCAGCTGTGCCGATGCAATTTTGGTCAGCTGTACTGAGGAAGAGCGCCAGTTCCGCCGGCTGTACGGAAACCCGCGCGGCCGCATTGAGATCGTCGCTCCCGGCGTCGAGCACGCCTTCTTCGCACCCGGTGATCGCGGCGGCGCTCGCCGGGCGCTCGATCTTCCTGCCGATGTTCCGGTGCTGTTGTTCGTCGGCCGGATCCAGCCGTTGAAGGCACCCGATCTTGCAGTGCGGGCGCTCGCCGGTCTACGGCGCAGCGATGCTTTGTTGCTAATCGTTGGCGGTGCCAGCGGGCAAGAAGGCGATCGCGAGATGGCGCGACTGAACGCGTTGGTCGAAGAACTCGGCCTCACTGGCCAGGTGCGCTTCGTGCCGCCGCAGCCGCATCACATTCTCAGCACGTACTACCGCGCCGCCGATGCGGTGGTGGTTCCTAGTCGCAGCGAGAGCTTCGGACTCGTCGCGCTTGAGGCTTCGGCATGTGGCATTCCGGTCGTCGCTTCCGGCGTCGGTGGTTTGTTGACGCTCGTCGATCACGGCGAGACCGGTTACCTAGTGCACGATCGCGATCCGGCGATGTTCTCGCAATACCTGCGCGAGATCATCGATCATCCCGCTCACGCGGCAGCACTCGGCGCGCGCGGCGCCGAACGGGCGAAGGCATATACGTGGGGATTTGCTGCCGCTCGGTTGCGCCGCACCTACAGCGACCTTGCTGTGCGCGAGTTGGTCGCCTGCGAGTGAGCGACTACTACCTGCCGCCGACGCTGCAGGAGTGCGAGGCATCGATCGACGAATGGTTGCGTGGTTTCGCGCGCGGCAACGAGACGTTCGAAGCGATCGATCGCGGTGAACTTGGTGAACCCGAACCGCGCTGGTATGTGCGGTTGCGCGGGGAAGAGAAGGAACACATCACGCTGTGGTTCACGCTTGGCCAACGGACGCTGCGCTTCGAGGTCTACGTTCTGCCCGCGCCGCAAGAGAACGTGGCTGCGGTGTATGAGTTGGCGCTGCGCCGCAACAACAAATTGGTCGGTGCGCACTTTGCGATCGGTGTCGAGGATGCCATCTTTTTGCGCGGCGAGCTACCGCTGACTTCGCTCACGGAGGCGGAACTTGACCGCGTCGTCGGTTCCCTATACGCCTATGTCGAGCAGTCATTTCCAGCGCTGATCCGATTGGCGTTTGCGAGCAAGTTCGCCTGACGCCTGACGCCTGCCGTTGAGATTGCCGTTGCCGCCGCGCCCGGCCGCATGTACCCAGTACTGATGCCGGGTGAGTGGCCTTCGGGGAAGTCGACCGCTCACCCGGCGATCCGGCCACGCTGCGTAGCCTGAGTGCATGATCTTCTCGTACCGGCTGGCAGTTGTAGGTGGGGGCAACATGGGTGCCGCATTGGTCGGAGGGCTACTCAACGCGGCCGCTGGCGATTGGTCCGCCGGAGAAATCGCGGTCGTGGAAGTGCTGGCGGCGCGCGCGGACGCGTTGCGCGAGATGTTCCCCGGTGTGACTGTTGGCGATGTCGTTCCGCCGTGTGTTGCGGCGGTGATCGCGGTGAAGCCTCCCGACGTCGCTGCTGCTTGCACTGCCGCGGCGGCAGCCGGTGCGACGCGCGTGTTGAGTATCGCTGCCGGTATTCCGCTCACATCGCTGCAAGCCGCCGCGGGGGCGACGGTTGCGGTCGTGCGCGCGATGCCCAACACTCCTGCCTTGGTCGGGCAGGGTGCGGCGGCAATTAGCGCCGGTGCGACGGCCACCGACGGCGACATGGCGTGGGCGGAGAGCATTCTCGGGTCCGTCGGAACAGTCGTGCGCGTTCCCGAAGCGGAACTCGATGCGGTCACCGGATTGGCGGGGAGCGGGCCTGCCTACCTCTTCTTGGTCGCGGAGGCGTTGATCGAAGCGGGCGTCGCTGCTGGGCTCAGCCACGAAAACAGCGAGGCGCTCGTGACGCAACTGTTTGTCGGTTCGTCGACGTTGCTTCGCGAGCGGGGCGAACCGGCCGAGTTGCGCCGAATGGTGACCTCGCCGGGCGGAACGACAGCAGCCGGATTGCGCGTGTTGGACGAACGCGGTGTCCGCGACGCCTTTGTTCAGGCCGTATTGACCGCGAAAGCGCGCAGCATCGAATTAGGCAAGAGCTAACCGCGTAAATGCGTCTGGAAGAAATCGGGGTGTGACGCTTTTCTCACCCCCAAAAGTGTGCCTATTGTTCATCCGGTCGCAAGACCGCCGAGTGATTCGTCACACGGGTGTCGCGCCCCGCAAGGGCTGCGCCGTAGAGGGCTGGTGCCATCGGGGGGTTGGCATCGGCCCTCTTCGTTTTTTGCGGTGACGCCCAACTTGCCGTGACGCCCGATTTTCAGTCGGCCGCTAGCGTTGGCCGCCCATGGGTAGACGGTTCGACACGATCTCGTTTCTGAGCGACCTTGGTGTTGTCGACGAGCACGTTGGGGTGGTGAAGGCGATCGTCCGCGACCTTGCTCCTCACGCCCGGGTTATCGACCTGACCCATCACATCGCACCGCACGACGTGCGCGCCGGAAGTCTCGCGCTGGCGCGTGCAGTCACCTATCTGCCGGCGGGTGTGGTGTTGGCTGTGGTTGACGGCGGCGAACGGCGCGCGGTCGCTGTTGAAGTCGCTGGCGGCAAAGGCGTGCTGATTGGCCCCGACAATGGATTACTCGCTTCCGCCGTCGCGATGGTGGGTGGTGCCGAGCGCGCCGTCGTGTTGGACCGCGACGAGTTCCACCTGGCCAGCCCGGGGGCAATCCTCCCCGTTCGCGATGTCTTCGCGCCCATCGCGGCGCACCTTTGCAATGGCACCGACCTTGCCGATCTCGGTCGCTTGGTCGACGCCGAGAGCCTCCTGCCCGGGGTCGTTCCCCTTGCCCGCGACATCGACATCGACGACGCCGACGCGGTGGGCGTCAAAGCCGAGGTGTTGTGGATCGATCACAACGGCAACTGCCAACTGAACATCGGCCCCGACGACGTGTCGCCGTGGGGCGACGTCGAAGGAATGCGGCTGCAGGTCACCGCCGGCGACCAGACACGCTCTGTGTTGCGGGTCGGGCGTGCTGGCGTGTTGGGACCCGGTGCCATTGGTTTGCTGCTTGACGGCTCCGGTTTGCTGACGCTGGTTCTCGATCGTCGCTCGGCGGCCGAGGAGTTATCGCTGGCTGCGGCCGATCAGGTCACCCTGCAACCAGGCACCGATGATGGCGCGCCGGGTGCTGCTGCTGTCTCGGTGCCCATCCAACTGCGGCGGTAACGTTCAGCAATGCGCCCCGCCATCACGCTCACGCTCGGTTTGCTGCTTGTTGCGATCCTCGCCGCCAGCATTATCTCGCTGGTGCGTCTGTGACCGTCGACGCGGCTACACCGACGAACGCGCCTGCAACTACCAACCTCGCGCACATCATTGATGGTCATGCGGCCGACCGCATCGCGATCATCAGCCGTGGGCGCGAGACGACATACGGCCAACTTCGCGATCAGGTCGCGCATGTGCGCGGTGGCCTACGGGCGCTCGGCCTCGGTAAGGGCGATCGCATTGCGTTGCTATGTGGCAACGGCCGCTATTTCGTAGATCTCTACCTCGCCGCGCTCGGGCTCGGTGCCGTCACGGTGCCGCTCAATCCCGCCAGTCCGGCACCGGAGATCGAACGCGAGTTGCGCACGGTTGAGGCGAAGGTTGTCGTTGTCGAACCAGCGGCTGCGCAAGCGTGGTCGCAGATCAATCGCAGTGCACTTGCCAGCGTGCAGCACGTCGTCGGCACCGAACCGGGGACAATCGCCGGCGCCGACAGCACATTCGACGATCTGCTCGTCGCCGAGCAGTTGCCCGCGATCGATCTCGACCCCGACGATCTGGCGGCCCTCATCTTCACCAGCGGTACCGCCGGTTCGCCCCGCGCCGCAATGCTCAGCCACGGCAATCTGCTGAGCAACCTCGACCAGAGCAGTAGCACCGACGGCATCCGTGACGACGACATTGTCTACGGTGTGCTGCCGCTGTTTCACATTTTCGGGCTGAATGTCGTGATCGGACTCGGACTGTCACGCGGCGCCACGCTGATTCTCGTCCAACGGTTCGATCCCTTCACTGCCTTGGAGACAATTCGAGATCGCAAGGTCACCATTATCCCCGGCGCGCCGCCGCTGTGGCTGGCGTTTAGCCATATGGACGGCAACGCCGATGCACCAGCCGACAGTTTTGCCACCGTGCGCTTGGCACTCACTGGCGCCGCCAAGATGCCCGAAGAAGCAATGCGTCGGCTGAAGGAACGCTTCGGCCTGTCGCTGCTGGAGGGTTACGGCCTGACCGAAGCGTCGCCGGTCGTCACCAGTTCGGCGGGCATGGAGGTCAAGATCGGGTCGGTCGGCAAGGTGCTCGACGGCATCCAGGTTCGCCTCGTCGATGAGAACGGCGACGATGCTCTGGAGGGCGACGCCGGCGAGGTATGGGTGAAAGGGCCCAACGTGTTCAAGGGCTACCTGAATGAACCAGAGGCAACTGCGCGTGTGTTGAGCGCCGACGGTTGGTTGCGAACCGGCGACATTGCCGTCGTCGACGACGATGGCTACCTCTATTTGGTCGATCGCGCCAAGGACCTCATCATCGTCAGCGGCTTCAATGTGTATCCCGCGGAAGTCGAAGGTGTGCTGCTCGATCACGCCGACGTTGCCGAGTGCGGAGTCGTCGGCGTGCCACATCCGCATACGGGCGAAGCGGTCAAGGCATTCGTAGTGCTCAAGCCCGGTGCGCGTGCGGACGAAGATTCGCTGGTGTCGTGGTGTCTCGACAACCTGGCGCGCTACAAGTGCCCGTCGAAAGTTATGTTCGTGGACGAGTTACCGCGCAATGTCAGCGGCAAACTCCTTCGGCGTAGCTTGATGTAGCGACGGTTTGCTGGTCGTTTTTCCAGTTGAATTCCCCGTGGCGACCAGGAATCCCGCGAAGAGTACGCAGATACCGATCAGCAGTGTGATTGCGAAAGCGCGATCCTTGCCGAGGCGACCGGCGAGTGTGCCGCTGGCGCTGAGTACCAACGTTCCGATGGCGATCAACACATTGCCCCAGACCAGGCGAGCGCCGGTTGAGCGCCGCGGATGCCAAACGCTCCACACGGCACCGGCCACGATGATCAACGCCGCGACGCCGGAGCCGACGGCGGCGAGAACGCGTGGAGCAACACCGAACACGTCCCTGCCCGTGGGTAACTCGTCACCGCCGACGTGTGCACGCGTGGGCGCAAACAGCACGACGCCGGCCGCGAAGCCCGACACCAGTGTCAGCCAGCCCCGAACGCGGTCCGCGATCCGACGTTCGGCGAGCAGGTACACGGTGCCCAGCGCTAGCCAGGGCACGTTCAAGATCGCGCCAGCCAAGTAGAAAACGCGGAAGGCACCCAGACCCCAACCCACCGACTCGGCCCACCACAGTGCGCCGGCCCCGAGAGCGAACAGTGCCAACGAGATGGTCCACGCCAGGTCGTGCGGTCGCCGCCGACGTAGCCATCGGTCGAGGGTGGAGAGCGCGAATGCGCTGGCCACGAGGGTGGCGGCAGCTGCAAGCGCGGCGTTCATCGCCGGCAGAGTAACGCGAAGGGGCGGGCTTTGTGAACGCGTGCACGAATGCCTAACGTGAGCAGCGGTATGTCCGCCGACCGTTTCAGCAAGCAAAATCGCCGCCGAATCCCCGATGCAACCGTGTCGCGGCTACCGGTGTACCTGCGCATCCTCGGCGAGCAGCGCGATCTTGGCATCGACAGCATCTCATCGGATCGGTTGGCTGAACTTGGTGGGGTCAATGCGGCCAAGGTGCGCAAGGACCTCAGCTATCTGGGCAGCTACGGCACTCGCGGTGTCGGTTACGAAGTCGAGTACCTCATCTTTCAGATTCAGCGTGAGTTGGGCCTGACTCACGATTGGCCGGTGGTCATCGTTGGCGCCGGCAACCTGGGGCAGGCGCTCGCGGGCTACGGCGGCTTTGGCGAGCGTGGGTTTCCTGTCGCGTCGATTGTGGATGTCGACGCCGCCAAGGTCGGGACTGTGCTCGGCGGGGTGCGCGTGCGTGGGGTCGACGATCTGCGCCAGATCGTGCAGAGCAAGCAGGTCAACATTGGCATTGTTGCCACGCCTGCCAGTGCCGCGCAAGACGCAGCCGATCGCTTAGTTGCAGCAGGGGTCACCAGCATTCTCAACTTCGCGCCCACCGTACTGACGGTGCCGGCAGGGGTTGAGGTGCGCAAGGTCGACCTCGCAGTGGAGTTGCAGATCTTGAGCTACTACGAGCAACGTCGCATCGGTGGTGCGCTGCCCGCAGCGGGCGCGCGATCCGCCAGCGCGAGCTAAGCCGTTGATGAGCGCCGAGTTCCCTGCACTGGGCGTCGCGGAATGAGTCGGCCTCACGACGTATTGCGAATCGCCACTCGTGGCAGCGCGCAGGCGAAGGCGCAGGCGAGTGCGGTCGCCGACGCATTGGCGGCGCGTCATCCGGGTCTGCGCGTCGAACTAGTTCTGGTCGAGACGCTGGGCGACAAGCGCGCCGACGTGCCGTTGCACACGATTGGGGGGCAAGGCGTCTTCGTGAAAGAAGTGCAGCGCGCCGTGCTCAACGGCGACGCCGAGGTCGCGGTGCACAGTGCCAAAGATCTTCCGTCGTCGGCTGCAGTCCGCGGGCTGGAGGATTTCGATGCCGCCGAGTTGTCCATCGCCGCGTTCTGCGCGCGTCGCGATCCGCGCGATGCGCTGGTCGGCGCCGCGTTGGCCGACCTGCGACCCGGCGCAACGGTGGCCACCGGCTCAGTACGACGCGGCGCGCAACTGGCGCATGTACGGCCCGACCTGCAGTTCACGGAACTGCGCGGCAACATTCACACGCGCCTCGGCAAGGTGCCGCCCGGTGGCGCGTTGGTGATGGCTGTCGCCGCACTTCAGATTCTCGACCTCACAGACGTCATCGCGGAGTACCTGCCTGTCGAGCCGTTCGTGCCGTCGCCGGGCCAAGGGTGTGTGGCCGTTGAATGTCGCTCGGGTACCTGGGTCGCCGAGTTGCTCGCTGGAATCGACGACCCGCCATCGCGGGCGGCGGTCGAGACCGAGCGCGCGTTTCTTGCCGCGCTTGGTACCGGATGCTCGCTTCCCGTCGGCGCGTACGTGGATGGCGACGAGTTGATTGGCTTTCTGGCGCGGCCAGAGGTCGCTCGCGTGCTGATTCGTCGAGTCGCCGTTCCCGACGGGGTCGAGCGCATGCAGATTGCTGCGGTTTTGGCAAGGGAACTGCACGAGGAGTTGCACGAGTCGTGAGCTCGGTGCTCGCCGGTCGCCGGATTGTGATCACCCGCGCAGCCGAGCAAGCCGACGAGTTGGCCGCGCTGCTGCAGCAAGTCGGGGCGGTGCCGATCGTGATCCCACTGATCGAAATCGTTCCCGACGTCGCGGAGGTCACGCGGCTCGCCGACCTCGCCGCCGCTGACGTCGCCGGCTTCGATTGGCTGATCGTCACGTCGCCCAACGGCGCCGCGTGCGTTGTGAATGCCTTTGCGCAACGACCGGGATTGTCTCGCTGCCGCTTCGCTGCGGTCGGCTCGACCACGGCCGAGGTGTTACGTGCGGCTGGGATCGAGGTGGCATTTGTTCCCGGCGTGCAATCGGCAGCGGGGATGCTTGCCGAGATCACCGAGGTCAGAAACGTCGACGCGGTGTTGCTAGTTCAGGCCGCCAACGCCAATCGCGCGCTGGAAGACGGCTTACGCGGGCTCGTAGCGGCGGTGACCGTCGTTGCTCCGTACCGAACGGTCACCGCCCGCATCAGCACCGGGCAGCAATTGGCCGCCCTCGCAGCCGATGCGGTGCTCTTTGCCAGTGGCTCGGCGGCGCAGGCGTGGGTCGACGTTTTCGGTGACTCGACACCACCGATCGTCGTGGCAATCGGGCCACAGACCGCGGTCGCTGTGACGGACGCTGGACTTAAGGTAAGTGTTGTTGCGGCCGATCATTCCCTGTCCGGAATGATCGCGGCGCTGGAACAGCATTTGTCAGGCCAGCGTTAAGATCCTGAAACTCCTGGTCCAAGGTCTGCACACACGAAGTCATCACCTCAACGACATGCACCTGCAACGCTCGACATACCCTCGCCGCCGGGCCATCTTTGTTGGTCTTGGCGTCCTGCTGACGGCCCTGGGAGCAACCCAGGTTGCCGCTGATCGGCGCGCTCCTGCGCAATCGACGCAGCAGTTGCCGATGGCTTTCGTCGAATCAGTTCGATCGCAAACGCCGACTGTGTCTGCCGATGGGCGCTGGGTGGCCTACTCGGGGCTTCGCGAGTCGCAAGCGACGGACCCCGTCAACCAAAGCATCACGGTGCTGCAGGAAAACACGACTTGGCTGAAGGATCGTGCTGACAACTCGCTGATTGACCTGTCGCCAAGGCGCGCCGAGTTGCGCGTCGGCAACACCGTGTGGCCCGTGATCAGCGGCGACGGTTGCACGGTCACCGTCGTGACTGAATTGGCGCTCGATCTGTTCCGCGACGACGACCTCGGCAATCGCTGGGACGTGTACCGCTTGCTGCTTCCGCATTGCGATGGCGAACCCGGCGACTGGGAACTGGTGTCGGCCAGCAGTGGGTCTGGTTTCGACGTCACCGCTGGCGACAACGCCAGCCCGCTGTATCCGCCAGCGGTATCGGCCGACGGCAATCAGGTCGCCTATACGCATCAGTTCGCTCCGCTTGCGGCCGCTGAGGTTTTGGGGGTGACCGTCGTTGATCTCACGATCGCAATCGGTCAGTCCGCTCGCTCCATTGCTGTCGCTGGCACGCCAGCGGTCGCACCGAGTTCGACGTTCCGGTTCCACGGCCAACGCGAGCCAACGATCAGCGCCGACGGCTACGTGGTGGCGTTCAGCTCCGATGCCGTCTCCGACGCGCCGCAGCCAGAGTGGGGGACCGGTCTCGTTGAGGGCGGGTTCGCCGTCTCCAATGTGTACGTCTGGGATCGCACACCGCCCGTCGACCCCTCGCTTGTCGACCCCTCGCTTGTCGACCCTTCGCTTGTCGACCCTGCAGCTAGACCCGCCGACTCGGGTGTCGCGACGATCAAGGCGATCTCGCTCGCTGCGGCTGGCGCGACCGGCGATGCCACTAGCCCTGCGTTGTCGGGCAATGGTCGCTTCGTCGCATTCGTGTCGACGGCGAGCAACCTGATCCCCGGAGCAACGTTGCCGCCGTGCGGCGAGGTGTGTCTACCGCAGGTCTACCTCTTTGATCGCAGCGACAACTCGCTGCGCCTCGCAAGTCGGCAGCCTGGCGACCCCGCCTCACCGCCCGTCGCAGCCGATGCCGGTGCCACACAGCCGTCGTTGAACTACGGCGGCGAGGAATTGCTCTTTGTCAGTCGTAGCAACAACCTGTTCCCGACCCGCAGCCTGAGCGTCGGCGATGCTGCTGATGGCGACATCGTGTTGGCGCTTCCGGCGTTGGGCACGATCGACCGCGTCTCGGTGCTCGCCGATGGCATCACGCCGGCCCCAGCCGCCAACTCGCACCCGCGGGTTTCTGCAGTCGGTCGCGTCGTCGTATTCGACACTCTCGCCGGCACGGCATTTCCCGAAAGCGGTAGCAGTACTCCCGAGATTGGCCGTCAGGTCGCCATCGTCGATCACGCACCAGTGCTCTCGCTCGCCGATCTCGACGTTGGCACCGTCGCTGTTTGGTTCCCGGGTCCGGAATGGTTCCTCGTGCTGTCCAATAGCGGTCCGTCGTCGTTCTTGGCTGCGACCGCGACCGTCGACAACGACGACTTCCTGATTACCGGCGGCAGTTGCCTCGAGCAAGCGGTCGCAGTGGCGCCCGGCGATTCGTGCACCGTCAAGTTGATGCTGCTGCCGAGTGCAGCGGGCCAACGCAGTGGCACGTTGACCGTCAGCGAGGAAGGCTTTGGCGCCGTCTCGATCTCTGCGCAACTCACGGGCCGCGGTGGCGAGCCGTCGCTCGCGCCAACTCCCGCCGGTGGTTATGCCGGTTCCGTATTGGTCGGCGCGTCGAGCACCACACCGTTGACGTTCAAGATCGGCAACGTCGCGTTTGGTTCCGTCAAGATCAAGTCGCTGAGCGTGCAAGGGTCTCATCCCGACGATTTCCATGTGACGCTCGACGATTGCTCGGACCGAACGCTTGGTGCTGGCGCGACGAGTTGCGAAGTGCAAGTGGTGTTCACTCCGACCGCTAGCGGCCGACGCTCGGCGCAGATCGTCGTCACGACGCGCGACGGCGGGTACGCAACAATGTTGGTGAGTGGCGATGCGTTCTACGAGCCGGAGCTGACGGCGGGTAAACCGACTATTTCAGCGGGTAGCCGGCTGAACGTCACGGGCACGGGCTTTGCGGCAAATGCCTCGGTCACGATTTCGTGGGCGGACGGTAGTGGCGGGTCGACGACAACGGTTACCGATGCGGCCGGTGGTGTGAGCGCGCAGATCGTCGTGCGGGCGACCGATCGTGCGGGTTCTCGAACGCTCGTCGCACAAAGTGTTGCCGAGGGCGGACAGGTCGCATCGGCCGTTGTACTGGTTCTGCCACCAGGCAGCAGTCGCGGCCCGAACTCGCCGGCCTGGCCGGGTAATTAACGTTCGGGTAACTAGCTACTCAGCCAGTCAGCCAGTCAGCAAGATGCCGCTGGCAATAACCTTCGGCGCACATGTGCCAACAGTCTGATCGCCGACGCCGCCGCACGTGACGACAACGACGAGGTCTTGGCCGGTAAGGAATTCGATCGGGGTGACCAGCGGTACGCCAACGTCGCTGAAGATGTTGTCGAGCCGATAAGTGAACAACACGACTTCGTTTCGCTGAATCGTGAGTGATCCCTGATCGGCGTTGGGGTTCTGCACGATCAGATCGGTCACACGCAAAATCTGCCCGGCAGGCACCGCGTAGCGTTGTTCGACGGTCGCGCCCTGCGCGGCGAGCGGCGCGAACGGAATAGCAGTCGGCTGGCCGCTGGTTCCGTTGGGATCAGCCGTTACGGTCGGCGCCAAGGTGTCGTCGGGGTTATTATCCGTACTTCCAGAGTTCACAGTTGTTGCCGTCGCTGGCTGCAAATCATTCACCGCATCTTCAGCAGCGTCGCGAATGGCTGGGCGCACAACGGTCACCCAGCACAGCGCGATCAATGCCAGCGCGCCGACGAGGGCCGCGATGCGGCCGACCACGCGCTCGGGCACCATCGGGATCTGTACGAACGTGGCCTCTGCTGTTGCGGTCGGGCAGCCCGTCTGGTCGGCGTCGATGCGGAAGGGCAGCGTGCGGGGGCGACGTTCCCACTGCAACCCGTTCGCGTGCAGCTTCAGGCGAATGAGTGTGCTGGCGCCGGGCTCGACACCCGCTGCTGGCGGATCGAACTCGCCTGCGACGCGTCCGCTGGGATCGATCACTCGCAGCCGGCAGCTCGCTGAGGTATTGCCGCGGTTCTCCAGCATCATCTCGAAGGTCGCGCCGCGGCGACCGCGCTGCGCAGGTTGCAAGACATCCAGGCGCCGGCTGTGGCTGCCACCGATGACGATTGTTGTCTCCGCGCCACGCACGTCGTCGGGGTCGCTATTGGGAACAATGCGCACCGCGAGCAGCGTCGGGCCAGCGGTCGTACTGGGCAGCATCGGCGGGCGAACTTCGACGGCGACGACCTGTTGCGTGCCGCCGAACAGCGTGAGTGTTGCTGGCTCGATCGTGGTCCATGCTGCGGCGAGTCCCGACGGCGTCAGCACGAATGCGTCGGTGGTGTCGGCCAGGTTGACCACGGTCAGTTGCAGCACGACCGTGGATCCGGGCGCAACATCAACCTGATCGAGCGAAAACCAAGCTTGTGCTGCCATCGCTGCGACGTTACTGGCCCGGGTAGCTAGATCTTGATCAAGGGTCTACCGCTCACTCAGCGAAAGACAATGCGGTCGCGACCCGAGCGCTTCGCGACCTGCAAAGCCGTGACAGCCTCGGTGAGCAACGGCGCGCCGTTCACCGAATCGCCACCGACTGTGACACCGATCGAAGCGGTCAGTCGCACACCGGATGGCACACCGTGCCACACGCGGTGCGCGATCAGACTGCGTACCCGCTCGAACACCATCAGTGCATCGCCCGGCGATGTGTTGCCGAGCAACATGACGAACTCGTCGCCGCCGAGGCGAGCGATCGAGTCGCCGCGTCGGCAGACGCGCTCGAGAAGAACTCCAACTTCTTGCAACACGCTGTCGCCTTGCATGTAGCCGTACTGGTCGTTGACGTTCTTGAAACCGTCGAGGTCGATGACACCCACGCACACAGGCGAGTTGCGATCAAGCAGGGTGGCGAGCATCTTGTTGAGGAATCGGCGGTTGGGTAGACCGGTCAGCGGATCGCTCTCGCTGATGGCTTCCACCCGCCGATGCTCGACTCCGAGGCGCACGTGTTCCCAACGCGCCGTGCGCTCGTCGTACAGATTCTCGTGAGCGTCGCGCAGTTGGCGTTCCATCGCGCTGCGTGCTTCGTCCAACAATCCGAGGCTCCACAGCACTTCTATCTCGGTCTTCAGTAGCGGGGCGAGGTAGTCGCAGTAGCCGATCTCGCGGGCGAGAGCCAATGTCTCGCCGATGAGACTGAGCACGTCGGGGTTCTGCGTCGAACCCCACACAGCGATTGCCTCCGCGGAGTTGGCGACGACCTCTTCCTCGCGAATGCCGTGCGCGGCGGCGATTCGGCGCGCGGCGCGAGCATCGAGGAGTGCGGATTCGTATTGGCCCATCTGGGCGAGCATCATCGCTCTGTGAGCCAACGCGCCACCCGTGGCCAGCAGTTCGGCGTCAACGACGGGTTCAAGCGCCGCCGTCGCTGCGTGAAGACCGGCGTGTACGAGGCGATCGCGTTCCACCGGATCTTGTTCGCGCTGCGCGGCGTAGTGGTAGGCGCACGCCATGCTGCCGTAGGTGTACTGGCGGTCAGCGTCGTCGCTGGCGAGATGAAGTGCGCGGTCGTAGAGATCCAGTGCCGCGTTTACGAAGCCGCACGACGCATATGTGGACGCCATGTTGTGCACCACCTGGTAATGCTGCGGCTCGTTGGGTAGTTGATCGAGCGTGTACGTCGCCTCAGCAAGCACGTTGGCCGCTGCTGCGAGTTGATTGGCGCGCATGTGGTGGTCGACGATGAAGCCGAGTGCCTCGACCAATTCCGCCAAGAAACCCTCAGTACGCGCCCGATTGGCAACGACCGTCGCCAACTCAAACGCTTCCTCGTGGTGCTCGACTGCGAAGAGGCAACAACCCTGCCGAATTTGCAGGTGGAGTTGCTGTCGCAGGTCTCCCTCGGTTTCAGCGGCCCTGGCAAACAACTCCGCGGCGATTTCGAACGAGCCGGCTTGGCGCGCGTGGATGGCGTTCTGCTCGAGTGTCAGCGACTCGTCGACTCGCAGGTCAGAACGAACGTCAGCCACGGCGGATTCTTCCCGCCAGTTCAATACGATGCCTTGCCGTGACGGGTTCATTTCCAGCCGCCCGGCCTCGCCGGCTGCGCAGTTCGGCTGCCATGCGCGATCTGATCGCCGAAACTTCGTTGGATGTTGGCCACTTGGTGGCGCCGCTGTTCGTGCGCGAGGGCATCAGCGAACCGCAGCCGATTGTGTCGCTGCCCGGCGTCGTGCAACACACCAGGGCTTCCGTGCGCGAGGAAGTGAAGTCGCTCGCGGACATGGGCGTTCGTTCGGTGATTCTGTTCGGAGTCCCAACCATTAAGGATTTCATCGGCTCGCAAGCCTTCGATCCTGAGGGAATCGTGCAGCGAACCCTGCGCGATCTGACCGCGGATGTGGGCGATTCCGTGGTTCTGATGGCCGATTTGTGCGTTGATGAATACACCGATCACGGCCACTGCGGAATCCTGGATGGCCCCCCGGGCGACCCCAGCACGTCGGTCGACAACGACGCCACACTGGAGGTTTACGGCCGGATCGCAGTGGCGCAGGCAGACGCCGGTGCTCACGTTGTTGCGCCGAGCGGGATGATGGACGGCCAGGTCGGCGCCATCAGGTCGGCGCTTGATGCGGCGGGCCACAAGAACGTGGCGATCCTTGCCTACTCGGCGAAGTACGCCAGCGGCCTGTACGGCCCGTTTCGCGACGCGGTCGACTGTGCGATCGTGGGCGGCGGCGACCGCAAGGCATATCAGCAGGACTGGCGCAACGCCCGCGAAGCGATTACCGAGGTGCAGGCCGACATCGCGCAGGGCGCCGACATGGTGATGGTGAAGCCGGCGGTGGCCTACCTCGACATCATCGCCGCCGTGAAGGCCGCGGTGAGCGTGCCCGTCGCCGCCTATCACGTCAGTGGCGAGTACGCGATGTTGAAGGCCGCGGCCGCGAACGGTTGGATCGACCACGACACCGTCGCGCTCGAGCTGCTGACAGCCATCCGCCGTGCCGGAGCCGACGTCGTGCTGACGTACCTCACGCACTGGTTCGCGGAACTCAACGCCTGACCTGATCTCGACCTCGACGACTTTCGCGGCGATCATGCTGCCCTCCGTCTCGGTGGCCCGGTTGTCATCACAGTGCCGTCGGGCTGTGTGATCGTGAGTGCTCGATCAGGAGCGAGTTGTACTTCCCAGCCACCCTCGTGAATGCAGTGGTGATGCCGACTGCACACCGGCAGAAGATTGTCGAGATCGGTGCGCCCGCCGTGGCGCCACCAATGAACGTGGTGGATCTTGCACAGATCGAACCGAACAGCGCAGCCGGGGATAGCGCAGGTCGCGTACGTCGCTCGCAACGCACGCCGTTGTGCACGATTCGCTAGCCGGGTTGTGCGACCGAGGTTCAGTTCGCCCGGCGCGTGCAGCACAACACCGTTGCGCACGATGACCGTATGCACATCGGCGCGACCGAACAAGTCGAGCAGCACGCGGTGGGGGATCTCGACCGGCAGTCCCCAGTCGACCGTCGGTGCGCCCGTCGCCGGGTCGGGAGCCGTGGTGTCGATCACGACCACAACCTCGGGTTTACCTAAGCGGATGCCTTGACCACTAATGATGTTCAAGAGTGCGTGCGCTCGCAGAAACGACTGCTTCTCGAGTGGGTCGCTAGGACAACCCTCCGGCGTCGCCGAATGAAATAGCGCTTCGGTTGCGGCGGCGATCTGGTTGTGCAGCATCACGCCGGTCACTGGGTCGACCGTGAGCGTGAAGATGTTCATCCCCGAATTGATGTCGGTACGCGACCGCAGCCGCACATCGGCGCGCTGGCGCTCGAGCCGGGACATTCCGTCGTCGGTCGCCAATCGTCGTTCCTCGGCGCGCAACGCACGCCCGAATTCGTCGGGTGTGCTGTTCTTGGCGATCAGCAGCAGCCGAGCTTCGTCGGCGAGCAACTTTGCCTGTTGTGCGGTGTCGAGCCGCCAGAGACTGACGCCGAGTTGATCGAGATGGCCAGCTGCGATCGCTCCGTCGGCCAGTGCACCGCCGAACGCTGGCGCTGCTTTCGTTGTCTGCGCCCGCTTGACTACCCGCTCGCCATCGCGGGGATTCGAGCGTGACGCTTCCGCCATCACGCTTTCAGGAACGGCACCGAGCTTCTCGAGTGCCTGTGCGGCCGCCAGTTGTTGTGATTCGCACCACGCCACCAACCGTGAGTTCGCTGCCACCGCCGCGACAATTGCGGTCCGATCGGTGGTGCAGGAATCGACGGCGCGAGCGGCATCTAAAAGCTGCACCAATTGGTCACGTTGCACGCGCCATCACCTCCCCGAAAGCTCAAGAAATCGTCAAGTTGGCTTGCGGTCACCGGCTGAATCAGCCCGGCGACGATACATATGGGGAAGTATTAATGAGAACTCTAGTTCGACCACGAACCAAAAGCAACTCCATCAAGCAGAACTTTCTCCGGAGATTAAGGACAGGGTCTCACAAGGTTGCCGGAATTAGCCTGAGTCGATGACTTCTGTCCGCCAGCGCGTCGGGTTCCTTGGCCCGTTGGGCACGTTCACGGAGCAGGCGCTGATGACGCAGCCCGACCTGGCCGCCGCCGAGCACGTGCTGTTTCGGACGATGCCCGACGTGCTCGATGCCGTCGAGTCCGGCGAAGTCGATCTCGGCTTCGTCGCGATCGAGAACTCGATCGAAGGCACGGTCAATCTCACACAGGACGAACTGGCGTTCAACCACGACTTGCTCATCCAGCGCGAGGTTGTGCTGAACATCGAGCACTGCCTGATGGCCAAGGCCGGTACAACGCTCGCCGACATCAAGGTCGTGCTCTCGATTCCGATCGCCAGCGCGCAGTGCCACACGTTTCTGCGCACTCAGGTTGGCGACGCCGAGCTGCGCGCGTCGAACTCGACGGCGGAAGCGGCGCGCATGGTGGCCGAGGAGCTCGGACCGGGAACAGCCGCGGTAGCGCCACGCACGAGCGCCGCGCTGTACGGGCTGGAAATCCTCGCCGCCGACATCGCCGATCACCCGGGCAATCAGACGCGGTTCGTATTGGTCGCGAAGGAAGGTATCCCCGCGCGGACGGGTCACGACGTGACCGGGCTCGTCATCTACCAGCGCGCCGACGAGCCCGGCTCTCTGATCTCGATCCTGCAGGAGTTCGCGGCGCGCAGCATCAACCTCAGCAACCTGCTGTCGCGGCCGACGAAGGATGGCGGCCTTGGTGACTACTGCTTCGTGATCTACGCCGACGGGCACGTGGCCGACGAGTTGGTCGCCGATGCGATGCGGTCGCTGCATTCCAAGCAGGGGCGAGTGAAGTTCTTGGGTAGCTACCCGGCCGCGGGCGCACACGCCCACACCGCGCGGGAGAACGCCGATACTCGCTGGCGCGATGCCGACGACTGGGTGCAGCAGCTGCGAACCAACATTCGCTGAGCACGTCCGATTCGGCCGTGCGAGAATCGGTGCAGAAAAGCGTCAGACAGTGGCCGGCGACGACTCTTGTCCGGCAACCCAAAGGAGAACCCGCCATGAAAATCCAAAGGATTGCCATTGTCAGTTTGGTCCTAGTCGCCGCCGGTCTCGCCGGTTGCAGCAGTACCTCCAAGAACGGCGCCGCCGAGAGCTCGACCTCGTCGGACACCACCACGGTGTCGGGCGCGACCGTTGCGCCCCAGCCCACGAACCCGCCGTCAACCAACGCGCCGGCGACCAACGCGCCGCAGACTGTGGCACCGACCAACGCGCCGCCGGTCGGTCGCAACCTTTACGACCAGGTCGGCTCGCCCAACGTTCCGGGCGGCCACACCGACCCGTTCGCATCGAACGGTGCGCTCGGTAACGGCGTCTACTGGGTCATCTACAACGGCGGCGAGACGTTCACTCCCGACATCACGGTCGTGCAGGCGTTCTTCGGCCAAGAGTGCATCGATATGGCCACCAACGCTGGCGATGAGTGTCTCAACGGCATTTACATCCTCGATCCGCCGAGCCGCGACATTGCCGACTTGCCGTTCGCGGCCGACGTGTTCCTGACAGTCGCGGCCTTCGATACGCAGTTGAGCTACTGGATCACGCCCGACGAGTTGCGCACCATCCGTGCAAGCAGCCCCTCGGTCGACGACGCACCTGGCGGCGTGTACTCCTCGTTTGACTACTTGATGACGGTCGAGAACGGCCAGATCAGTAAGTTCGAGCAGGTCTGGACGCCGTAGAACGAACCTGTGGTTGAAGCGACAAATCAGTTCCGGACTCGAGAGGGTCCGGACTGATTCGCGCTTTGGCCGAGTTCGATCCGGCAAGCTCCGTCAGCCTTGCGCGGTCAAGACCCGATCGTGCCCTGCCGATACAGAGAGATGTCTCGAGCTGGCCGTCACGTACAAAAGTGGGCACGTGCCGAGCGGCGACGCTACGTGCGTGCGAATTGGAAGATCCTCGTCGGCGCTTGCTCAATATGCATAATCGGCAGCATCGGAGTGGTCGTTGCGATGGGGCTGTGGGCTAATCGAGATATGGCATTCTTCGCGGGGGGTTCCTCGGCCATGGCGGTTGCATTCGTGGTGTGGTTCGGTGTGGAGAGTGTGCCCGCACGACGGCTTCTCAACGGTGCCGAGGCCGAGCGGTTCACTGCTGGAGCACTTCGCCGACTCCGCCGTCAAGGATGGTGGAGCGTCGACGACATTGACTTCAAGTCGGGAAATGTCGACCACGTTCTTGCAGGGCCTGGTGGAACATTCGCGGTCGAAACTAAGTGGACCTCATCTTCGTGGAACGTCGTGGATGGCGACTTTGACGATCAATACGCGTGTCGGGCTGTTCGCCAGTGCCGAAGCAACGGGCGACTCATCGCTTCATTGCTACGTGGTCACGGCTGGGTCGACGAGATCACACCATTGCTTGTGGTCTGGGGTCCGGGTCGGCCAGCGCTTGACTCTCCGACATATGTCGAGGGTGTGTTGGTTGTCCCAGGACCATTGCTTCGTCGAGCCATCCCATCGCTTCCGCGGTCAACCGAGACCGGAGCCAACCGAGACATGATTCGTGCGCTGAGAAAGCTCACGCAGCACCGGGAGCGTGTGTCGTTGCCATCACTTGGGCTTGGCTCGCCTGCGCCAGGTCGCAACCTGACGAAGCATCGAACGATGGTCGATGGCGGGCGGGCCACCGACGTGGCTTTTCGGGGCAAGACGTCCGATGACGGTGGCACCGAGATCGACTCGCGCACCCTCTCCGATCGTGATGCTGTTGGTGATGGTCGCGCCCGGCCCAATCCACACGTCGGGCTCGATGAGGACGTTGCCGTTTACCTGCGCGCCGTGGCCGACGACGCTGCGCTCGCCGACGCGAACGTTGTGTGAGACGAACGCGTTGTTGCCAACGCGACAGTCCTTGCCGAGAACGGTGTCTTGTCGGAACAGCCCACGAGCGATGGTGGCGTTCGAGAACACCAAGGCGCCTTCGCCGATGACTATGCCACCGACGTGCGTGAACTCGACGGCCCGCCCGTCGACGCGGATCGTCTGAAATCCGTGCGCGCCGATGACCGCGCCGGGGGAGACGACAGCGCCAGCCTCAATCCGCACGCGCCCGGAGATCACTGCACCTGCGCCGATCTTCACGTCGGCGGCGATGCGCACGTTGCGATCGTCGATCGATGCGGTGCGGTGAACACGCGCGTGTGGATGGATTCGTGACTCGATGTCGTCGCCGTAGAAGTCCGTGCGTTCGGCCAGTCGTTGATGGATCTTCTGAAACGTCTGGGCCGGTTCGTCGCTGACGATGAGGCCGAGCTCCAGTGGCACGAGCTCGGCGAGCAAGGCGGGCACGATCACGGCAGTGCATCCGCTGCGTAACCCACTGGCGAGAAAGGCTGGTTCGCCTGCGAATGTCAACATCTCGGGCAGCGGCGACGACACGAAACCCAAGTTCGAGACGATGGCGTCGCGCACAATGGCGACCTCGGCAAGCGCAGCGAGCTCAGCCAGGCGCCACTGCGTGCGGCGTTCACCGACCACCACCTGCGCGTCGTCGTAGACCGGGGTCGGCAGGTCGGTGAACCAGGTCACCGACTCTTGGACGAGTGTTACTCGGAGCGTGAAGCGGCCCGCGTGCGATGGCGCGAGCACAAGCATCCGTTGTCGGTGCGGAGCGCCCGACGTAACTCGTCGGGTGAGTTGGGTGCGTGCGCCCTCGAAATGGACTGTGTCGCCGGTTGTCGCGTCTAGCCAGTGGTAGGACAGTTGAACCGGCGTGGCTCCGATTGTCGCAAGACTTTCGCGTGAGCGGTTGGTGATCTCGATCGGTATCGAAAATGACTCCATCGGCGCGACGAGGCGCGGTGCGCTCGTGACGGTTATGCCGACCTCTGCCCCGATCGACGGTGGCAGCGGCGGCATTGACCCGGCCCCGTCTCCCCGCAGCGCCGACTGAAGGTCGGTCGTATATTGGATGAGCGCGTCATGCGAATCTTGCCGTCTCAAAGCAGTCGGCGACAGTGGGTGGCGGCTACCGCCGATCGCAGCGCTGTACAGACGCTCGTATGCATCGAGCGCTCGCACCAAGTTGCACCGCTCGCGGACGCGCGCGCTAACACGGCGCACATCATCCACATCGATTCGACGGAGGTCGCCCTTGATCGCAGCCGAGTCGTGCGGCTGTTGTAGGCATCGGTCGCCTACGTTCCAATCGAGCATCCAGTCGACGTTGCTCTGTGTGACGGGTCCGCCATAGCCCGCTTGATCTGCCGCAAGCACCGCGCAGCCAGCGATCATCGCTTCGATAGCGCATCGGGCCTTGGCGAAGACGACGTCGTACTCGGCGAGCTCGCTCTCGGGGTGGTCTATAGATCTGCCGGCCGTAACGCCGAGTACGTCAAGTGTGAGCCCAACACTCGCGCACGCGCGGCTCACCGACTCAACGAAGCTGCCTGAGGCATAGTTGCTGAAGATGGCGGCTTTCTCCGGGCGTCTCGACATCGACGCCTCGCTCCGCGTGGTGAAGCGGTCGACATCGGCTGCGTTCGTGATCACGTGGATCGACTCCGAATCAACGCCTTCCGCGAGCAGTCGCTCGCGACAATTCAGGTCAACCGCGACGTACTGGTGGACAGACGGCACTCCACGGGACATATCAAGCCAGAAGGTGCGACTATGGCACACGAATACCAGCGGTGTCGAAGGGAAGTGCAGCGCAGCCTCCGTGGACGGTCCGTTGTGATGCCCATGGATCACGTCAGGGACGAACGGCACTCGCTCGAGTTCGGTGACGACGTCGCCGCCTGATGCGATGATCTCATCGCTCAATATCCCGGGCCGCGGGGTATAGACACAGACCGTATGGCCTCGAGCCCGCAGACCGCGCTCGAGGTCGCGCACCACGATTTCAGTGCCAGTGCGATGATCGAGCTGATAGTTCGTGATCAGGATCTGCAAACAACGAGCCTCCCGCAGTTCGGAGCGCGAATCAAGCCCACGAGCCGTCTGAGGGTTTTTCCAACACGGTAGATTCGAAGACGGAACGGTGGCAGAGTGGACAAATGCGCGCGCCTTGAAAGCGCGAGGGTGTCAAAGCCCCGGGGGTTCGAATCCCTCCCGTTCCGCCAACGATTGCGTGAGCCAGCGCGCCAGATCGGCGATCTCGGCGTCGACCGCACTCGCTATTGCTTTGCTGAACTGCTCGTCCTCGTGGACTGCATCGACGCGCAGCTCTCCGGATTTGCGGTTGAAGGTCGCCTGCAGTTTGCCGACCAGTAGATCGCCGTACAGGATCGGCAACGCGTAGTAGCCCCACCGCCGCTGCGGTGCCGGCTCGTACATCTCCAACGCGTACTCGAACTCGAACAGCTCGACCATGCGATGTCGCTCGTACAAAAGTCGATCGAACGGCGACAGCAGCGCGGCACGGCCAGCGAATGGCAAACCGAGTTGCGCAGGATCGACGCGCCACTCGCCGGCGACACCGTCAACCACAGCTATCTCGCCGACGTCGCCGACGTCGCCCGGCTCGATGTTGCATTCCGGCCCGCGTGAGCGAGCGATGCCAAGCGCGTGAGGTCGCTTCTCGTTGCGAATTCGCACTGCGCTCTCGACAGGTACGACAGGATCGTCCGGATAGATGCGCTCGGCGAGATCCCAAAGTCGCTCGCGGCCCTCTCGACCTGCACCCGCGACTTCGCCGCGCTGCACCATCAGGTCGAGCAACATCGTGACGTTCTTGTTGTTGTTCCACCCCGACGATGCCCACGGCTTCACACACGTGTCGGGCAACTCGCGCGCCGTGAACGGTCCAGATGCACGAAGCCGGCGCAAAATGTCGCGGCGACAGATGTCGTTCGCTTCGACCCAGTCGCGCTGCGCGTTCTTGTAACTGCGCAGCTCGCCCGCGCCCGGCCATTGCGCCATGCCTCCGCGGTAGAGAGCGATGTCCTCGCACGGTCGCAACATGCCGCGCACGTCGACGATGGTGTGATTCTCGAGCGCTGTGCGTAGTTCCGCTGGCGAGTACGACGATCCGATTCGACTCCACAAGACCAAATCGGCGCTGGGTGCGAACGCGTTGGTCGCGTCGAGTTGCAGCATCGTCAGGTGACGAATCGTCTTCATCATGTCGGTCGGCCGCGACTTGTCGAGCAACTGGGCGCGTATCGCGATCCGTCGCGCATCGCGCCGCGAGAGCTGGTGAATCCTCGTCACAGGGTGACAATAAATCGGGGGTCACGCGCGTTTGATTGCTTCGTAGCGCGCCAATGATTCGAGCCGCTCGGCCGTGTGATCGACCATCGGGGTTGGGTACGCGCGCGTGCCCAGTTCGGGTATCCATCGGTGCACGTACTCGCCGTCGGGGTCCCAACGCTCCTGCTGCGCAGTTGGGTTGAACACACGGAAGAACGGGGCCGCGTCGGTGCCGCATCCGGCCGCCCATTGCCACCCGTGATTGTTCGAGGCGAGATCGCCGTCGACTAGGTGTTGCATGAAGAACTTGGCGCCCCACTGCCACGGCAAGTGCAGGTCCTTCACCAGAAAGCTGGCCGTCACCATGCGCACGCGGTTGTGCATCCATCCGGTAGCCGCGAGCTGGCGCATGCCAGCGTCGACAATCGGAAAGCCGGTTGCGCCGCGACACCACAGTTCGAAACGCGCTAGTGCCGCGGCATCGGTGTCGACGTGCAACCGGTCGAACCGCTGATCGAGGTTCTCCCATGCGGACCGTGGAACTCGGAACAGCACGTCGGCGTAGAAGTCTCGCCACGCCAACTCGGAACGAAACACGCGATGACCGTCGATCGCCTCGTCAAGATCGGCGAGCAACTCGCGCGGGTGCACGACCCCGAACTTGATCGCGGCCGAGAGACGACTCGTCCCGTCGACCGCTGGCAGGTTTCGTTGCGACGCGTAGTCGGCGAGACCGGCCCTCTGGAACTCGGGCCAACGTTCAACAGCGGCGAGCAGCGATGGGTCCTCGGCGTGCGGCTGCGCGTCGGACGGAGCGTCAATCCAATTGATCGCAGACGGGGTGTCGAGTGGCGCCGCAATCCCGAGGCTCAGCCATCGACGTGAGAACGGCGTGAACACCGAGTACGACTTCCCATCGTCCTTCAACACAGTTCCGGGTTCGGCGACGTAGTTGGCACCGACACCACGCAGTCGGCGGCCGTCGGCTTGCAATGCATCGGCCACGCGCGCGTCGCGCAAGCGTCCGTACGGGCCGAAGTCCTTCGTCACGAAAACCGTCGACGCGTGAACCGCAGCGGCCAGCGCGGGAACGACGTCGACCGGATCACCGGTTCGAATCACCAGCGCACCGCCCATCGACGCGCTCAGCCGCGCGAGGCACGCGCGCAACATCTGTGATCGCGGCGCGCCACAGTCGGCGAACGTCGGATCAAGAACAAACAATGGCAGCACCTCGCCAGCGGCACATGCCTCGGCCAACGCCGGGTGATCGTTCAGGCGAAGGTCGCGCCGAAACCACATGATCGACCGCTCGGTCACAACATCGCTCCGCGAATCAGGCTGAGAACCGTGTCGCAAAGAGACAGAACGGATGGCCAGCCGGGTCGAGCATCACTCGCACGTCGCGCTGCGGTTGATGCTCGGCGATCGTCGCCCCGGCTGCGAGTGCCCACGCGATGCCGTCTTCGAGATCGGCGACTCCGATGTCGAGGTGCATCATCATTTGTTGCTCGCCCACAGAGGCCGGCCAAGTCGGCGGCACGTAGTGCTGCTCGTATTGGAATTCCATCTTCATGTCGCCGGTCGGCGAGCGCAGTTTCGCCCACCCATCGGTTGGTGGATAACCGGGGCGCGGTCCTTCAAGCTCGACCATCTCCCAGCCGAGTAGTCGCTCGTAGAACTTCGCCAGTCCAATCGGGTCGGCGGCATCGAGTGCCGGACCAGTGATTCGCATCGCCGGGCGCTGCAACGTTCCTCCAATGTCGAGTGGCTCTTCGAGCAAGTCTGCCCTGAATCTGCGTCTCGTTGTCGAAATTGGGTCGGTGTGATCGTCGTAATGTTGGTAACGGTCGACACATCGCATTGCGTCGGCCCCGATGACTGGAGCAAGCAACGGATACATGGGCAAGCATCAACTCCGGCCGCGAAGCGCTCGCTCATATGCTCGTCATCCCGACGATTCCGAAGGGGAAGGTCTTTCGTGCGTTCGTCGGCTCGGGCTTCAATCTCAACAAGATGAATGCCAAGTGGGTCAAGCAATTGACCGCCGAGATGTCGCCGGCCGACATCGTTGCGAAGACGAAGTCATCGGCGTCGTCGCGCACCCTGCCACCCGGCTTGAAGTTGCTCGGCGCACTCAACGAACTGGCCGTTCACTCCGCCGACATCGCCGAGTCGGTGGGCAAGCCCTTCGACCTGCCAACCGCGACTTACGTCGCCTGCCTCGACCACTTGAAGGTCACGCAACCAGTATTCGGTACCAAGAAGCGCATCGCCGGTCTACGACTCGAAGCCACCGACGCCGATTGGTCGACGGGTGAGGGTCCGGTGGTGTCGGGGACAAGCAAGACGCTGCTGATGGCAATGGCCGGCCGTCCGTCGGCGTTCAGTGCGCTCACCGGCGACGGTGTAGCGACGCTGCAGGCTCGCTAGCCGACGAGCACGGCCCGGCACGACTCCCATGCCGGGATCGTTCTGTTCGCATCGTCGAGTCGCTTTCGCCGTTGCGCGATCTTGCGCACCGCGGGCCTTGGGACTTCAGCACTGTTCGGATGGGCAACGCGCGGCCGCGCGATGACCTCGCGTAGGCTTCCGCCCAGCAAGACCTTGGAGGGGTGATGAAACAGCGACGGCCGACGAGCACCTCCAACTTCGGTGTCGGCGCTCGCGAAAGTCACGACTCGAAACCGTTTTACGACCGCTTTCGCGCACCTGAACTCTCTGACGACGACGCTGTTCCACAACCGGCGCCGGTCGCCGAGCCGTTCATCCACGGCGACGCGCGCCACATGGATCATGTCGCCGACGGTTCGGTCGCACTCGTCGTCACCTCGCCGCCGTATTTCGCCGGCAAGCAGTACGAGGAGGAACTGGAACGCGAGGGCGTTCCCTCGTCGTACCTCGAATACCTCGCCATGCTCACCGAAGTGTTCGCCGAGTGCGTGCGCAAACTCGAACCGGGCGGGCGCATCGCAGTCAACGTCGCCAACCTCGGCCGTCGCCCGTATCGCAGTCTGTCGGCCGACGTCATCCGCATCCTCGAACACGACCTCGGCCTGCTGCTGCGCGGCGAACTCATCTGGCAAAAGGGTGAGGGCGCCAGCAGTTCGTGCGCGTGGGGTTCGTTTCGCAGCGCGGCCAATCCGGTGTTGCGCGACATCAGTGAGCGCGTGATCGTTGCCAGCAAGGGTCGCTTCGATCGTGCCCGCTCGGTGAAGCAGCGCGCCGCCGATGGCCTACCGCACGAGAGCACCGTCATGACGGAAGACTTCATGGCCTCGACGCTCGACGTGTGGTCGATGCCCCCAGAGAGCGCGCAACGCGTTGGTCACCCGGCGCCTTTCCCCGTCGAGCTACCCGAGCAACTCATTCGCCTCTACACATTCAAGGACGATCTGATTCTCGATCCGTTCATGGGCAGTGGCTCTTCTCTGGTCGCAGCTGCACGTTTGAGCAGGCGCTACGTCGGCTACGAACTCGACGCGAGCTACATCGAAATCGCACGTCAGCGCGTCGCAACGGAACTGGAAACGCAACACAGCGAAACTCCAACCGCAGAGGACGGTAAGCCAGCGCAGAAGCTCGCCGAAGAGTTGCTCGCCGAAGCGGGCTTCACCATCACCGAACGCAACCGGCGAATCCGCAAGACCGGTGTCACGATCAACTTCGTCGCCACCGACGCGAACGACGCAACGTGGTTCTTCGATGTCGCCGGCGCATTCACGACCTATCGCGGCGGCCTGTTGCGCAGTGAGATGGTGTGGAAGACACTGGGCCGCGCGTCGGCCATCAAGATCGCACGCGGCACGGCACCGCTCGTCATTCTCAGCAGTCACCTTCCCAAGCAGCCGAGCGAGGGCGACACCGCCCTGCGCGCCGCGGGTCCCGATGCTTTCTTCGACGTGATCGACCTGTTGTCGGCCGACAGTCTTGATCGTTTACAGCGCTATGCGAAGGGCGGGTTCACCGAGAGCGCGCAGCCCGGCTTCTGGACTGAAGACAATCTCAGCTCGTAAGAACGTGTTCGGCCCGCTTGCGTATGTACGCGAGGCCCAAACGGTTCGCTGTCGTTAGCGCAGACTCCGCCAACTCGCGTGCCCGTGCCGCGTCGCCCGCACCGGCGCGTTTGCGCAGCATCTCGGCCCAGTGGATCTGGGTAGCCGCGAGGTACGTGGGTGCGCCAGCGCGCTGACACAGTTCCAAGGCGTTGGCGAAGTGCTGCTCGGCCTTGTCGTACCACCCGAGCGCCGTCGCGGCTGCGCCTGCTCCGATGCCAACCGGGTACTCGAAGCAGACACCGGAAAATGGGAACGTCTTGTCGAATGGCGCCGCATAGCGATAGGCGGCCTCCGCCGCATCGAGCGCACCAACTTGGCCAGCGATACGCGCGGCACTCGAGCACGTCAGCACGAAGGCGGCATTGCGTTGCACCATCGCAAAATCGTTCGCGGCAATGGCCTCGACGTGCGGCGTGGCCAACTCGGGGCGCCCGGTCTGTAGGAACACGCCGCATAGCGCCATCCGCCAGATGGGAACAAGTGGCTGACTCGCGATCACGTCCACCAGCAGTTGCTCTAGGTCAGCAAGGTCGCCGCGTTCGTACTGCAGCCGATAGCGAATGCTAGGAGCACTGGCGCTGGTGGCGATTCCCTCACGGGCGCCATAAGCCTCCCAGTCGGCTAGCAACACTTCGGTGTTGTCGAGTTGACCGCGGAGCAGTGCATGGGAAGTGCGCAGGACCTTCGTCAGCGCGATCAACTGCGGAATCCGCAAGCGATCGGCCAACAGTTCAGCGTCGTCGAGATCGCGTTCACCCGCCGCAGTATCCCCATTGCAGAAGTAGGCGATCGCCCGACTGCACAAGGCACTGCACACGAGGGCATCATCGAAGCCAGCCGCTACCTTGATGATCTCAGTTGCCTCACTCATCGCGCGATCGAGCCGGTCGATCTGCGAGACGTCGATGGCGTTGCTACTGCTATGCAAGACGTGCGCAAGAACGCGCGGGTCGCCGAGCTCACGTGCAATTGCAAGTGCCTGGTCGCACAGTTCAACGCGTCGGTGCTGCTCGTCGGACCAAAAGAGCTCCAATGCGTACGTGGCGAGCACGCGAGCGTGAAACCCCGGTGGAAGTTGGTCGGCGTGCGCGAGCACATGTTCGGCGAGTGCGACGTGATGGGCATCCACCGTGGCGATCCCGCGAACGAAGATCGATGTTCCCAACCCGATGGAAACGTTCGCCAACAACTGCATGTCGTCGCGCGCTCGCCCCGAAGTCTCGGCGGCGAGTAGTAAGGCCTCGCCGCGGGGATCAGCGATTTGATACAACGCGTCGCCAGCCGCCATCAGAAGGTGGCCACGCAACGCCTCGTCGATGGGCTCCTGCAATTCGATCGCTTCCAGCGCCCGCTCGAAGTGAGCGGCGGCCTCTTCGTAGGCAAGGTCACTGATCGCCGCGTCGCCGGCGCGTCGGCAGTACATCACTGCTTTGTCGACCTCGCCGAGCGCGGCAGCTTCGGTGAAGTGACGCGCCAATTCCGTCAGATGAGTCGTGCCATCACTGATCTGCTCGAGGGCCAATCCAATGTCGCGATGCAATCGCAGGCGTCGGCTGGTCGGCAACTCGTCGTACAGCGCCGAGCGAACGAGCGCGTGCGCGAAGCGATACACGCCAGGTCGACCATTCACAGCTTCAACCAGGCTCGCGGTTTCGGCGGCACCGACAGCATCAAGCACGCGGTCGGTTCCACCTGCGACGGTACTCAACGTGCGCAACTCGAACTCGCGACCGATCACGGCAGCGCTGGCCAACACTTCGTTCGTAACCGAGTCGAGGTTCGATAAACGGCGGCCGATCACCTCGCGCACACCCTCGGGAATCCCAATGTCGTCGATTGTTTTGTCCGAGTCCCAGCGACCATCGCGATAGACCAGCGCGCCCGATTCGCTGAGATGGCGCAACACCTCGCCGATGAAGAACGGGTTGCCCTCCGTTTCGCGCGCGATCACTCGTGCCAGTCCCTGGCCGCGTTCATCCAGCGCGTGCCCGGCGACGTGCTCGAGAAACTGCCGCACGCCGTCTTCATCAAGGCCGTGCAGCATCAAGCGCTCGACTCCGCTCTGGCGGCGCATGTCGGCGAGCATCTCCGAGAGCGGATGCGTGCGATCTAGGTCGGTGTCGCGATACGTCGCGACAATGAGCAACTGCATCGGCAACGTCGACTTCAGTAGGTGGCGCAGCAACAGCAAAGTCGGCTTGCGTGCCCAATGGAGGTCGTCGAGGACTAGTACCACGGGACTGAGCGTTGACAGCTTGTGCAGCAACTCGGTGGCAGCCTCGAACAAGCGGTGCCGCTCGGTCTCCGGATCGTCAGTGAGGCGCGGCTCAAGATCGGGAATGCGTTGCACGAGATCAGGGATGAGCGGGGTCAGCTCGCTGCCCAGCGAGCCGACCAACTCGCGCAACACATCTGGCGGCGTTTGGTCGGCGAGCCAGCGAAACGCTTCCATGAACGGCTGATAGGGCAGCGCCAACTCTTCGTCGCACGCACCCCACAACACGGCACCGCCCTCGCTGTGTGCGGTGCGACATAACTCCTTCACCAACCTGGTTTTGCCGATGCCGGGTTCGCCGCCGACGAACACGGCAAGTCGGCCACTGACCATCGTTGTCTTCCACGCACCAAGCAATGCGTCGCGTTGCTCATTGCGACCGACGAAACCGAACACGTCGTCCTGTGTCACTTGCGGCGGGAGCGCAAGTTCAAGGCGATCGCTCAGTGCGCTGACGACGGGCGACCAGGCAACTTCGCATGCCTTCATCGGCGCCGGCAGGCCCTTGCCCTCAATGTCGGCGACCGACACCATTTCGTGCCCGGCGCGCGATCCGGCAAGCACGCGCACGATGTCGGCAACGAGAATTTGGCCGCCGGTCGCTGAATCACAAAGGCGCGACGCTTCTACTACCGGCGTTCCGAACCAGTCGCCCTCTTCATACGTGGCGTCGCCGGCGCTGACGCCAATCCGCATCTGTACCGCGGGCGAGCCAGCGCTGTTGTTCGCGTGCACTCGCTGCTGCATCGCAACAGCGCCCGCGATCGCGTCGGTCGCCGAGCTGTACGAAACCATCATCGCGTCACCGATGGTCTTGACCTCGGTGCCGCCCGTCGCCGAAACGGCGCGGCGCAGTTGATCGAAGTGGTCGCGACGCAGCTTGTCGGCTGCCGTGTCGCCGAGTTGCTGGGCAAGCGCGGTCGAACCAACGAGGTCGGTAAACAGAATCGTGATCAGGCCAGAACCGGCCATTGACCCGCCTTCCCCAACTACTGGCGCGAACAAATTGAGAGTAGTCGTACGTAAGGGGCGTGTGAGACTTGACCGATGTCGATGGCGTGGTCACGGAAGATCAGCTCGTGCAAGCTAATGCGGTCTTCGCGGCTGGCGGTCCGATCGCTCGACTCGTGGGCGCTCCACTCGGCGGTATCGCGATCGCCACTGGTGGCTTAGACACCGTTGTTGCGGTGGACGCCGCAACGTTTCTCACGATCGCATTCGCAATGTTGTTTCTGCGTGCACCCACAGACCCGATTCCGAAGCCGGTTACCGACGACCCGCACGAGGTGGACGAATCGGGCGTTCTCGCTGGTTGGCGAATGATTAGAACGCGACCGGTGCTGGTGGGCTATCTGGTTGCGCAGTCTCTGGCGCAGCTTGCGTTCGCGATGTTCCCTCTGGTGTTCAACAAGTTCGTCATCGTGAAACTCCATGGCGGCGGCACCGAGATCGGTGTTGTGGCGGGCGCACTTGTCGACCATGTCAACATTGTTGCGTTGTTCAACGGGCAGACGACCGTCCTCTTCCTCGCTGGCATAGCGACCCTGTTCCTGGTCGTTCGCCGGCTAGATGAATCGAAAATTTAGCTATAGTTCTGTACATGAAGTCGGTATCGCTCGCAGAGGCTCGCCAGTCGCTCAGCGCTCTCATCGCTGAGGTCGAGAACTTCGACGAGCATGTCCTGATCACCAAGAACGGCCGGCCAACGGCCGTCATCATCTCGGCTGACGAGTGGGAAGCGATTGAGGACACGGCGTTCTGGCGAGCGATTCCAGACATCAGCGACGACATCCGTGAAGCCCGTGCGCAGCCGGGGATGCCTCTTGAGCAGTTCCTTGCCGCGCGCTCAGCCCCGACTGCATGACGTATTCGGTCGAACTTCGATCGCCCGCCCAGCGTTCACTGAACAGACTTCCTGCGAAGGCAATGGCCGCCGTCGTTGCGTTCATTGCGGGACCGTTGGCCGCGAACCCTCATCAGGTTGGCAAGCCGCTACGGCACGAGTTCGAAGGGCTGTACTCCGCGAGGGTGGGGCCATACCGAGTCCTGTACGAGATCGACGATGTCGTGCGAGTCGTTGCAGTCATTCGAATTGCCCATCGGGCTGACGTTTACGGCTAGTGGATCGCTTCCGGCTAGCCCGGGTTGCGCAACCGGAAGCGTTGAATCTTTCCAGTAGCCGTCTTTGGTAGCGCTTCAACGAACACGACCGAGCGTGGATACTTGAACGGCGCGATGGTCGCGCGCACGTGCTCCTGCAAGACAATCGCCATGGCCTCAGAACCGTCGGCACCCGCGACCAACACGACGTGCGCTTGCACGATCTGTCCGCGGGCCTCATCAGCGACACCGATCACCGCACACTCGGCGACGTCGGCGTGCGCCAGCAACGCAGCCTCGACTTCCGGCCCGGCGATGTTGTAACCCGACGAGATGATCATGTCGTCGGACCGGGCAGCAAAGTGGAAGTAGCCGTCGTCGTCCTGTTGAAACGAATCACCGGTCAGGTTCCACCCGTCGCGCACGTACACACGTTGGCGCTTGTCGGCCAGGTAGCGACAACCTGTCGGACCACGCACCGCAAGCTTCCCAATCGTGTTGCGCGGCAATTCCTTCATGTCGTCATCGACGATCTTCGCCTCGTACCCACGCACCGGTTTGCCGGTGCACGCAGCACTCGAGTCGCCAAAGCGATTGGTGATGAAGATGTGCAGCATCTCGGTGGCCCCGATGCCATCGAGCATCGGCTTGCCCGTCTTCGCCATCCACGCCTCGTATACAGGTGCCGGCAAGGTCTCACCGGCGGACACTGCGGCACGCAGAGACGACAAGTCGGCGCCTTCGTCCATCGCCGCCAACATCGCTCGATACGCAGTCGGCGCGGTGAAACACACCGTCGCCTTGTACGTCTGGATGATCTCGATCAAGTTTGGCGGTGACGCGTTCTCCAACAGGGTCGCGGCCGCACCGAAACGCAGCGGAAACACCGCGAGCCCACCGAGCCCGAACGTAAATGCCAATGGTGGTGAACCAACGAACACATCGTCTGGCGTCACTTGCAGGACGTCTTTGGCGTAGCCGTCGGCGATGATCAACAGGTCGCGATGAAAATGCATCGTCGCCTTCGGCTCGCCCGTCGTGCCCGACGTAAATCCAAGCAACGCCACGTCGTCGCGCCCCGTGCGGACAGCGTCGTAACGCACGGGCTTATCGAGCGCGATCCGATCGAGCTCGGCGTCGTGATTGGCCGTGCCATCGAACCCGATGACCTGCTTCAGGTACCGACTTTCCTTCGCGCACGTCACCAACTCGTCCATCAGGCGCGTATCGCACAAAGCGATCGTGACCTGCGCCTTGTCCACGATCTGTGCCAACTCGCCAGCGCGCAACATCGGCATCGTGTTCACCACCACAGCCCCGGCCTTCGTTGCCGCCAGCCAACACGCCACCATCGCCGGGTTGTTCGCCGAACGAATCAGCACGCGATTGCCAGGTTGCACGCCGTAGTGCTCGGTGAGCGCGTGCGCCATCCGATTGGTCCAGTCGGTGAGTTCCTTGTACGTACGCCGTCGGCCATTGCCGATCAGCGCGACGTTGTCACCGAAACCCTGCTCGACCATTCGATCGGTCAGCTCGACGGCAGCATTGATGTGGTCGGGGTACTTGTAACCCCTGAGCGATATCTCCGGCCACTGATCGAACGGCGGCAGGTTGTCGCGCGAGAACGTGTCGACGTGGGCCGACGGCCCCAAAGTGTTTCCCGATCTCGTCATACAGGTAGCACCGCCGTGGCCTCGATCTCGACCTGCGCTCGCCGCTCGACGAGGGCGACGACCTGAACGAGTGACATCGCCGGATAGTTCTTGCCGAGGATTTCTCGATACACAACGCCCAACTCCTTCAATCGTGAGACGTACTCATCGCGACTCGTGACGAACCACGTCAGCCGCACCAAATGCTCGGGTTCTGCTCCAGCTTCAGCCAACACCGCCACCACATTGCGCAGCGCTTGGGCGACCTGTTCGATGAAGTCGTCGGTCTCGAATTCCTGCTGCGCATTCCAGCCGATCATGCCGCCGACGAACACCATCTGCCCACTAGCCGCGACACCGTTCGCGTAACCACGCGCTGGCTTCCACGTGGCGGGGTGTAACAGCTCGTTCATCAGTCGCCCTCAAACTTTGGCTTCTCGTGCGCAATAAAAGCTCGGTACGCCCGCTCGAAATCGGCGGTCTGCATGCACATCGCTTGCGCTTGTGCCTCGGCTTCGATCGCTTGCTCGAGCCCCATATTCCACTCTTGATTGAGCTGGGTCTTGGTGATCCCGTGCGCAAACGTCGGGCCATCGGCCAGGCGACGCGCCAACGCGTTGGCCGCCGTCTCTAACTCGGCAGCCGAATGGAGAGCGTTGAAGAATCCCCATCGTTCACCCTCGGCGCCGCTCATCGAGCGCCCGGTGTACAGCAGCTCGGCCGCACGCCCCTGCCCAATGATGCGCGGCAACATCGCGCACGCACCCATATCGCAGCCGGCGAGACCGACGCGCGTGAACAAGAACGCGGTTGACGCCTCTGGCGTCGCGATTCGCATATCGGACGCCATCGCGATGATCGCACCGGCGCCCACGCACACGCCATCAACAGCGGCGATGATCGGCTTGCCGCACCCGATCATCGCCTTCACCAAATCGCCGGTCATGCGGGTGAACGCAAGCAGCTGCTTCATGTCCATTCCGACGAGTGGCCCGATGATCTCGTGCACGTCGCCCCCGGAACAGAAGTTGCCACCGTTTGGCGCGAACACGACGACATCGACATCGTCGGCCTCCACGAGCGCCCGAAACGTGTCGCGCAACTCGGCATAGCTCTCGAACGTCAGCGGGTTCTTGCGCTCCGGGCGATTCAGTCGCACCGTCGCGACACGGTCGCTCACCTGCCACAGGAAATGCTGCGGTTGTAGGTCAGCCATCGACGCCATACGCACCCACCTTTTTGCTCGGATCGATTCGTTGTAACAGTTCCTCGAGGGCGTCGAGATCGGCTGCCGACACGTCGCCGAACATCGAATCGACCTGGTGTTCGTGTTCGGCCGCCAACCGCGTGAACTGGCGTCGGCCCGCGCCGGTGAGTGCAACGTTGATGATGCGCCGATCGGCCGTCGACGGCGTGCGCTGCACCAGCCCATCGCTCTCCAACCGGTCGATGACGGTCGTCGTGTTGCCGTTCGAAACCAGCAGTCGACGCGACAGTTCAGTCATCGTCAGTTCGCCATCGGCGCGATGCAATGCGGCCATCACATCGAAGCGAGGCATTGTCGACTCGTGCTGCGAGCGCAAGAACTCGCGCAAGTGCGACTCTGTGACACGCGTGATGCGTAACAATCGAATCCACAACCGCAACCGACGCTTGGAGAGCGACTCGCTCACACCTCACCGCCAGCAATGCCAATCGCCTGCCCGTTGATCGCATCCGAGCTAGCGCCGCACAACCACAACGCGGCGGCGGTGACCTCTGCTGGCTCCACGAGTCGGCCGAGCGGACTGATGCGCGTGATCGACTCCAGCGCCGCCTCGCGACTGCGGCCCGTCTTTTCCATGATGTTGACAATGGTGCGCTCGGTCATCTCGGTGTTCAAGTAGCTCGGGCACAGCGCGTTTGAAGTGACGCCCGTGCCTGCGACCTCCTGAGCGATCATGCGCATTAGCCCGACGACGCCGTGCTTGCTCGCCCCGTACGCCGACACGTACGGATAGCCCTTCAAACCGGTGATCGAGGAAACGACGATGAGCCGACCCCAATCGCGACCTTGCAGCTGGCGCAAACCTTCGCGCAACGTGAGGAACGCGCCGGTGAGGTTGACATCGATCATGCGCTGCCAACGCTCGAGACTGGTACGCACCAGGGGAGCGCTCTCGGCGATGCCAGCGTTCGCGATCACTATGTCGACCGGACCAGCCTCCGCGAACATACCCACGACATCGTCTTCGCTGACCACGTCGCCCACAATTGCGCGAATGCGCGGTGAACTGGCGGCGACAGCGTCGAGCGGTTCCTGCCGGCGACCGGTGACTATTACCTCCGCGCCCGCAGCAGCGAACCCGCGTGCGAGGTCGGCGCCGCTGCCGGTGCCACCACCGGTCACCAACATCCGTTTGCCAGCTAGACCGCCTGGGAACGACATGTCGCTCATGCTCGAATCATCTCCTGTGCGCGTTCGGCCAATCGCACCGCTTGATCGCGCCCGGGAAGATACGGCAACGGCCATTCTGATTCCGTATCGCCGAGCGCGATCGCGGCGTGCAGTGTCCAGTACGGATCGGCGAGGTGCGGCCTCGCCAGGCACACGAGATCGGCGCGTCCCGCCATCAAGATCGAGTTGACGTGATCGGGTTCATAGATGTTGCCGACGGCCATCGTCGCGATGTGCGCCTCGTTGCGAATGCGGTCCGAGAACGGCGTCTGAAACATGCGCCCGTAGATCGGTTGTGCATCGGTTGACGTTTGTCCTGCTGATACATCGATGATGTCGGCGCCCACCTCAGAGAACAGCTTCGCGATCTCGACCGCTTCATCCGGGGTGACGCCACTACCGCCGACCCAGTCATTCGCCGAGATGCGGACCGACATCGGCTTCTCGGCTGGCCACGCGGCGCGCATTGCGCCGAACACCTCAAGGGGATAGCGCATCCGATTCTCGAGACTGCCGCCGTACTCGTCGTCGCGTGCGTTCGACATCGGCGAGATGAACGACGAGATCAGGTACCCGTGCGCGGCATGCAGTTCGATCATGTCGAAACCGGCGCGCGCTGCCATCTCTGTTGCGCTGACGAATTGCGCCGTTACAACGTCCATGTCGGTGCGATCCATCGCCTTGGGAATCGGGTTGCGCGACGTCCACGGAATCGCGGATGCCGACATCACCGGCCATGTCCCTTTCAGCGACTCGACGGGCACGTCCATTTCTTGCCAACCCAACTGCGTGCCGCCCTTGCGCCCCGAGTGCCCGATCTGGCAGCACAACTTCGCGCTCGTCTCGGCGTGCACGAAGCGCACCAGCCGACCCCATGCTTCTTCGTGCTCGGGCGCGTACAGGCCGGTGCAACCGGGTGTGATGCGGCCCTCCGGCGAGACGCATGTCATCTCGATGTACACCAGTCCGGCGCCACCCTTCGCGCGTTCGGCGTAGTGCACGAAGTGCCAATCGGTCGGGCAACCATCGACCGCCTTGTACTGCGCCATCGGCGACACGACGACCCGATTCACCAATTGCATGTCGCGCAACTTGAACGGCGCGAACATCGGTGCCCGTCCGGGCGTGCCGTCGGTGTTCGACTGGAACCAGTCCTCTGCAGATCGCAACCACTCGGCGTCGCGCAGCCGAAGGTTCTCGTGCGAGATGCGCTGCGAACGGGTGAGCAACGAGTAAGCGAATTGCACCGGATCGAGATCGAGATAGCGCTCGGCTTCCTCGAACCACTCGAGGCTGTTGCGCGCCGCCGATTGCAGCCGCAGCACTTCCACGCGCCGTTCGTCCTGGTAGCGCTCGAAGGCGGCAACCATCGTGGGTTCGCTGTGCAGGTACTCGGCCAGCGCGATCGCGCTATCGAATGCAAGCCGCGTGCCCGAGCCGATCGAGAAGTGGCCGGTCGCGGCGGCGTCGCCCATCAGCACAACGTTCTCGTGATACCAGCGCTCGCAGATCACGCGCGGGAAGTTCATCCACACTGCCGAGCCGCGAAGGTGGGTGGCATTCGATATCAGCGCATTGCTGCCGAGGTGCGCCGCGAACACGCGCTCGCACGTCGCAATCGTTTCTTCCTTCGACATCTGCTCGAAGCCCCACGCGTCCCAGGTCTGCTGCGTGCACTCAACGATCACGGTCGCGGTGTCGGCGTCGAACTGGTAGGCGTGGATCCACATCCAGCCGTGCTCGGTCTGCTCGAAGATGAAGGTGAATGCGTCGTCGAACTTCTGCTGTGTACCCAGCCAGATGAACTTGCACAGCCGCATGTCGATGTCGGGCCGGAAAACGTCGGCGTACTCGGTGCGCACCAGTGAGTTGATGCCATCGCACGCCACAACAAGGTCGTACTCGTGCCGGTACTCCTCGGCGGAAGCGAATGTCGTTTCGAAGCGCAATTGCACTCCCAACTCGCGCGCACGCTTCTGCAAGAGCAGCAGCATCTTCATGCGGCCGATGCCCGCAAACCCGTGCCCTCCCGAAACGGTGCGTACGCCGCGGTGGATGACGGCGATGTCGTCCCAGTAAGCAAAGTTCTCACGAATCGCTGCCGTGCTCTTCGGGTCGTTGCGCTCCATGTTCCCGAGCGCATCGTCGGACAGCACCACTCCCCAGCCGAAAGTGTCGCCGGCACGATTCCGTTCCATCACGGTTACGTCGTGCGCAGAATCGCGCAACTTCATCGAGATCGCGAAGTACAGCCCCGCCGGACCGCCCCCTAAACACAGCACCTTCACGTCGCGACCTGCACCGCAGCAGTGTCGCGCTGTTCTCGAGATACTTCAAGCTCAAACTATCTGCGGCGGAAGATTGGGGCTTCCCTCTAGGGTCATCGCATGACAGACATTCCCCAGCAAATGCGGCAACTGCGCTCGCTCATCACCACCGATGGCGAGTTGCATCTTTCGATCGAGACGGTGCCGACACCGGTGCCAGGCCCGGGTGAGGTGTTAGTGCGCATAGAAGCTGCGCCGATCAACCCGTCGGACCTCGGCCTACTGATTGCGACTGCGGATGTGAGCAAGGCCAAGCGCGATGGCGACGTGGTGACAGCACCAATCCCCCCGGCGACGATGGGCGGGCTGTCGTCGCGCCTCGGTGAATCGATGCCGGTCGGCAACGAGGGCTGCGGCATCGTCGTCGCGGCCAGCGATGCGCCGGATGCCCAAGCGTTGATGGGCCACATGGTGTCGCTCGTCGGCGGCGCGACCTACGCCGAATACCGGGCGGTGCCAACGATGATGCTGATGGATCTGCCCGAGGACACAACTGCCGAGCAGGCAGCGTCGTGTTTCGTCAACCCACTCACCGCCCTTGGCATGGTCGAGACGATGCGGATGGAAGGCCACACCGCAATCGTTCACACCGCTGCTGCTTCCAACCTCGGGCAAATGTTGAATCGCATTTGCCTTGCCGACGGGGTGCAACTTGTCAACATCGTCCGACGGCCCGAGCAGGCAAAGATTCTGCGCGACCAAGGTGCGAAGGTTGTGTGCGACAGCAGTCAGCCGACGTTCACGAGCGATCTCACCGCGGCACTGATCGCAACCGGTGCGACGATCGCTTTCGATGCGATCGGTGGTGGCACGCTCGCCAGTCGGATTCTCGGCTGCATGGAAGCGGCAGCGAACGCGAGCGCCATCGAGTACAGCCGCTACGGCAGCAGCGTGCATAAGCAGGTCTACATCTACGGCTCGCTTGATCGCAGCCCTACCGAACTCATCCGAAACTTCGGGATGGCATGGGGCGTCGGCGGGTTTCTGCTCACGCCGTTCCTGCAGAAGGCTGGCCTCGACGTGATGCTGCGCTTGCGCCAACGCGTCATCGACGAACTAACTACCACGTTCGCCAGCCACTACACCGACGACGTGTCGTTGGCTGGCGCAATCGATCCTGATGCGATCCGCAAGTACGCACGGCAAGCGACGGGGGAGAAGTTCCTGATTCGACCAAGGCTCGGCTGATGGCACGCGTTCTCTTCACCGGCGGACCGGTCATCACGTTCGATGGTTCGAAAGCCGACGCGCTGGCTATCGACGGCGATCGCATTGTTTCCATCGGCGACCAAGCGCCCGACGCATTCGCGACCTTCGATGAAGTCGTCCAACTCGCCGGGCGACCACTGCTGCCAGCGTTCCGCGATGGGCACTCCCATCCGATACACGCGGGCATCAATCGCAATGAGCTTGACCTCACAGGAATCAAGACGCTCGATGAGGTTCTGCGGCGCATCGGCGATTGGGCGCGTGCGCATCCGAACGACCCTTGGATCGTCGGACATTGTTATGCGCCAACGCTGCTACCCGGCGGTGTCGGCCGTAGCGAGTGGCTCGACGCGATATGTGCCGACAGACCAGTCGTGCTGTTCCCAACCGACTATCACGCAATGTGGGCCAACAGCGCGGCTCTCGCTATTGGCGACGTCCGCGTCGGCACACCGGATCCGCCGCTCGGAGAGATCGTGCGCCACGCGGACGGAAGCCCCGTTGGGATGCTGCTCGAGTTCGGAGCGATGGATTTGGTGCAACGCCACATGCCGCCGACATCCAGCGCCACCTTCGCGCGCGGCCTGACGGAAGCGATGCGCCTCATGAGCATGGAGGGCATCGTGTGGGCGCAGGACGCATCAGTCGCTCATGAAGAGTTCGACGCCTACGTTGCCGGAGCGCGCGAACGCAAGATGACATGTCGCATCAACAACGCGTTCCGTGCCGACCCTCTCCTGTGGGTGACCCAACAGCCGACGTTCAGCAGCGCTCGCGATGCGCTCGCTCTTGATCCAGTTGCATCGAAGTGGGTGGATGCGCGCACGGTGAAGTTCTTCGCCGACGGTGTGATCGAGGCCGGCACCGGCTTCCTGCTCGAACCGTATGAGGATGCGCCGCATACATGCGGCTTACCCAACTGGTCGGCGGAAGGCCTCAAGGAAGCGGTACGAGCCTTCGATGCCGATGGATTCCAGATTCACATCCATGCGATCGGCGACGCCGGTGTTCGAATGGCGCTCGACGCCATCGAGCACGCTGCGCAGGTGAACGGAGCGCGCGACCGTCGCCCCGTAATCGCACACACACAACTTGTCCATCTCGAAGATCGACACCGATTCGCATCGCTTGGCGTCATCGCGAACTTTGAGCCGCTGTGGGCTTGCCTCGACAGTTCGCAACTCGACCTCACGTTTCCTCGGCTTGGCCCCGCCCGCAGCGCACTGCAATACCCGATCGCCTCGCTCGCCGCGACTGGCGCGCCGATCAGTTTCGGTAGCGACTGGCCGGTGTCATCGCACCGTCCACTCGATGGCCTCGCCGTGGCCGTCACTCGACGCAACGAGCGCGGCGAACCCATTGATGGCTGGCTGCCCGAGGAACGCATGTCGATTCTGCAGGCGATTCGGGCCTACACCGCAGGCAGCGCATATCAGGCGTTCGACGACGACGCGGGTGAGTTGCGTGTCGGTGCCCGTGCCGATGTGATCGTGCTCGATCGCGACATCACGGCTATTGCTGGCGACGAAGTGCCCGACGCGCTTGTCGACGAGACGTGGGTGGGCGGCGACGTGGTCTTTCGTCGCTGACGCTCAGTATGCGTCGTCGGGCAGCGGTCGTGGCCACGACGTTGCCGCGGCACCCAAGGCGGCACCTGCGCTGACCGCCGCATCAAGGTCGTGCGACGTCTGATCACTTCGCCACCAATGCGCAAGGAACGCCGCGATGAACGCGTCGCCGCAGCCAACGGTTGTTCCCACAACCTCGACAGGTGTTACCGATACGAAACGGTCGTCCGGCGAATCATCACGACCATCAACAACTTCCACGCCCCGCGATCCCATAGTGATCACCGCCAATCGCTTCCCGCGATGGACCACGTCGCGCACGCCAGCGATGAGCGGGTCGTCGATAGCGCCGGGCCAGCCGATGAAGGCGGTGTTCAGCCAACGCATCGCTCCTTCGAAACGTTCGACGTCGTAGTGCCGAAAGTCGAGAAAGTCGCCGCTGGCATCAACGTGATCGAGTGCACCCGTTTCGCCGAGCCGATTCAACTCATCGACCACCGGGTCGACCAGGACCGTGTGTAAGCGTCGCGCCGAACGCACCAGCGCTTCCTCATCGGCCGTGAGTCGGAAGTTCGTCCACACGCCCTCGACGAAGTTGTCCATCCAAGGTTGGCGATCGGCGCGGATCGTGATGTCGATCGAAGCGGACTGCCCCTGCCCGAGCATCGATGGCGAGTGCTCGATTCCGTGTCGCTGGAAGAAGTCGGTGAACACATGCGGCAGGTCGTCACCGATGCGGCTGAGAAAGTGAAACGGCAAGCCGAGTTGGCTCCAGTGGTACGCCATGTTCAGCGCGCCGCCGCCTGGAAGAACTGTGTCGTGAAAGGAAAGGTTCTGATCGATGTATCGATCGAGGCTGGCCGGGCCCCACAGAATGTTCTGTGCGGTCACAGCCCGTCCATCGGCTGAGCGCGCTTCTCGCCCAGCGCTAGGAACCTGTCGTAGCGCACCTCGATGACCTTGCTCATCTGCCAGAACGCTTCCACTGACAGATGCGAACATCCTTCGTCGAGAAACCAACCGACATGGCCAGGTGCACTGACCAGCAACGCCGGATCGTGTGCGGGCACAACCGCCGGATTCAGGCAGTAACCCGGCGACATCGCGTCGCGGATCTGCAGCAGTCCGTCCCCGCGAAACCCACACGCACGTGGAACACGATGGGTCTTGCCAGTGCCGAGGTCATATAGGTCGACGTCTTCACTCGCTGTCTCAGCCACCGCGGACCACGCGGGATCATCGACCAACTCGGCGATCACGCGGCGCACAGAGATGTCTTGATAGTGGTTCATCGCCGTGTGTGGCTGCTCGTAGGAATCGTCGTGCACATTCTCGACGCCCCAGTCGTAGACGTTGCCGCAGACCGTCACCAGAAACTCAACAAGTTCCGGTCGCTTGCGCAGGAACTGGCGATACGACTCTTCATACTCGGCGATGGCCACAGCCGGTGCCACGATCTCGCCGCGCACGTAGTGCCCATAGCGCCAACCATCGGCGCCGAATCGTTGGTTGAGCAACCGCAGTCGGCGAGCCTTGTCGTCACCAGCAAACCCGGGCACACCGAGCGGCACCCACAAAAGCTCGAGCAGCGGGTTCGCGGCGAAGTCGTCCGGAGTACTCATGGCACCGCAAGCTACCCCGTCGGCTCGATCCGTTCGATGGTTCCGACTCGGTCAATCGAGCGGTCGAATGATGCGATGCGGTTGACTCCGGAACTCTCGGCGAGGGCCACGAGGCAAGCCTCGGAGAAGTCGAGGCGATCGGTCTCGTAAACCTCCAGCGCGCGCAACAAAAGCGCAGGGTCAACGGTGATCACGGACCGAAGTGCGACGAGCGATCGCATCGACGTCGCGACCTGATCGCGCGGGGTCTTGTAGAACGACTCAAGCACGTAAATCGTCTCAGCCACGATCAGGTCGGCAAGAAACAGTTCCGATGCCATGGTGAGGTAGGCGGTGGCTCGTGTGGCCATCGCGGGCGGATCGCCGGTCAGGTGACGAACGATGATGTTCGTGTCGACGAAAGCACTCACCCGAGCTTCGCAGCCCGGGTGGCGCGAGTCTTGCGAATAATGTCGTCCCACGCGACGTTGCGAAGCGCGGCGGGAACTTTGACGGTTCCAGCCAGGGTCAGAAAATCGGGAGTTCGGGCCAGCACCGCGCGATTGCCCTCAACTCGGAACACGACCGAGTCACCCTCCGCGATGCCCAATGCATCGCGCACGGCCTTGGGCACGGTCACCTGCCCCTTTGAACTCATCTTTGCTGCGATCTCCATGGGTGGCCTCCTTACTTTGTGACCAATGTAAAACTACCCGACTGCCCCGCCTAACATGATTTGCTGTCGCCTATCGTGAGATCGGCACGAGGAAGCGGAAGCACATGAGTGATGACGGCGCATCCAGGGGACCGCTTGACGGCTTGATCGTTGCGGACCTATCGCGGGTGCTGGCCGGGCCTTATTGCTCGATGCTGCTCGCCGACCTTGGTGCGACGGTCGTAAAAGTCGAAAGCCCTACTGGCGACGACACTCGCACCTGGATGCCCCCTGATCGCGATGGTGTCGCTACCTATTACCTGTCGATCAATCGCAACAAGCGCTCGATTGTGCTCGACTTCAACAACTCCGATGATGTCGCGCTCGTCCACGAGCTTTTCCGTCGTTCCGACATCGTGATTGAGAACTTCATGGTCGGTGCGCTGAAACGCTTTGGGCTCGACTACGACACCGCCCGCGGCATCAACCCCGCGCTGGTCTATCTGTCGATTAGCGGGTTTGGCACGGCCGAGGGGGCGTGGGTTCCCGGCTACGACCTCGTTGTTCAGGCGGTGTCGGGGTTGATGAGCCTCACCGGAGAAAGCGATGGGCCGCCGTATCGTGCCGGCGTCGCGGTATTCGACGTGATGACCGGGCTGCACGGGGCGATCGGAGTTCTCGCTGCAATCAATCAGCGCGCGGAGACCGGGGTTGGGCAGCACGTCGACGTGAACTTGTTGTCGTCGGCACTGTCGGGTCTTGTCAACCAAACCGGTGCGTTTACCGCCAACGGCACGGTTCCGCACAGGATGGGAAACGCGCACGCAAGCGTGTATCCCTACCAGCCGATGCCGACGCGCGACCGCGACGTGATTATCGCCGCCGCCAACGATCGTCAGTTCCGTTCGTTGTGCGAGGTGCTCGGCGTAGCCGAAATCGCCGACGATCCCAGATTCCGATTGAACGCTGACCGCACGAAGTGTCGCGATGAGCTTCACCCGATCCTCGTTGCCCGCTTGGCCGAGTGGTCGGCCGACGACCTATTCGTCGCGCTCAACAAGGCCGGTGTTCCCTGCGGTCCAATCAACTCAGTGAGTGAGGGGATCGAACTTGCCGAGCGTCTCGGGCTCGAACCGCGTGTCACAGTGGGGAAGGGCACGTCAGCGGTCGACGTCGTTCGCAATCCAATCGTCTTCAGCGACGCGAAGGTCCGCTACGACTTGCCGCCGCCTGCACTCGGCGAACACGGCGACGAAATCCGAGCATGGCTCAGCGGTCCCGCATAAACGTTTGATGGCCTTCGTCCAGCGCACAACCGCGTGGAACTGGCGGCCACAGCGGTCGTAGACTTGACCGCGTGCTAATGACAGAACCCCCCGCGCTATTGCCGCAGGCCAACGAATCGTGCTGGTGTGGCAGCGGCCGAAAGTACAAGCGCTGCCATAAGCCGCTTGAAGGTCGCGTCTTGCAAGGCGTCGTCAGCCCGATGCGTTCGGTGCCCGGTCACATCGCTCGCCCTCCCTACGCCGCCACTGGGCGCGTCGAGCGTTGGAACGAAGATCGTGTGAAGTCACCCGAGATCATCGAGCGCATGCGCCATGCCGGCAAAGTCGCGGCCGAGGTACTTCGCCTGGCCGGCGAGATGGTGCGGCCAGGCATCACCACCGACGAGATCGATGTCTTTGTGCACGAGGCATCCATCGAGCGCGGGGGCTATCCGAGTCCGCTCAACTACAACGACTTTCCCAAGAGCGTGTGCACCAGCATCAACGAGGTCATCTGCCACGGCATCCCCGACAGCCGGGTGCTGCTCAATGGCGACATCGTCAACATCGACGTCACCGTCTACATCGGCGGCGTGCACGGCGACACGAACGCAACGTTCTTCGTCGGCGATATCGATGCGGCCAGCCGCGACCTGGTGAACGCGACCGAGGAGTGCATGTGGCACGGCATCGAGGCAGTGGTGCCCGGTCGTCCGCTCAGCGACATCGGTCGCGCGATCGAGAACCACGCCAAGAAGCATCACCTTGGTGTTGTGCGTTCCTTTATCGGTCACGGCATCGGCGAACAGTTCCACACCGATGTCCAGGTGCTGCACTATTACGACGAGCGGTCGTCGATGATCATGCGACCGGGGATGACGTTCACGATCGAACCGATGATCACCATCGGCAGCCACCAGCACCGGATGGTGTTCGACGACGACTGGACGGCGGTCACAGCCGACGGCAAGCGCACTGCGCAGTTCGAACACACGTGCCTCGTCACCGACACCGGCGTCGAAGTGCTCACGGCGCCTCACGCGGCCAGCCCGTCGGCCCCCTGGAACCGCTGACTGCTCGCCCTCGCCCTCGCCCTCGCTACCGGTAGCGGCGGCGGTCGACGCGGGCCTTGGTTGCCAGCCAGATGGTGATCGCGGGACCGATCACCTGACGCACAACCGTCGACCCGGTGAGATCGAACTCGGAAACGGCCAGCAGCACAACGATCGTCATCAAACTTGCCTGCACATCCAGCATGATGCTGCCGTACTTCGCCCAACGCCGCTGCAGATGACAGCCGGCGGCCAGTGCGGCATGTGCTGCTGTCAACACGACGGAAACCAGCAGGATCGAGAGCGCACTGCTTGATTGCGCGGCAACGAAAAGGACACCAGCCGACGATGTACCACGCAATACGTGAACGATGCTGAGCGCAAAGAAGTAGCGATCGGGGGTCGACGTACGAGTCGGCGCGTAGGCGACATATCCCTCAGGTCGCGGCTCGGGCGTCCACGGAGGCGCATCGCCAGCGCGACGCTCGGTCGTCATCACAAAGGGTTCCGCTAATTCCGTCATCCTCCACCCCCGTTGGGGCGAAACGATACTGCACCGAATCAGCACTTGAACAGGGTGAACTGGGCGTTTTCGGCCGGGCGTCACGTGGCAACATGCGGCGTGCGGATGTTGCGCGACGATCTTGATCGCAGGATCGTGCAGCTGGCGATTCCTGCTCTCGGCACCCTCGCGATCGAGCCGCTGTACATACTGGTCGACACAGCGATCGTCGGGCGGCTGGGCACACCGCAACTGGCTGGCCTCGCGATCGCGTCGCTCGTGTTGCTCAACGTCATCTCGGTGCTGGCGTTCCTGGAGTACGTGACCCCCGACATCGCCTTCAATGTTGGCGCCGGTCGCGTCGACGACGCGCGCCAGGTCGCGACCACCGGGCTGTGGCTTTCGCTGGCAATTGGTGTGCCGACGTCGATGCTGCTGTTCACGCTTGCGCGGCCGGTTTGCTGGCTGCTCGGCGGACGTGGCGATGTTTTGGAACACGCCACCACTTACCTTTCGATCAGTGCCCTCGGCATTCCGTTCGTGCTGTTCGCCCTGCTCGGTCATGGCGTCCTGCGTGGGTACAACAACCTGCGCACACCCTTGCGAATCGTGGTCATCGCCAACGTTGTCAACCTCGTCCTCGAGATCGTCGCGGTCTATTGGCTCGATCTAGGTGTCGCTGGCTCCGCGTGGAGCACAGTGGCGACACAGGTGATTGCCGCCGGGGTTTTCTTGCTAGCGATGCACGAGCACCTCGCCCGCGCCAAGCCATCGTGGGCCCGGGCGCGACCATTGCTGCGCCAAGGCAGGCACTTGGCGATCCGTTCGATCGCGATGTACGCGGTGTGGAACATGGTGACGTTGATCGCTGCTTATCTGGACGCGCCAACACTTGCCGCCAATCAAGTGGCGCTGCAGCTCTTCATCTTTCTGGCCTTGGTACTGGATGCACTTGCCGTGCCACTGCATTCGTTGGTTGCCGGAGAACTCGGCTCGGGCAACCCTGCGGGCGCCGCAGCAATCGGTCGCGCCAGCGTGCGACTGTCGCTGTGGTGCGCGGTCGCGCTGGGCGCGCTCGTGATGGCGGCGACTCCGTTCCTACCAAGTCTGTTTACGACGGATCCGGCGGTGCGCTCGCGGCTGGTCGGGACGTTGTTGGTGCTTGCTGTGATGCAGATCCCGGGCGCGATTGCGTTCGCGCTCGACGGCGCGCTGATTGGCGCTCAGGACATGAACTGGCTCGGGCGACAGGCCGTCTTCAACCTCGTTGGGTTTCTGCCACTGGCCGCGGCGACGTTGGTGTGGCCGAGCCTCGGCCTCGCCGGCCTCTGGGGTGCGCAGTTGATGTGGATGACGATGCGCGCCGTCGTCAACTCGCGCCGATGGAATCGACTGTCGGCGAGCTTCAGCGCAGCGGAATCCCGGCGAGCAGCTTTGGGTTGAGGCGCACGGTTCCCGCACCCAAGCCACTACCCGCGGCGTGATGGTGCACCCACTCGTTCGCCGACGGCGAGCCGAGCACGGCTAGCACCCGCTCGTGATCGCCTGCCACGCACGTGATCACCGGCACGCTCGGTAGCCATTCGCCACTCGCGTCGGCAACCGCCTCGATCACTTTGGTTTGATTGGCGATGAGAATCTTGGGTACCAGTCGCGACGCCGCCCACCGCTGAAGTCGCGGTGATAGGCGGTCTAGCGCAACGCGCGGTGCCGCGTAGCGCTGCTTGGCGAATCGCACTGGTCGTTCGCCCCACAGGCAGCGACCAGGCTTGATCAGCCCGCTCGTCACGAGCGGCGGACCATCCACGTTGTCACCAACTGCGCCGATCAATCCGTAGTACTGCTCGCGAAAGTCGACTGCAAAGGCCGCGATGTCGCCAAGCACCGGCCCTTCGTGCGGCGCGGGCGCAGCGTCGGTCAGCAGCCCGGCCCATGTCGTTGGTCGCGGAGTCGAGGGCAACTCGTTGAAGGTTGGTCCGGAGGCGCGTCGAACGAGGCCCTGCTCGCCACCGACCTCCCACACGCCCGCCCAAACACGCACGTTGGCGTCGAACATCTGAGTATTCGACCACCACATCCAGCGCAGTGCCGCGGCGGAATCGACCGCGTCGCGAATCGCCGCGCAGTCGCGAGTGGAGAGCAACGACTGCGGTAGTACCAACCCAACACGACCACCGGGGCGACATAGTCGAATGGCAAGTGCAAGGAACTCGGCGGCAGCGTCGGCGTATGGTCCGCCGCCGAAGCGAGATCGGCCACCGCGTGTCGTCGAAGCTGCGAGCTGATTCAGGAACGGCGGGTTGCCGACGACGACGTCGAACTGTGCGTCACCCCAGTCGCGCGCGAGCGCATCGTCATGAATGAAACCCGTTGCAGGGTCGAGGTCGATGCCGACTTGCTGTTGCAAACCCGACGCACTCAGGAATCGTCCGTCGCCACAGGCTGGGTCGAGCACAGAGATCGCGCCATCGAAGACGGCCTCTCTAACAATCGCGGCGACCAACTCCGGCGGTGTGTACCAAGCACCGAGTTGCTTGCGTGCGTGGCGCGCGGCGATCCCACGTTGCGGTTGTTCCACGTTGTCAGCGTAGGGTTTGCCTGTGACTGGCGATCGCTATCTCACCTTTACTCGCGAGCAGTGGTCCAAGCTGCGCGCGACTACGCCGCTGACATTGAGTGAGGACGATCTCGTACTGCTGCGCGGCATCAACGAGCGCATCGATCTCGACGAGGTTGCGACGGTGTACCTGCCACTGACGCGACTGCTGAACCTGTACGTAGCTGCGACGCAGAATCTGCACAAAGCATCGGCCGCATTTCTTGGCACCGGCGCACCGAAGGTTCCGTATGTGATCGGCGTCGCTGGCAGCGTTGCCGTCGGCAAGAGCACCTTCGCGCGCATCCTGCAGGCGCTACTCGCACATTGGCCGGACCATCCGAAGGTCGATCTCGTCACCACCGACGGCTTCCTTCATCCGAACCATGTTCTGGAAGAGCGTGGCATCATGAACCGCAAAGGGTTCCCCGAGAGCTACGACACCCGTCGCCTACTGCAGTTCTTGCGCGACCTGAAGAGTGGTGTCCCTACGGCAACAGCGCCTGTGTATAGCCACGTCGTCTACGACATCGTCGCCAACGAATCAGTGGTCGTGGAGCAGCCAGACATTTTGATCATCGAGGGTTTGAATGTGCTGCAAGTCGGCGGCGGATCAGATGGCACGCCGCCCACCGAGTTCGTGAGCGACTATTTCGACTTTTCGATCTACATCGACGCCGACGAACGCGATATCGAGGAGTTTTACGTCCAGCGCTTCCTTACGTTGTGCGAGACGGTGTTCCAAGAGCCCGGCAGTTTCTTTCAGCACTACGCGCACCTCACACGAGACCAGGCGACGGAAACGGCGCGGGTGATCTGGCGCGAGATCAACGGCAAAAACTTGCGCGAGAACATCGCCCCGACCAAGAACCGCGCCGGATTGCTGCTGTTCAAGGGTCGCGATCACCGAGTCACCGACATGCGGCTTCGGCGGCTGTGATGCACAGGACTTGGTTGCTGTCGTTCGCTTCGAGCCTCGTACTGCTCGCTGCGTGTGGCGGTGATGATGTGCGCACCGTTCAGCCCTACGACCGCGCGCCGGTGCCGGCAGTCCCCGACCACACGGAGGCGATCGACCCGGCCACCATCGCCGGCGATGGTTCGCTGACAGCCAACATCGCCGATGGTGATTATTGGGCCGAAGCCATTGCTGTTGGATCCGGTCGGCCGTTCATCATGTTCGATGTGTCGCAAGCACGTTTTGGCGATGAGTTCGGGGTGGACGGCTACGAAGTGATCGCGGAACCACATGGAACGTTGCAGGTGTTGTGGGACGACCTGCAATCGGTGACGGTCGTGAGTGCGACCAAGCAGAACTACGCGGTCCCCGGCGCCGAGTTGGCGTCATTGATCGGCGGCAACTCGCCAAGCGCCGGGGCGCCGGCCGACTTTGCGTATTCGACGTTTCCGTTCCTGATCACCGTTCGCCAGGGCCGGATCGTCGACGCGCACCAAATCTGGGTGCCGTAAATCGCGTTAGATCGGTATGCCCAACCAGCCGGGAAGTTCGGTGATGGAAGCCAGCTCCGCGAAACTCGCATGATTCGATAGGTCGACGGGATCGATGCGTTCGAGTTCGAACAGCAGCGGGTAGGGAATGTGAACTGCCGAACCGCCGAGCGTTAGCACCGGCAAGATGTCGCTGCGCAAGCTGTTGCCGATCATGCAGACTCGTTCGGCCGGAACACCGAGCTTCGAGAAAATGCGGTCGTAGATCTCTGGGTCCTTCTCGAGCACAATCTCGATGTCGCTGAAATGATGCGCAAGCCCACTGGTTTCGATCTTGTGCGACTGATGGATGAGATCGCCCTTGGTGATCAAGATCACGCGATGGTGTTGGCTCACCTGCGCAAGCACCTCGGCTACGTCGGCGAGCAGGCGCACGGGTTCGGTGAGTTGGGCACGGATCATCTCGACGATCTCGGCGATGACTTCCGTCGTTACGCGGCCCTCGCTGATGGTGATCGCTGCTTCCACGGCCGACAGACCAAACGCCTTTACGCCGTAGCCGAACACCGACAAGTTCTTGCGTTCGACTGCGGTGAGCGCCGCTTGCACATCGACTCCGGTGGCGGCGAACCTGCCGACCAGTTCACCGAAGCGCTGCTCTGTGGCGTGGAAACCATCTTCGCTGTGCCACAACGTGTCGTCGGCGTCGAACGCGATGACGTCGAACCTGCTCTCCACGCGCCGCCTACCGATGCAGTGCGTTGAGGTAGTTGTAGACGGTGATGCGGCTGACGCCGATCGCGTCGGCAATGTCTTCGACCGCGCGGCGCAAGATGAAGGCGCCGCGTTCGTCGAGTAAGCGGATGGCGCGTTGCTTGTCCTCGCGGCCCATCGTTGCAAGCGGTGCACCCATCTCGCGTTCGACGGTTTCAATCAAGCGATCGAGAGCACCATGTAGCGCTGCTGGACGCACGGCTGCAATCATCGTGCCCTCCCAACGCAGAGGCAAATCGCCGGCCGCGCGATCCTCGATGGCGACGAGCGAGGCGCCGAGTTGTTCCACGATCGGCTTGACCGCCAAAACCAACGGATGCCGCGGCAGTTTGTTCACGCGCTACTCACCGCGTCGTCGATGCGCTCCGCGTGCAGGCTGACGTGCGTGGCACCGTTGGCGAAGGCTTGGGCAACGATCGCGCCGGATACCTCAGCGACCTGCGCTTGGCTGACCGTGCACGACGAACCGAACGGGCCGAACTCGACGGAGACCCCGAACTTCTCGGCAGCGGCAACGGCAGCGCGCACATGCGGCCCGGGGTTGCCCTCGGTGAAAGGCTCGATCGTGAACTCCAGCAACAGCACAACGTGATGGTAGGGCGAGCGAGCCCGCGCATCCACCCCGGGTTTGTTCACTCAGCGCGCGCCCATCACCCGCTGCAGATCGCTGCTGCGGGCGATGCAATCGCTGCCCGCCGCGTCGAATGCCTGGTTCAACTTGGCGAGCGCCGTCCGAAAGCTGGTGTTCCAATCGCTCTCGAACTGATCTCGTGCCGGGCCGACCCATGTCGTGCCGCCGAGCGCAGACGTCACGGCGCTCATCACGCCCTCGATGCTGGTGATCTGCTGCTTCAGTGATCGCCCGAGAGACGCCAACTGCTCGGGGTTTGCGCCGTACATCGACATGGTCGCGGTTCCTATCTGTGTCGTTCGAGGACAGCGCGCCGAGTGCGCTCCGTCACTGGAACTGGGCGCAGCGAGCCCGCAGTAGCGGCAACAGCAACGCCACGTTGTCGGGTACGAACGATTCGGTGGCCAACAACGCCGCCAACTCGGTCCGATCGACCCACCGCACCTCCCCGATTTCCCCGTCAGTGAAACGGAAGGGCCCGTCGTGTGTGACGAAGTATCCACGCCCGATCATGGCGACGGACTCGTCGGCGAATCGGCCTTCGCCGAGCAGTTCCCAGTCCTCGACCTCGATTCCCAATTCTTCAGCGAGTTCTCGTCGTGCCGCCACCTCGTAGGTCTCGCCGGCGGCCACCACGCCCCCCGCCGCTAGGTCCCACATTCCCGGCCATACGTCCTTGTTTGGTGCACGACGATGTACCAGCAAGCGGCCATCGGAACCGAGCACGGCGATCGACACGGCCCGATGCAGCAGGTTCTGCGCCCGGATTTCGGCCCGCGAAACGGTGGCAATCACGCAATCGTCGTCATCGACGACATCAACGAGCTCAGTTCGCTCTGCCACGCCGTTGTGCCTAGCATGCGCGCATGGAACTGGACACACTGCGCGACGAAGCCCGCGATCTACTCGATGAAACAACGGCGCTGCGGCGCACGTTGCATCGTTGGCCAGAGTTGGGGAACGATTTGCCGGTTACGCGCGAGACGGTGCTCGGGGCGCTCGACGGTCTGCCGCTGAACGTCACGTTGCACGAGACAACCAGCGGAATCGCGGCGATGCTCGACGGCGGCAAGCCAGGGCCGACGGTGCTGTTGCGCGGCGATATGGATGCGCTGCCATTGAAGGAAGACACCGGGCTCGATTTCGAAAGCGCCACCGAGGGCCAGATGCACGCGTGTGGTCACGACACGCACACGGCGATGTTGGTCGGTGCCGCGAAACTGCTGAGCGCGCGACGAGCCGACATTCCCGGCCGCGTGCTGTTCATGTTCCAGCCCGGCGAGGAAGGTCACGGCGGCGCGCAGTTCATGATCGACGAAGGGCTGCTCGACCCTGGCCCGGCCGCCGATGGCAGCGCCTCACCCGTCACCGGCGCGTACGCATTGCACATCACCAGCAACTTGCCGACCGGCTGGATCGCGACCAAGGGCGGCAGCATCATGGCCTCCGCCGACACGATGCTGATCACCGTGACCGGTCGTGGCGGTCACGCCAGCCAACCGCATCACGCGCTAGATCCGATTCCGATTGCATGCGAGATCGTGCAGGCGTTGCAGATGATGGTGACGCGCACGATCGACGTCTTCGATCCGTCGGTCGTGACTGTCGGCCGCATCACGGCCGGTACCACCAACAACGTCATCCCTGAGACCGCACAGATCGAGGGCACCATTCGCGCGATCAGCGAGGCCACCCGCAAGAAAGTGATCGACGGCATCCGTCGCGTCGCTGAGGGCGTCAGCGCCGCTCACGACGCGCAGGTGACCGTCGAGTTCATGGATGGTTATCCCGTGACATCGAACAACGCCGGGGCGGCCGACTTTGCACTCGGGGTCGTCAAGGACCTCATCGGCGAAAAGCAGACGGTGCGGCTTCCCAATCCGGTGATGGGCGCGGAAGATTTCAGCTACGTGCTCAATCAGGTGCCAGGGGCGATGATGTTCCTGGGCGGCACCAGCCCCGAGCGCGATCCGAACACCGCAGCACCAAACCACTCGAACCGGGTGCTGTTCGATGAGGCCGCGATGGTCAACGGCATCGCGGTCTACTCGGCGGTGGCGTTGCGGCACCTCACGCCTTCCGCCTGAGCTGCACGCAATCCGCTGATGCCGTTGCGCTTTCCCGTCGTGCCGATGAAGGCCGCGATGGGTGCGCTACCGCCCACATCGCAGGACCACGAGTGGGCGTACGAGATTAAGTACGACGGCTATCGCACGTTGGCGTTCATTTCCGACGGCGCGCTGCGGCTGCAGAGCAGCAACAGCCTTGATGTAACTGCGAAGTACCCCGAGTTGTCCAAGCTCGCATCGGCCGTGAACGCGCAGTCGGCAATCATCGACGGCGAACTTGTGGCGCTTGACGACGCCGGGCGTCCGAACTTCGCGATGATGCAGCAGCACACGACCGAGGTTGCCTTCTACGCCTTCGACGTCCTGCAGATCAACGGCGTCGACACGGTCGCGCTGCCGTACGAGCAACGACGCGAACTGCTCGCCGACTTGTTGGAGACAGGTTCGAACTGGATGGTGACAACCCATCGCATCGGCGACGGTGCCGCACTTCTGGCCGCGACAGCGGAGCAGGGTTTGGAGGGCGTAATGGCAAAGCGGCTCGGTTCGCCGTATGTGCCCGGCAAGCGCTCACCGAACTGGCGCAAGGTGAAGAACCGCGTGCAGGTTGAGGTCGTAATCGGTGGCTTCAACAAGGGGACCGGCAATCGCTCTGGAACGTTCGGTGCGTTGCTGGTTGGCATCCGCGCCGACGACGGGTCGCTGGCGTACGCGGGTGGTGTCGGCACCGGTTTCAGCCAAGCGAGGCTCGAAGCGTTGCTGCACGAATTGCGCCAGCGGGTGATCACAGAGTGCCCGTTCCGGGAGACGCCACCGCGGGCACACACTGGCGAGGCAACGTGGGTGCGACCGGAGTTGCGGGCGCTGATCGAGATGGCCGAGTTCACCAACGAGGGTTACGTCCGCCACGCCAGCTTCCTTAAGCTGCTGTCGTGATGATTGATCGCGATGCTGCCTTGGCGTTGGATGCTGCGGATCCGTTGGGCGCGTTCCGCGATCGTTTTCACATTCCTGACGCGAGTGTCATCTACCTCGATGGCAACTCGCTGGGCATGCCACCCAAGCGCACGCTCGAACGACTGACCGAGGTCTATCAGGATGATTGGGCTACCGGTCTGATTCGCAGTTGGGATCACTGGCTCGACATGCCGCAACGGGTGGGCGATGCGCTGGCGCCGTTGATCGGTGCCTCGCCTGGCGAAGTGGTGCTGCACGACAACACGACCCTCAACGTGTATCAGGCGGTGCACGGCGCGATTGGGCTACGCCCAGATCGACGGGTCATCGCGATCGGTGCCGACGACTTTCCCACCGATCGCTATGTGGTCGACGGTATTGCCGCAGCAACCGGTCACACGGTGCGCCATGGTTTCGACCAACTCGACGACGTCGCCGTTGTTGTCCGCTCGGTGATCGACTATCGCACCGCGGCATTGGTCGACGTCGCCGGCGAGACCGCCCGCGCGCATGCCGTTGGCGCGATGGTCGTGTGGGATCTGTCGCACGCAGCTGGCGCGATCGACATCGACTTACGCAAGTGCGGCGCGCAGTTGGCGATCGGGTGCACTTACAAATATCTCAACGGCGGTCCCGGCGCCCCGGCGTGGACCTTTGTCGCCCGCGAATTGCACGACACGATTCGACAGCCAATATGGGGTTGGTTCGCCACCGAAGATCAGTTTGCGATGGGGCCGACGTTTCAACCACGTGCCGACATTGCACGCATGATGTTGGGCACGCCGTCGATTCTCGCCCTCGTCGCCGCCGAGTGCGGCATCGCACTGTCCGCGGAAGCGGGCATGCCCGCCATTCAGGCGAAGGGTCGCCAACTCACGCAACTCGCGATCGACCTCTGCGATCAGCTCGGTCTGGCAACCTCGACCCCACGAGATCCCGCCCAGCGCGGCAATCACGTTGCGATCGAACATCCCGATGCGAAGGCGGTCGTTGGCGAGCTGTCGGCGCGCAATGTGATCTTCGACTTCCGCGAACCGAACATCGTGCGCGCCGGATGTTCGCCGCTGACGACTCGCTTTGTCGATGTGTTCGACGGAGTCTCCGCGATCGCACACGCTCGATGACCGTGAACGCGAATGGCTGACAGCTCCGACCTCGATGCGGTAATCGTCGGTGCCGGGTTTGCCGGTATGTACATGCTGCACACGCTGCGCGAGCACGGGTTCAACGCGAGAGTGTTCGAGGTTGCCGACGATGTCGGCGGTACGTGGTATTGGAATCGTTACCCAGGCGCCCGTTGCGACATCGAGAGCGTGGAGTACAGCTACTCGTTCAGTCCCGAGCTCGAGCAAGAGTGGGAGTGGACCGAGCGTTACGCAACGCAGCCAGAGATTCTGAGTTATGCGCAACATGTCGCCGATCGCTTCGACTTGCGCCGCGACATCCAGTTCAACACGCGCGTGCAAGCCGCGACCTTCGACGACGGCACGAATCGCTGGACGGTCGCGACCGACGACGGCAGCACGACTCACTCTCAGTTCCTGATCATGGCGGTCGGTTGTCTCAGCAGTACCAACCTCCCAGATTTTCCAGGGCGCGACACATTCGCCGGCGAGAGCTATCACACCGGCACGTGGCCCCACGAGGGTGTCGATTTCACCGGTAAGCGTGTCGCAGTGATTGGCACCGGTTCGTCGGCAGTGCAGTCGATTCCGCTCATCGCCGAGCAAGCGGCGCACCTCACCGTCTTTCAACGCACACCGACGTATGCCGTGCCCGCTCACAATCGGGTGCTGTCCGCGAGTGAGATCGCCGAGGTGAAGGCAACGTATCCGGAACTCCGCGCAGCTAACCGCCTGCGGATGACCGGCTACGGAGCGCGCACGCCAAGCGGTGAGACCAACGCGATCGATGCCGACCCTGCCGACCGCGAGGCGGAGTATGAGCGGCGATGGGCGGCCGGTGGCTTGTCGTATCTCGGCGGCTACGCGGACCTCATGCTGGATAGATCGTCCAATGAGACGGCGGCTGACTTCATTCGCCGCCAGATACGCGCAACGGTGAACGACCCGGCCATTGCTGCTCTGCTGACACCGACGACGGTCGTGGGCTGCAAGCGTCTGTGTGTCGACACCGGCTACTACGCAACGTTCAACCGAACGAACGTGTCGCTGGTCGACGTCAGCCAGCAACCGATTGAGGAAGTCACGCCGCAGGGTGTTCGCGCCGGCGGCATCGACTACGACGTCGACTGCATCGTGTACGCGACCGGGTTCGATGCGATGACCGGCAGTCTTTTGAAGATCAACGCAGCCGGGCCGCAGACGTCGTTGCAAGAGGCGTGGTCAGCCGGTCCGCGCACTTATCTCGGCCTTGCCGTGCACGGGTTGCCAAACATGTTCACGATCAGCGGCCCCGGCAGCCCATCGGTGTTGACCAACATGATCACGTCGATCGAACAGCACGTGGAGTGGATTCGTGATTGTCTCGTCGCGTTACGCGAACGCGGTGCGCACCGGATTGAAGCGACCGAGGAGGCACAGGACGAATGGGTCGACTACGTCAACATGGTCGCTGACCTGACGTTGTTCCCAGCCTGCAACTCGTGGTACCTCGGCGCCAACGTGCCCGGCAAGACGAGAGTGTTCATGCCGCTTCCCGGTTTCCCGCCGTATGCCGAGCAATGCGTAGCAGTCGCGGCCGACGGCTATCGCGGGTTTACGCTTTACTAGTCGGCCAGCTCTGCCCGATCTTTGTACTGATGTAGCGACTCTGGGTTCGCCAATGCTTCGGTGTTGCGCACCTCGCGACCGTTGACGATGTCGGCGACCGCCAACTCGCTGATCTTGTTGCTACGCGTACGCGGCAGATCGGTGACCTGCGCGATGCGCGCCGGCACGTGACGCGGCGATGCGTTGGCGCGCAGCACGCTGCGAATCTCGGCTTGTAGATCGTCACTGAGGTGCACATTGTCGACAAGCCTCACGAACAGAACGATGCGCGTGTCGTTGTCCCAGTCCTGGCCGACAGCGATGCTCTCCACGACCTGGGGCAGCAGCTCGACGTGCGCGTAGATTTCGGCGGTACCGATGCGCACTCCGCCCGCATTCAGTGTCGCGTCGCTGCGCCCGTGAATGACGATGCCCTCGTGTTCGGTCCACGACGCGAAGTCGCCATGCGCCCACACGCCCGGGAAGCGTTCGAAGTAGGCGGCGCGGAATTTGCTCTGCGCGGCGTCGTCGCCCCAGAAACCGAGCGGCACGGAGGGGAACGATTGGGTGCAGACCAACTCGCCCTTGACGCCAGGTTCGCGCAGCGGTTTACCGTCGCCGTCGAATACCTCAACCGCCATTCCCAGCGCCGCTCCTTGAATCTCACCGGCATAGACAGGGCGCGTTGGGTCACCCATGACGAAGCATCCGGCCAGGTCGGTGCCACCGCTGATCGACGACAGATGGACATCGGGTTTCACGGCTTCGTATACCCAGCGGAACCCTTCCGCGCTGAGCGGCGACCCAGTGCTGCACACTGTTCGTAGCGCGGCAAGATCGTGCGTTTCGATCGGGCGGACACCGGCCTTGTTCACCGAGTCGATGTACTTCGCCGATACACCGAACAGCGACAATTGCTCGGTCGCGGCAACGTCGAACAGTGCTGTCGGCGACGGGTGGAACGGATTGCCGTCGAACAAGACCGCGGTTGCGCCCGATGCCAGCACCGACACCAACCAGTTCCACATCACCCAGCCGCAGGTCGTGAAGTACATGACGCGATCGCCGGGCCGGATGTCGCAGTGCAGTTGGTGTTCCTTTAACAGCATCAGCAGTACGCCAAGCGCGCGGTGCGTAATGCACTTCGGCTTTCCCGTCGTCCCCGACGAGTAAAGGATGTAGACGGGATGATCACCGGCCAGTCGTAGAAAGCTCAACGGCGCGCCCACGTGCGCAGCGAGATAGTCCGTCCAGCGAACGGCGTTCGAAATCGTGTCGACAGCGGGAGCGGGGGACAGCACCCCGACAACGACGACGCGGCGCAGCGACGGCAACCGTGTCGCAATCTCCGCCAGGCGGTCGAGACAGTCGAACGCCTTACCCCCGTACCGATAGCCGTCGGCCGCGACGAGCACTGTCGGTTGTGTTTGTCCGAATCGATCGACAACACCGGCGACACCGAAATCGCTGGATGTTGAGGTGAAGGTGGCGCCGATCGCATTGGCGGCAAGCAGTGTGATGATGGTTTCGGCAACGTGCGGCATGTACGCCGCCACTCGATCACCCGGTCCGACGCCATCGGAGACGAGGGCTGCTGCCAGCGCCGCTACGTCCGCGCGCAACTGTTCCCAGGTGTAAGTGCGCCGATCACCGTGCTCGTTGAGCGCAATGATCGCCTCGTTGTTCGCGCCAGGGCGGGCAGCGAGCACGTTCTCCGCGTACGACACCGACGAGTCTGGAAAGAATCGGGCTTCGCGGACGTGACCCGGTGCGTAGGCGGCATCACCGGGCTCGCCGATGACTCCGCAGTCGTTCCAGATCCGCTGCCAGAACTCGCCGGGTTCGCGAACCGACCACGTATGCAACGCGACCGTGTCGGTTACATCGCGATGGTCTGCCGCAACTCGCAAGCGGAACGCTTCCATCTGCGTCGCTGTAACTCGTTCGGCACCCGGCGTCCACAACGGTTTCACATTTGGCATCCTAGATTTGAGTCAATGGATTTATCACTGGTTGGCAAACGCGCGTTGGTGACTGGTGGGTCAAGCGGTCTCGGCCTCGGCTGTGCGCAAGCCCTCGCTGCCGAGGGTGCGATCGTCACGATCTTGGCGAGGTCGCAGGACCGACTCGATGAAGGTGCTGCGACGATCCGCGAACTGGTGCACACGCAGGTCGGCGACCTCAGCAGCGTCGATGGCATTGCCGCGATGGTTGCGCAGGCCGAGGACGTGATGGGCGGTATCGACATCCTCATTGCCAACGCTGGTGGACCACCGGCCGGAAATTTTGCCAGCATCACGATGGCGCAGTACGACGAGGCGATCCGCACGAACCTGCTCGCCACGATTGCGCTGTGCCAAGCGTCGGTGCCAGCGATGCAATCGCGTGGTTGGGGTCGTGTGATCGCGATCACGTCAACGTCCGTGCGCGAGCCAATCGGCAATCTGATTCTCTCCAACACCGCGCGCGCCGGGCTGACGGGGTTTCTGAAGACTCTAGCCAGCGAAGTCGCCGCCGATGGCGTGACCGTCAACTCGCTGCAGCCCGGAAGCCATCGCACAGACCGACTCGCGAATCTGTACGGCGGCGACCTGACTGCGGTTGCCGAAGCAACACCGACCAAGACGATCGGCGATCCGGGCGACTTCGGTCGTATCGCCGCGTTCTTGTGCAGCGACTCGGCGAAGTTCGTGACGGGCACCGCGATTCCCGTTGACGGCGGCGCAACACGCAACCTGCAGTAAACGCGGGACCGGTAACTGGCGTTACCAGTTACTGCCGTTACCAGTTACTGCCGTTACCAGTTACTGGAGCTGCCGCCGCCGCCGCCGCCACCGGAGAACCCACCCGAGAAGCTGCTACCACCACTCGAACTACCCGCGGGCGCTGGCTTGGTGTGTGCCTGCGTCCATTCGCCCTGATACGTGTGCATCACGAGCGGCATCGCATGCAGCGCCGCTTGCTGTGGGGGCACGGTGCTGCCAGCGATAGCTCGACCCCATGCATCGGCGGCGCCGAGCGCGACGGCCCACGCCGAGTACTCGCGCAACAGGCCGTTCTTCCACGCCCAGTCGACGTGCTTACCTTCGCTCGCGTCGAGGAATCGTCGGAACGATTCTGCGCGCAGGGCCAAAGCGCTTCCTTCGGCGCTACGCACTGGCAACAGCGGCCGATAGAGAACGCCCCCGACCGCGGCGGGAATCGCGAACGCGGCGAGGATCGCAATGGGCCAGGATCGCAACCATCGCTGCCACACGCACACGGCGACGATCCCGGACGATAGAAGGACCAGTACACCGATCCACTTCGGGAACTTCGGTGGCGTGCCAGGTGGAAACTTCTTCCACCAGCCCGAATTGCTTGCCTCCGCCTTTTGGTCCTTGAGTACTCGGTTCCAGAGGCTGCCCAACTTCGGCTGGTACTTGCCCATCTCGAGTTTTCCGTTGGCCTCGAAGAGCTTGGCAATGTCCTCCTGCAGCGCGGCGGGTGCCTTGTCGGCCTTCGGCCCGCTGGACAACACCTGCGGATCGGTACCTTCGAGCTGCAAGTATTCCTGCGCGATCATGTCCGAGAACCACGCGGACACTGTGTCGGAGCCGATGTGTTCGGTGAGCAGCATCGTTCCCTGCCACGGCCGGATGCCACGCGGTGCCTCGAACTCGGTGGTCGCCATGTCGTCGAGTTCGGCGTCGGATACCAGCCGAGCCGCGCCGCCGGCGAACGCGGCATCGGCTGCGGTCGCGCCCGCGACCTCGTTGCGACCCAAGCGGCGAGCGGTCACGAATCCACCGCCGGCCGCAAGTGCACCCAACGCGCCAAGTCCGAGCGCCCATTGCGTCGAATTGTCCGGTCGCCGTTCGGGCAACGGTGGCGCCTCGACGTCGGCCACTGGTTCGGTGACGCTGACGATCGTGCCGCCGATGGTGACGAATGTGTGCGGCGGCAGCGGCTCGATCACGACTCGATAGACATCGCCGTCGCGAACCAATTCGCAGCCGCCGACGTCGCCGAAGTCGCCCGTGTTGCAGGTCGGATCGGTGAGTTCGAAGCCGGTCACGACAACCTCGAGTCGACCTGTTTCGAGCTCGGTCTGATCGTCGGAGATGTTCAGCGCCAACTTGCCCAAAGAAATCTGCGCGTTCGGAAGCGTGTACTCCAGCACGTAGCGGTGTTGCCCGGTGTAGGTGATGTTGGCATCGCCGATACGGATGCGTGTATTGAAGCCCTCGTTGGTCACGGACAAATCGTCCGAAGCGTGAGGAGCGGTTGCGACCACGTCTTGCGGCTCGCCGAAGTTGTTGGGGATTAGTCGTTGGTAGCCATGACGTTCGGTAGTGCCAAAGTCGTCGTCGACAAGTTCCGTGATGCGCAGGCCGTCGGCGCCAGCGGGCGCAACGACGATCTGTTTCGCCTCGTAGCGCTCGTCGTGAGTACCGCCGCCGAGCAGGCCGAGTGCGACCAGCCCGGGTGCTGCCAACACCGACGCTCCGACTGCAAGATGTCGCCATGACTTCACCGGGTTGAGCATGAACAGCAACCTATCGCTGAGACCTACCATGACCTGATCGGCTACGACTACGAGCATCCCTATCCGAGCGAAGAAGTGTTGGCCCGGTACCCGTTTGTTCCACTGCAGTTCGAACGACTCTCCGACGACGAAATGCAGCGCCGTGGGGAGGAATTTTACCGGTCGGTCGCGACTCGCCGCAGTGTGCGTTCGCTGTCGAACGCCCCGGTGCCGCAAGCGCTGATCGAGCTCGCAGTTGCTGCTGCCAGCACTGCGCCGTCCGGAGCGCATCAGCAGCCGTGGAAGTTCGTTGCTACCAACAACCCTGAGTTGAAGCGTCAGATTCGAGAGGCCGCCGAGGCCGAGGAACGCGTCAACTACGAGGGTGGCCGCATGAACGACGAGTGGCAGTCGTCGTTGGCACGGTTAGGGACCGATGCCCACAAGGAGTATCTAGAGGCGGCGCCGTGGCTGGTCGTGTTGTTTGAAGAACGCTACGGCACTGCCCCCGATGGCTCGCGGCTGCATCACTACTACGTGAAAGAGAGTGTGGGAATCGCGGCAGGCATTTTCATCACCGCGATCCACACCATGGGACTTGTCACGCTGACCCATACCCCTACACCGATGGCGTTCCTGTCCAAGCTGCTCGGCCGGCCGTTGTCGGAGCGCCCGTTCGTCCTCTTCCCGGTCGGCTATCCGAACGATGACGCTCTGGTGCCCGACCTTGCGCGCAAGTCGCTTGACGATGTGCTCGTCATCGTCAGCCCCGAAAGGGACCGATGACGTGTCATCGCCAGCTGCTGCGAGTCGCAACATGGAATCTCGAGTGGGCGGTTCCGGGAGGTGTTCGTCACTGGCGGGGATCACCGTTGTCGCCGGTGACTTCAATCACCCCATGGCGGGACTGAAGTCATCCCCGGTCTGTGTCGGGTCCGTGATATCGCACGTCACGTCCCCGAGTTTCTTGTGAATCTTCAAGTCAGGCTTCCAGAAGGATGGCCGCTGACCGATGAACTTCGCCCATACGGACATCGTTTTGCCGTTGCTTATGTAGAAGTAGGGGTTCAGATTAAAACCCATGGAATACGACAATGAGTCGTCAGGAAACGTGTTGCTCTTTGCCCAGTTCGTCGACCCGTACGACGGCAGGTAGCCGGGGTCGTAGTAGCCCTTCAGTTCGAACTTCACCCGCAGCCGGTTGACCCCGGAACTGCCCAGTTCCTGCAGCCAGACCGCCGTAGTGGCAGTGCACCGGTCAGGGCCGGTCTGAGTGACGGTAACCGGAGACCGGAAGCCCCACCTCATGTTGGTGGTCGCGGACACATCCTCGACCGCCTGCGCCACGAACAGACAAATGGACACGATCATGGCGTTCACCACGCGGACGACATTGCGTTTCATGAGACCCCCAACTGTGCCAACGCCGACGTAGCAAACTGCACCGCTCCGTCCCGGAGTTGGTCATCATTCCACGATCCTCGCGACGACAGCTCGATGACCAGTTGCGACCCGCCGGGTAGCGCGACGACCAGCGTCGAGCTCTCGTCCAGCGGGTAGCCGGCCGCCCATTTGCCGGTGAGCCCACCGACGGCTACGTCGCTGTCGTAGGACTCGTTCGCAAACCATGGGTCACCTGGTTCGATGACCGCGAGCGCGAGACGCACTGAGTCGTCGGCGACGAGGTAGCCGCACGCCGTTCCGTACTCGAGGGACATCGTCGAAGTGGCGGATTCCACCACCCCCGCCCAGGTCGCCCACTCACTTGTTGTGACCAGCGTGCATGGATCTATCGGCGGTAGCCCGGGAGTCGAGTCGGACGGTGGATCACCCTCGGGACCAAGCACATCGAACACGTAGTGGTCGGTCAAGTCGGCATCCTCCGGGGCGTCGGCCGGCGCGTCGAGATCATCCTCGGTGGGAAGTGGGGATGCTGTTGCGTCGCCCAGCGACCACGCGCGTAACTCGGGCACCGTGGTCGACGTTGATGTCGACTCGGAAGCACCAGTAGCGACCACCGATGGTGACGACGAAGTCTGCGACGACGAAGACCCATCCGAGCCGCACGCCGATACGCCGACAACACACGCCAACAACAAGGAGTACTTCCGAGGCACCGAACATCGACTCTGCATCGGCGCACCGTAACATGAGGCCGAAATGCCCGCGTGGGTCTGATCGCTGCCTTGGCGCGCGTCGGTCGGCATGCCGAGCGCGGCCACCGCGATTGGGTCAGAAGCGACCCTGAAGAGGGCTGATACGATTCCTCGCCGAGTGCCGGCCAGCACAAAGGCGGGGTTTTCTTCCACCTTTTCGACCGGTCTCGCTCCTCTCGGACTGGTATGAAACTGGATCGCCCCTGGCACCAGTGCGTGTCAATGTGCAAGCCGGAACGCTTCGTTCGTTTTTCGGAACGTCTACCACGAACTGCTGCATCACCTACTGCCTGGGCAAGGACACGACGCAGAGTTCCGCGAACTTGAGGCACGAATGTAAGGTCCTCATCTGCCAATGGCAGCGACCACTGTACGGAGCACCGATCCCATCGTCCAGCAAAACCCCGGCGGCTTGGAAGACCTTGAAGAAGGACGCTAGACCCCAGCCTGGGTATCGCTTATCGAAGAACCTCTTCGTGTAGCCGCGAATGTTGGGTAGCGGGTGTGTGTAATGCAGCACTTCGTCGATCTGATATCGACTGAGATGGACCCCGAACGCCGACCAATCAGGGAGCGGATTCGGATTGTGGTGCAAACGACGGACTACGGGCATGTTCTCTCCTCATCGTTCCCGGCGGTGGCACCGTGCCCAAGGGCTGGTTGCCTGACTGTCAGCGAGCCGGGTCTCTCAAGTCATCTGAATGAGACAGTCACATTGTACCCGGGGCCCTGGGGACTGTCGGAACCCCGGTCCCTTTCAACTGGCGAGCGACAGGATCACCTCCGACGTGACGACGGCCGGGGCGGTCACGTTGTGGTCGGCGAGCTATCAGTACAACGCTGCCGGACGGGTGGACACGAAAACGACGGCCACCACTGGCCAACCGATGCTCGCCAGCGACCTCCTCGACGAGTCGACCGGTTGATGCAACCGATGGTCCTTTCGTTTGCTGCGTTCAATGGTAGGGTAGTGGGCATGACGAAGCGACTCGAAGACCGCGACCTGGCGTCCGACGCGCTCGCGGCGCTGCGCCGTCGGCCGAGGCGGTTCACGCTCTCGAATGGTGCGACGGTGCAGTTCCCCAAGACGGCAGTCGACGGGCTGATCGAGATGCTCGAGGCGGTCGCCGAGGGTGACACCGCTACCGTGGTCCGCACACCCCGGGAGGTGTCCACCCAGCAGGCCGCGACCGTACTTAACGTGTCCAGGCCGACGGTGGTGAAGCTGATCGACGATGGTCTCCTGCCGTCGCGCAAGGTCGGGTCTCACCGTCGCATCACGCTCGCTGACCTGCTCGCCTACCGCGACGAAATGGTGGGCCGCCGCCGTGCCGTGCTCGATCAGATGTCCCGCGACGCCGAAGAGCTCGGGCTCTACGACTGAGCACGATGTCCACCGTGGTGGCGGTGCTGGACGCCGATGTGCTCGTGCCGATTCTGTCGTGTGACCTGCTGCTGTCGGCGTTCGACGAGGATCTCTACCGACCGGTGGTCACCGCGACGATCCTCGATGAGACCGAACGCAACCTGGTCGGCGGCTTCACCCACCTCGATCCGGTCGCCCTGCGCGGCCGTGTCGCACAGGTTGCGGCTGCGCTCTCGCTCCACATGCACGACGAAGGCGACGTCACCGCCGCAGCGGTGGCGACCGTGAACCGCAAGGACCGCCACGTCGTCGCCACGGCGCTCGCGCGCGGCGCCGATCTGGTCGTCAGCAACGACCGGCGCCTGCGACGAGAGATCAACGCACTTGGCGGGCCCTTGCTGGCCGTGACCGGTGACGAGTTCGCGCGGCGGCTCCTGATCAATCAACCCGACGGGGTCGACGCTGCCATCGACGCACTCGTGGCCAAACGCACGCGCCGCCCGGTCACCCGCAGCGAACTCATCGATCAGCTCGCCGGTAGCTTTCCCGGCTTCGTCGCCGAACTGCGCCTCCGAGCCCGCTCACCACACCGGCCACCGTAAGGCCACTTGCTGCCGCGCCGAAGGCGCGGCCGATCGGCCAGCCGAAATGATTGTTGCGCTAGAGGCACGTGGCTTCACCGTGATCCGCGTCTGATCGCCCTGCACAAACCTGCTGGGTGTGGGCTTCAGAACGAGATCGGCAGGTTTCAACTCGAGGACGCTGCGCGGTCCTGGTCGCTCGTCACCGACGCTTGCTTCGGTCGTCCACGTCGACATTGCCGAGCAACGTGCAGAGTTCATCCACAAAGGTGGACGCGGCGACGGGGTCGTCAATTTGCTCGGGTTCGACGAACTCGTTGAAAGCACCGCGGCCAGTGGAACCAGGTCGCCCGGCCCAGTAGTAGTGGCCATCGTCAGCGGTGACGGCCTCGTCCCACTCGACTGCGAACGACTCGCGGCTGTCGAAATGTAAGGTCCTCATCTGCCAATGGCAGCGACCACTGTACGGAGCACCGATCCCATCGTCCAGCAAAACCCCGGCGGCTTGGAAGACCTTGAAGAAGGACGCTAGACCCCAGCCTGGGTATCGCTTATCGAAGAACCTCTTCGTGTAGCCGCGAATGTTGGGTAGCGGGTGTGTGTAATGCAGCACTTCGTCGATCTGATATCGACTGAGATGGACCCCGAACGCCGACCAATCAGGGAGCGGATTCGGATTGTGGTGCAAACGACGGACTACGGGCATGTTCTCTCCTCATCGTTCCCGGCGGTGGCACCGTGCCCAAGGGCTGGTTGCCTGACTGTCAGCGAGCCGGGTCTCTCAAGTCATCTGAATGAGACAGTCACATTGTACCCGCCCTGTCGGCAAACGATTCTCATTCCCGTCGATGTGTCGTTGAACGCGACAGTGATCTGGCGGGCATTGCTCGGTTTTGTCGGCGTGGTCACGGATGCCGTGGTGCCCGCAGGGTGGGGTGCTCGGCTTCGCATAGTTGTGGAACGGATTGGCGTAGAGGCCAAGCAGTCACGATTTGTGTTTCTTCGTGCGTTAGGCAGGGTGGAGGATTGGTAAATGGAATCTGTTCTTACTGAGCGCTTTACCGCTGCCACTGCGATGGTTTTGCGAGTTCACCGCGACGACTTACGCAAGGGGACGAAGATCCCGTATGTCGCTCACTTGTTGTCGGTGTCGGCCCTCGTGCTCGAACACGGAGGAACTGAAGACCAGGCGATCGCTGCTCTGCTACACGATGCAGCAGAAGACCACGGTGGCCAGACGATGATCGACGAGATCCGCGACATGTTCGGAGATGTCGCGGCCGACATTGTGTTGGCTTGCTCGGACAGCTTGGTCGAAGATCCGGAGGGCAAAGCAGCGTGGTGGCCGCGCAAGGTGGGCTACCTCGATCACTTGGCCGATGCGCCGGCCGACGCACTGCTGGTCTCGGTTGCCGACAAATTGCACAACGCCCGTGCGATCCTCGCCGACTATCGCAAACTGGGCGACAGACTGTGGCGCAGGTTCAACAAAGCCGCGGGCCGCGGTGGAAGCCTGTGGTACTACAGCCGGCTCGTCGAGATCTACGCCGCCAGATTTCCTGCTCGGTCCTCAGCCGTTGCGTTGCTGGACGAACTGCGCCGTACTGTCACCGCGATTTGTGACCATGCGACATCTTGCGGTCACGACGTGGCCGCCGAGTTGGGGAGTGCTCGCCGGCGGGAAGCCGAGACGCGAGCCGAGTTGCCGAGAGCGAACGAGCCCGTCTCTTACGAGCAACACGTTCGGTTGTACGTCGAAGCTGAGCTCGGCATCCCGCTGGAGGAGTCATCGGTACCGCCGAGCGCTGAACGCGACCAGCTTCGCGCCGAGGCTGCACGATGGATCAAGAACGCTCGTCGTAAGGGAATCGAATACGACCTTCCGTTCGAATGATGAAATTCAACCTTGCCGCCGCCGCCGCCGTCTATACGTCAGGGCCGAGCGGCTTGCGTGCGTCGTGAGAGACGGAAACCTGAAGGAGACACGGAAATGACCACATACACCGATACACAGCGGAAGTCTGCAGCGGATTGGAAGGCCCAGACATCAACGCTGCCTGTCGACGCGAAGTTGCCAGCGCCGTATCGAAATGCCGCCGGGCCGAACTACGAGTTCTGTCTCCCGTGGGCGTACGCCGATCACAACCTGCTGCCAGAAGTTCGAAGTGCTGGCATCAAACTCTTCGGTGAGCTGAAGATTCCGTGGCACATGGGTATTGGCGGAGGTCCCGGAAATCATCTGCTGTCCTCGCAAGTGCAATGCGTGAACGCGCTGGGGCAGATGGTCAACGATCCGACGCGAATTGTTCAGGCGTTCGGTGAATCGCTCGGCACGGAAGAAGTCTTCGAGATTGAGCCGGGGCGATATCTCACCTTCGAATACATCGGCCCTGTGGGTTTCTTTGGTGAAGGCAAGAACGGCGTACGAGAGCGCGGTGCGAATTGCACAAGCGTCGATGCTGCGTTCGTTCACCGAACAAGGAGTGGGTTGCGCGAACTCGTCCTGCTCGAGTGGAAGTACACGGAGTCGTATCGCAAACGAAACCCTGAGCCAAAGGACGAAGTCCGTCGGCAGCGCTATGAGCGTTTTCTCGACGCGGCGGATAGTCCGGTGCGTCGCAGCGAGCTGAGCTTTCTCGACCTTCTTGATGAGCCGTTCTATCAATTGATGCGTCAACAACTGTTGGCACACGAGTTGGAGAAGATGCATGCGGCCGACCTCAAGGTGGACCGAGTCCGTGTCGCCCACGTCCTGCCCGAATCCAACCTCGAGTACCAGCAGTCCATCCACCGAGAGACGCAGCGGAAGGTCGGAGAGTCCGTCTACGAGGTTTGGGACAAGCTATTGACTGCGCCAGATCGCTTCGTGAAGCTCGACAGCGCAATGTTTCTCGACCCAGCAATCACCTCCGCAGAGTACGTAGCGCGTTACGGAGCGACGGCAAGCGCGTGAGCCATGCAGAGGATCGGATCGTTGGATGCTTGTTGGGTGGCGCTATCGGTGACGCCATGGGTGCTGGCATCGAGTTCATGTCGCTTGATGAGATTCGCCGTCGCTTCGGGTCCGCCGGTGTCACCGGTTACACGTCCGCGTACGGCCGCAAAGGAGCAATCACCGACGATACGCAAATGACCTTGTTCACCGCCGACGGACTGATTCGCGCATCGATTCGCGGACGATCGAAAGGCGTGTGTCACACAGCTTCGGTCGTTCGAAACGCGTACCGCAGGTGGTTCGTCACGCAAGGCGGATCAGTCAAAGAGGATGATCGCGACTTCGTTGTCGGCGGTTGGCTCATCGGAGTCGACGAACTGCACAGTCATCGCGCGCCGGGTAACACATGCATGTCGGCGATGAGAGCAGGCGGGAACGGCACCGTGAGCGAACCGATCAACGACTCGAAAGGCTGTGGGGGCGTCATGCGTGCAGCGCCCGCTGGCTTTCCGGAGTGCTCAAACAAAGAACGGTTTGCGATGGGTTGCGACTTCGCCGCACTCACTCACGGTCACGCCGATGGCTACTTGCTGGCTGGATATCTCGCGGTCGCGGTCGGTGCCCTTGTCGACGGTCAGTCAATGGGTCGGGCGCTTGATGCAGCCGACGAACAACTCGCCGACGCCGACCGCAGCGCCACCACGTTGGGAGCGGTGCAGGCGGCTCGCGAACTTGGAGCTCGCGGCTTGCCAACTCCCAAGCAGTTGGAAACGCTACCGACGACGCAGTGAGTGCAATAGCGCAAGTGGGAAGACTCTCCGCGCTTCAGCTTCGACTCCACTACATCATTTATCGACAGCTGTGGATCAAGGAGGCCGCCAGTCCAACTCTTGCTGACCTGCGTAGCGCGCAGGCGATGACTGAGAACTCGGAGATTTATCTGCGGTTGAACGATCTGGAGGTCGCGTTGAGTCTTGAGCCTGATGGAGACGGTGTCAGGAAGATGCTCTCGGCACTTCATGTCCTCGCCCGCGAAGATTTGATTGCTCCACAGAATGGACGCGATGGATCCTTCGATGGGGTCGGGGTAGTTGGCTACGACATCCAGCAGCCTTGGCGGTTGAGCACGATGCGCCCCAGAACTTTTCCTGCGGCCGGACTCATCTGCAGCCCAACGCCGATCGGCGTAGAACTTTTCCTGCGAGGGTGTGGTTGGCCCAATCACGACCCGACCTATATTCGGGAGCTGCCTGCGGACCTTGTACAGGCTCCGGTTCCGGATGTCGGTGGATCAATGGTCGCAGATCTTCCGTCGCAAGGCTGGCGCTGGACAGGTGGATGAGCGCGTTAGTTTGTGCGCAAGGCTTGCGGTCTCCTACTCACCAGTCCACCGCGTCCGCGCAACCGAGCCCGAGAGCGTGTCCCTTTACAACCTCCAGCGCATCGTATGTAACGGCGTGGGCCTTCAGCTTTCCGACGACCTCACGAAGCGCGGAACCCAGATAGAACGGTGGCTTTGTTGAGGTTAGAAGGTGAGCGAGAAGTTCGGCGACAGTTTGCGGGAAACGATCGACAACAACGGTCGGAAGTAACTCGTCCATGTTGAAGTGGTTGCGAATACGAGCAGGCCGAGTCATCGCAAATCGCGCCGCGACCTCGAAGGAATCAGTCAGATTCGAGATCCAGCCGACAAGTGCTGTCGCCTCATCCGGATGTAAGTCCGTGGGGATGCTGTCACTCCGGTCCTGCCAATAGTTGCGCATCCAGCGATTCCACTGATGCTCAACCGTTACGTCGTCGAGTTCGGCAAGGCGCCAACTGACATTGTCAATCCACTCACAGCGAGTGGCGACCGACGCATTCGATGTGAACCGTGGAAGCCAAGTCGACGGATCGATCTCGCCGAAGATTGCGATCGTAGCGAGGTGGCTGGCGAGCTGCCGCTGCTCCTCCTCGCCGAAGCTCGCGATATGCATTGCGGCAATGAGGTACTGATCGAGAAGTCCCGCTGACAGTAGGCGATTGTTCCATCGGCCCCATACGAGGTAGCCCTGCCACGTGCGCGTTGCTCGCTCTACGTTCGACCAGTCAAGCAAAGGCGTGACATGCGTAGTGGTCCAGTTCTGGTCAGCGTTGAAGAAAAAATGAAGCTGGCTCGCGATCACGACTTCCGCCAGCTTTGAGTTGTGATCACTTCCGGCGAGGATTCGGTCGAGGGCAATGAGAATGTCTGACGGTATTCCGCTCCAGTTTTCGCTTGCGGCTTTCCATTCCTCGGCGATCGCGTGCAGCCAGAAGAGGGCTAGGCGACCTGCGGGGCGGTTAATCGCCTGTGAGAGCCAGTCGTCGGGGTCGTGCTCTGGGACAATGCTCGGTAGTGACGTCCAGAGTTTGGTGGCCAGCTTTCGAGCTCCATCTATGGAATGCCAATTCGTCGGAGCGGATTCGTTCTGGCCGCCGTCACCGAATAGTCGGGAAAGGTCGTCGGTGATCGTGCCGATGTCGAGCGTGCCGAGGCATTCAATAACTGACGCTGCTTCGTCCGGACTTAGATGGGCACAGGACCAGCCGCGCACGACGGATCGGACGATGCCGTGGTTGTGGCCGTTGACTGCGGCTAGGACGGCGAATCCGTCGGCGGGATGATTCCGAACGGACTCCGCGAGTACCGCCTTTGCGTCATCCCATGTCGGTCCGTGGAAGGGAGCCTGCACACTCTCGAACGTCAGTAGTGTCGCGACGGCCTCGGACGCGTCATTTCCAATTGCGGTGTGGAGCTCCTTGAGGGTCATCGGCGGCGAGGGTTCGACGAAGCCAAAACTCATTATCGAAAGCAAGTCCGGGAAGTCACGAACGGCAAAATCGGGATGGTTCGCCTGACATTGCTTCAAGGCGCGGCGAGCACTTTTGGATGCCGGTGCGTTCTTCGCAATCCACGCAAGCGCGTTGAAAATCTCATACGCCCGGCTGCGCGGGTTCTCAATATTCGAGGGACCAATGACTGCTTCGTTGACCAGGCAAGTCGTCGTGTTCGCGTCGCAATCTGGAAGTGCAGTCTCGATGAGCTCGAACACCTCGTGCCGAAGTTGCGAATCAAACAACAAATTCCGGTCGAGGATCCATCGGATCTTCGCTGTGGGTTGAACGTCGGATCGGAACTTCCATCCGTGGACAGCGATGCGTCGCAGAAGTGGAACGTCCGAGTTCGCCCAGAGCGTGAGATTCGTAATCGCCGTGTCGTCTCCGTCACCGAGTAGGTGCTCAATGCAGTCGCGTGCCGCGTCAATCAAGGCATCGATGTCACCACGGTGTGCGTCTTGTGGGTGTTCCTCAATCGCAGAGCGCCGAAAGGACGTCGAATCCCACGCAGGTGTCGCCTCGCCAGCAACGATGAGCTGTCGGTGGGCGCTCCGAAGGTGGCCGTCCACTATCGCCAGCACTGATACAGCACAATCGGTGAGGTTCGGCGTGAATACTCTCTGCCACGCCTCTCGGAGTAGTCGACCATCGCCCCGCATGCGCAGCTCAAAGCGTGGCCGCGCGTCGGAACCGAATGAGGGCCGCAGCTGAAGCCGCGGTTCGGTGAGGAAGTCGAGCATTCGGAGTGCGATCTGCCGATCCTCAGGCCATGTCGACTTCGTAAGCGCGTAATCGATCCAGACAAGATCGTTGTCCGACGCTGTTGAGATAAGCACCGTCAGCCATGGTTGCAACTCGGGCGGTCGTGGGGAACCGATGATGTGGAACCGTTGACCGATCGCGGACCACCCCGCCCGGCTGAGTCGACCGCCAGCCAGTTGCAATACAGCGAGCGCTTCGCTGGTCAGCTCTGGATCGGCGACGAAATGGGCAGCAAACCAATGGGCTAGGGCATCCGTCGACTCGGTCCAAGCGGCCATCGGGTCGAAGAGCTGCTGAAACTCTGGCTTGCTTGATGCCCATGACAACCACTCCTTACCCCGAGCGAGTTCGGTGAATAATCGAACAGTGATTTCGTTGGCGAGAAGGCCTTCAAGGTATGACTCCTCTCCGGGAATCTGTGATGGAGGTGCGGCGACGAGTCGTGCTATTCGCTGTCGGTGCTCAAGAAGTCCCATTGACGCCAACTCCGCCCAGCCTTCAACCGCGTCAACAAGTGCCTGGTGCGAATCAGCACCGCCATAACCGATGGGAGTGATTCCGAGAGAGCGCCAGTCGGAGGCGTCGGGAATCGAAGTCAGGATATACCGCCCGCTTGCCGGGCCAAGAGCGCGAGCGAGGTAGCGCATGACGACGTCGCCGTAGCTGTACCCGATGAACAGCACGACGTACTTCGAGAACATGCGTTCCAGGAACCTGGCTGCCCATGCGTCGCGCAGGTACGCCCGTCCGAAGTCCTTGTCGGTGACAACCAAGTGTCGCGGCGCTTGCGTAAGAGTCCCGTGGAGATAAACGAGTCCCTCGAAGTCGTCCCCCATCGGGAGTGCTGGACCTGCGAACTCCGGTACAGCCACGTGCTCGTTCAGCAGGACGGTGGTCAGGTGACGGTCGTAGTTAGTAGTCACGACGCGGACCCGGGGCGCCTGGCCGCAGAGGTCAATGATCGCCCTGTGCAGACGGTTTGGCTGCGATGGACCATCGCCGAGTAGCGATGCGACCCGTGCGTGAACGTCCACGTTCCCGTCGTCGATCCTGCCGAGCAAGATTTCCGGGTGGGCCAGGTCACTCTCCTCAACGGGTGCCAGGGAGTCCTTGGCAATTCGCTCGGCAAGGGTCTTGAAGTCGGGAAGCGACGATGGCGCATTAAAAGAAGCACCAGCGCCAACGAAGAAGACGAGGGCGTCGTCGCGGTGCGCGTCAATCACGCACTTAGGAAAATTGACGTCGCGCACCCACATTCAAATGAGGCTAGATGAGTCGCCCGGCCACGCAATCTTGGCCTTTCAGTTGCCGATCTCGATTTGTGGTGTCACAAATCTTCGCGAATTCGCGCGAATTCGCGAAGTATCCACCACTAATTACATTGATGTAGTTTATGATTGGAGTATGAGCGAACACACCCCCGCCCGAGCACCTGGACGCCCCGCCGAGTTTGGCGACCGGATCACCAAGGCAGTTCGGTTAGAACCCGAGCTCGATCGACGGCTGAAGTCGGAAGCATCCGCACGTAACGTAAGCGCCAACCTGCTGATCAACCGGGCTGTAAAGGACTATCTCGAGAGACTGGTGCCAGTTGACCAGGCATTGAGAACGGCTTCCTGAATTGCTCCAGCCCCTTGGGGTAGATGGAGTCCTCGTCACGCGGTTTGCCAAAGCGCCCTACGACCTAGGGACACTGGTAATTGTGGTGTCACAAATCAGAGGGAAGCCGCAGCATCCCCCACTTAATGCACGCGGTGTGGTCGAATGTGGTCATCAACAACCAGATCCAGAACGAAAGAGGGTCCTCATCGGCTGTAACCGATGAGGACCCGAGTTCAGCACTGGCATCGCCAACGCCGAACCACACCGCGAACCATACACGGCTCGCGGAGGCGCGATTCCATCGACTGAGCTCTCGTTCTCTCGCTACGAGGAGAGCGCTGTGTCCAATTCGTGTGGAAACGCCAACCGACCGTCCGTGCAGCCGTGCCGGATCAAGGCGGAAGTAAAGAACAGAAACGGTCAGCCGCGGTGGTGGTGCCTGGAACACGGCGCGCCTGCGTGGGGTGTCGGCGGGGTACCGCTCGATCGTTGCCGCGGAGCCGACACCCCCGAGCCTGATCCCGGCGATGTGCTGCGCATCGACCCCTCAAAGTTTCCCGGCGGTGTGGCGGTTTGGGGTGCGGTCGATCCGGTTTTCAATACTGGCCCTGACCCGACCGATTGGGGCGTTCATGTGCATGCAAGGACGCGACCGGGCGGTTCAAAGGCCGTTGATCAAACATACTCTCGGGTAATTCTGGAAGGGGGCGACAACGAGGTAACGGTTGACGCCTTATGTGCGTCAGCCTTTGTCGTCGCGAGTGTGTTCGGACTGCACTTGAAGCGGCTTGTGTGTCCTCATTGCGGCGGTGCTCACGTGGATGCCGAGGAGTTCGCAACCTCCGCGCACCGCAAACATCAATGCAATCAGTGCGGTCGGCACTTCTTCGATCCTGACAACATGCCGTCAATTTCGAACCCCCTTGCTGGCTTACGCACGCAGTTCGGAGAGAAAGCCTCGACGACTACCCCGTCCCATGCCGTCCTGGATATCGAGCAGTCGGATTTCGCGGGTGGCATAGCCGTGTGGGGCTCTAATCAGGCCTTACTTTGGACCGCCGATCGGCAAGAGGAGGAGGGGGTGCATGTCCACGCGTGGTCTGAGCGCGGTGACATGGTGATCGACGACACTTTTGACAAGGTCACGATTGATGGCCTTGAGCTTGACCCGGTACAGGTGCGGGTCTTGATGGTGCAGCAATCCTTGCGGTTCCTTCGTAACCGGGTGATCGCTTTCACCTGTCCGGACTGCAACCTGCCCCATTTCGATTCCGGAGTCGACGCCCTCAAACCTCATAGCTCTCACCTGTGTGACGGCTGCGGTGGGGTGTTCCACGGGCGCAACCGTCATCGGCTTCTCGTTTCGAACCCACTGATTGGAGTGATTCGCACTCTGCACAGGAACCGACAGCCGGAGGCCTGACATTGCACGCGGCGGACGGCGTTCTAGTGCTCCGCTCCTGTCGTTGTTCCAGCTGCGAACGTGAGTTCGACCAATGAGGTAATATCGGGTTGAAAGGAGAACGATGAACAAGAAACCAGCAAATCAAGGAAAGCAATGGACCCCGGAGCAAGAGGCGACGCTGCGAAAGTTGATCAAAGGGAACACGCCGACCAGGGTGATGGGTTTGAAGCTCGACCGAACCCCTGGCGCGGTACAGGGCAAGGCAAACGATTTGGGGCTTTCGACGAAACCGACCAACCAGAAGCCGTACAACCGGAAGAAGTCGTAAGCGAACCCCTGATGGCTGAGGAACCGTGCGGCCAAGGTGGCGTTTGTGGGTGTTGTTTGAAACGAGAGACCTGGAGTAGGGGCGAGTGAGTGCAGAGTCAGACATTCACCGCTACAGAGGTGAGTTGCAGGCCCTGCAATCGAAGGTCGCCGTCGAGTCTGGCAAGGTCGCGCACGCACGGGAGCGAGAAGCCCGCGCGCGTCAGTCTGCGGCCATCTCGTCCTCGCCATCAACGAGCTCGAGTCGCCTCCGCGAAGCTGAGAGGGAAAGTAAGTCGGCGATCGACGCGGAAAAGCGCCGGGCCCAATTAGAGGGCCAACTCGCTGTCAAGCAGAAATCTCTGTTTCAGGCAGAGGCACGTAGGTCGAAGGAACGGTCTGCGGAACAGGACAAGGCGATGAGGAGGCTCAATGACCGAGCCCGGATGGCTGAGACTCAGTTTCGGAACTTCACGCGTCCTCGACCAGTGCCGTCGGCGCTGGTAGGAGGTTCGCCCCCGAACGGGCACGATGTGTTCATCTCGCATGCATCTGAAGACAAGGAGGATGTTGCGCGACCACTTGCCGATCTCCTCGCGGTCGAGGGACTCAACGTCTGGTACGACGAGTTCTCATTAACCGTGGGAGACAGCCTGCGGAGAAGCATTGATCGGGGCCTCGCCTTATCGCGTTTTGGAGTCGTGGTTCTGTCGCCGGACTTCTTTCGAAAGGAGTGGCCGCAAGCAGAATTGGATGGACTTGTTGCTAAGCAACGCGCGACCGGCGGCAAAGTGGTGTTGCCAATCTGGCACCGAGTAACGAAGGATGAGGTCCTTGCATTCAGTCCGACGCTCGCCGACTTGAAGGCTCTGAGCACCAGTGTCATGACACTCGTAGAGATCGCGACAGAAATTGCTGTGGTGGTTCGTCCGATCTAGTCCCCACAATCGGCTTCTGCAGTGCGTTCTGACGGGCTCAATAACGGTGAGTGCTCGTGCGGGCTGGCCGACCGCTCGTACGCGAGGGACTGCACTCACCTACACAAGTTGAAATCCCGCGATGCTCAGCGGAGTGTCGATGGCAAAGTGGTGGTTATCAAACCCGCGTCAGCGACTCCCAGAAGGCGGCTCGCGCGTGCAGACCAGCACATCGCGCAACTGCATATCGAGCTCGAGCCGTACATGCACAGGTTGGCGCGCGCAAGGGTTCGTGTCGAGAAGCGAATCGAATTTCGTCCGTTTCGTGTGCTAGCGGCGACCTGGACGCTTCTTGACTTCGAGCCCGCGCCCGATAACTGGCCGTTGCTGTTAGGCGACGCCTTCCACAACCTGCGTTCCGCACTCGACAATGCTGCGTGGTGGGCCACGAACGGGGCGCGAGATTCGATGAGCGAGCGCGACATGCGGCGCATTGCGTATCCCATCTGTCTCACATCGGAGAGCTTTGAACAGCACGTTGTTGCTGTGGCACTTCCCGCTCCCCAACGGGCTGCCCTCCGCGCGCAACAGCCGTTCGTGGTGACGCCAGACGACCCGGCGCGAGACGCGTTGTGGGCGCTACTGCAGTTGTCGAACCTGGATAAGCATCGGGAGTTGACGATTCCAGCCGCGATCCTCCGGGCGGCTCATTTGCAGACCACGCCTCCGATCGATGGCGGCACGCTGACAACACCCGCCCCCGATGCTCTCAGCCCGGGAGACACCCTTGCGGAGTTTGTGGTGCCGTGGTCGGCCGATGTAAACCAACTCCGCGTTGAGCTCACGTATGCGATCGAGGCGCTCGTGCAGGGTGACGATTGGCGTGGAGCAGTGCCGCTTCAACTCGGAGTGAATGAAATTCGAAATAGAGTCGACGCCGCCCTATCTGCCCTAGGAATGTGAGAGCCGGCGGCGAGCACGATGCCTCACCGGATAGCGCTGATCCATCGTCCTCTTCCTGCACCCGGTAGTGCCGTGTCGTTTTCAACGAGCTTGGTCATGGTCGTTCCCGAGCGCCCGCGTGACCGACAAAGCACGTCGACCGTGATGCTCAGGCGGCCCTACTCGATCTCCCCGACGTCGTCTCACGGCGCCGACGTGGTCGTTGACGTCAGCACCTTCTCGATCTGATGCTGAAGCTCGACCGCCTTGCGATGCGCGTACCAATCTACCGCTGCTGTGAAAGCCGTTGGCGAGATCAAGGCGACCCCAACGACAACCGCAGCAAGGGCGGACTGGATGCGATCGCGGTTTCGGCGACTGTCCACGATGCCAAGTAGCTCACACAGGATATAGATTGCTGCAGCGCCGATCAGAGTCAGGCCACCGACAAAGAGTTCATTCATGCGGGAACTCTCGCGTAGGGGTGTCACAATCCGGGCCCAGTTCCGTTCTTGGGCAAGCGACGCGCTATGCGATCCTGAATTGGTTCACGGCGCGATGGTTCGTCGGATCAAGTACCGCTCCACCAGAGTGGGAACGGATTCCGAGTGACGACCTCCGCGAGATCTTCGAACCACCAACCTTCGGTGACGGAGACGACCCGCTCAAGTTCGTATGAGGGGCAGAGTTGGTGTCAGGTCAATTGAAACCGTGGTTACTTGATGTCGTGCTAACTCGTGGAGGTGAAGCGAAGGCGGATCCACGCTTCGCTTCCCTGTGCTCGGAGAGTCCACTCATTTTCGCTCTCGCGATCGGCAAGGCCAGCGTCCACTAAGTGGTCGAGGGCGTCGGCGACTTCGTCGCGGCTGACAACGCGGCGAACTTTCTTTGACAATGCGTTGTGAGCGTCAGCCGCCGAGATCGAAGTTCCCTCGAAGCCGGCCTGTCGCAATCGGTCGTGCAGCCGACGCTCCTGGCGGCTGAGGCGAACCGGACGAACATCCATCGCGGCAACGAGGCTTGCTGCCGCAATGATGATTTCGTTTTCGACGTCTTCGATGCCCGCGACCTGAAACGAGGCTGCGAGTATCGCCGCGGCGCATGCGACTCGCGCGGCGGTGGCGGGCAGATTCACAATCCATCCGCCTGGTCGGAAGTAGAGTCCGTCGTCCTCTAAGCCAACGGCGAATCGAAGAGCACGCTCAAATGCCGCTCTGGACAAGATGTCCTCGTCTCCCGGTGGTGCCCATACCTCCCATAACTGGTCAGCGTCGAAGTTGTCGAGGGCGACCGTTGGGTCAATCCAGCCAGGCGTCATCGCCTCCAACTCCCCGTTCCTACGAATCGCTCCTCGAGCAGCAGGTGGCCCAACACGATATCGAGGAGGGCTGATTCCTTCTCGAACAGGGACGGGTCCTCGACGATGGCCGCACCGAGAACCGGGTCCTCCGCTCGTGCCGCCTCGAACCAGCGCGCACCAAACTCTGTCGATGGAATGATCACCAGCGCGGAGCGGCGTCGCTGCTGTTCTACACGGCCGGCGATGATGCGGATCTCCTCGCCGCCAGCGAGAGACACGAGCCTCGTTGCTGTTCTGAAGGTTGCCCCTCCTTCGCACCACCGTCGCAGGGCGGCTGTTGCGGGAGTATCCATCACCAGCGCAACGCGGTCAGGGTCTGCCCATTGCATCCAACTCGAAGCTTGTTCCGGGTCAGCTGCGGCTGCGCTGCTGAGCACGCAAACAAAGATTGGCACTGACCGGTCCAACGCCTCCGGACCTGCGACCGGCACGAGTAGGACCGAGTCGCGCCGGTCCCCGTCTAACACAGTCGAGCGCAAACACACAACGGCTTTGGCTTCCGGGAGTCCCCGTCCCTCAAGTTGGAAGGCGGCCCGGAGTCTGCGGGGCGTAGTGAGCACAACGAATGTGTGTTGGTTGTCGTGTTCTCCGCTGAGTCCAGAAATCTCGTCAGCAAGGAGTATCACCGCTCGTGCAGGCGCCGACGCCAACTCAATAATCTGACCGTCAAGCGGCCCGCTGTGTAGCAGGTCTCCACCCGGAGCCTCTACGAGTGCACCGATCCGAGTGAGGCCGTCGGGCGCCAGAGTTCGGGCCTGCGCGAGCAGAGCACGTAGGTCCTCGTGGTGGGACTCTGAATCGACACAGCATCCCCCAGCGTTTCGAAGCATTGACTCGGCGTGACGGAGCAATCGATGATGAAGTCGCGCGGACGCTTCCGCAGCTGTTCCGTCCATGGATTCTGGAGGCAACACGACATCGCCAGCGGGACTCCACCAGGACTCCTGGCCGTATGCGTCATTGGCCGCCGATTCCTCGCGCGACACCACCTCGACGAATCCGGCTGTGAGAAGCGCAGCGAGTCTGTTGTTTGGGCGCTCCGCTGGGACCAGCTGAGATGGCTCGAAGTCGGACAGCCCTAACCGCGCCGCTGTAGCCAAAGCGTGCGATTGCATGCATGCGGTCGCTGCGGCCCTAAGTGCAGCAATGGCAATCCAGGGATGTGTGTCTTGACCGATTAGGCGTTGGGCGGTTCGCACATGTCTGTCGTAAGTTGGATAGTTGTCGATCGGGGCGAGACGCCGTTGAGTAGTGATGAGGCTTAGACCCACCGCGAACATCTCGTGTACCAGATCGCACATCGCAAGCAAGCGATTCCTGACTATCGCCCAGCGATCGTCCTCGAGGACGTCGACGAGTGCTGCGACAGTCGAAGTCAACCCACCGAACGCAGTCGTGTCGTCAAGCTGTCTGTGAAAGTACTCGTGTGTCTCCGCCAGACGCCCGTCATGGACTTCCCAGGCCGTGGCGCGAACCTGCCACCCGAAGTGATCGTAGAACGCGTGAGCGAATGGCGATGTTTCGATGCACCGAAGTCTCTCATGAGATAGAGGGTGTTCAACGCTGGGCCTCGGCTGGAGTCGACCGGTGGGTTTAGGGCACCGCGACTGCTGTTCGGCCCTAGTTGGCTGGCCGCAGCAGCACCAGTCTCAGGAGTTCCCGAGCGACTTGACTGCGAGCTGAACATGACGATCCTTAAGCCGGAATGAGTTCCTAACACGAGTCGGCTGGGCTTTCGCCTCAACGGTTTTTCGGTTCGTTCAACTCCGCGACAATGTTGGGATGACGCGGAAATTGTTCGTAACCACGGGAGCGGACGGCAAGTTCGTAGTGACGCACGCGCGCCCAGCCACTGAACTCGACGCCGTCAATGGTGGCCAGGGTCGCGCCGCGGTCGTTGCAGCTGATTACCAAAACCTGTGGGGAGGCGCACAGGTGCTCGATTGGTTCCAAGGACAAAACGCCTTCTGTTACTTGTTCGATTCAACTCCCGACGGCGCGACCGACCACAGTCGCCCAGCGAATCGAGTCGTTGCGGCGTGGGGCTCAAGCAAACCGGCGACTCGGGTTGGTGATCGACGGATGGTCCGTGGCTTTCCACTTCCTCGACATCTAGGTCGTCGGGTGGACCGCGGTCACCTAATAGCGCTCGCTAGCGGCGGAGGCGAGAACGTCAATCTCGTCCCGCAGGCCGCTCGGCTCAACCGAGGCTGGAGCGATGCGGGACGTCGGTGGAGAGCTCTCGAACGCATTTGCGCTGGCAGTGAGGGAGTGTTCCTTTTCGTTACCGTCCTCTATGAAGATGTCAGCGACGTACCGTCGGGGTTCGAGTTCCTCGTGCGGACTCCCGACGGAGTGGAGATCGTCGAGCGCTTCATCAATAGGGACTGAGGGAGGGTGGGCTGAGCCTTCAGCGTCTTTGCCGAGAGCATGAGGACTGCTGCATGGAACTGCGCCCAGCAATTGTCACTGCAGACCCCTGGCCAGCGGCCGTGATGACTCCGATCAGAGCCGCGGGAATTGCTCTCGATGCTTGCAAGTCAGCCCGCGATGGCGACGTCCTGCTTCCACGTCATTCGACGGAGACTCGCCGAGGACTCACCATCTGTCGCTGACGGCAGTTCAATGGTGATGAGCTCGTCTCCCGCAAAGGCAGGACTCAACTCCAACGCGAGATAGTCGAATAGCTCTCGTTGGTGAACCGCGATTACTACTTGTCTCCCGTGCTGCTTTGAGAGCAACCTCAAGAGCGCTGCGAACTGTGCTACGTGGACCTCGTCCATAGCTTGTATCGGGTCGTCCAGGACCAGGCAAGGGATTCTTGGTTCGACAACCAAATGAAGTGCGAGGAACAGCGACAGGGCTGCCGTGTTGAGATTTCCTGCACTTAGCATCGCTCCAGGCGCACCCGCAGTCCCGCCCGTTCGGTGAATTGTCTCCATGCTGATATTTAGTACATGTTTGCCTGCTTCGGGGGATCCGAACGCCGGCACGAACGGTTCGTTCGGCGCGAGACGAACGAAGACGTCTCGCCACATGCCGTTCAACGAATCGTTGAATACGCGTTCAACGATCGCCGCCCGGGTTTCGGACGCGGTGGACCGGAGCCGTCGAGCGCCTTCGCGAAGTGTGTCCGCTTTCGCCACGCGAGACTTGACCTCGAATTGCAGCATCGTCGACTCAGTGATCAATGACTTCAGGCGATCTAGATCGAGATTCTGCTCGTCGAGGTCGCGGAGTAGAGCAATGGCACGCGCGGCTTTGGCGTTCTGCGTGGATGTACGTGCCTGAAGCTCGGCGACCACGTTCAACAACGCAGCGACGCGTTCTCGGGTTGTGCCGGTGCTGCCAGAGTCCGCGACTCCCATGTCCTGTTGTATGGCTTCGAGGCGGAGAATGACCGATTGATCTTCAGTGGCTTGGGCCTCAAGATCAGCCAACGCAGCTTCGGTTCTATTCGCCACCACTGCCAGTTCCGAGCCATCGAGAATCGCGGGCCAGGCTTCCTCAACCCGATTGTTCACAGTCTGCAACTCGTGAAGCTGGCTTTCGAGGTTAGTGAGATCCGTATCGGCCTCAGCTTCGAAAGCGAGGGTGCGCTGTTGTTGAGACAAGTCGGCGATACGCGTCCCCAATTGGTTCGCTTCCTGTCGGATCGCAGAGAGTGACACTCCAGCCGAGGTGATCTCCGCAATCTTCTCATCGAGATGCGTGAGCAAGTGGCCCCGCCCCACTTCAAGAAAGTCTCGGTCGCAGATTGGGCAGACATCATCCTTGAGTTCGCTTCTTACTGCGGCCAGAGCAGATGCCAAGGCACCGGCCTTTTGCTCGCCTTCTGACAACTCGATCGTCACGGCGGCCGCGCGCTCGCGCGCCGCCAGTAGGTCAGTTTGGACGCGGGCGAGGCGTTCTCGTGATGCGCTCAGCTCAGCTAGTCGCGTTGCAATCGAAGCTTCTTCGGCAATGAGTTCTGAACGAAGTTCCGAAAAGTGGGAAAGCGTGTTCTCCCGAGGCAGGGCGTGCCCGACTCCAACTTCTTGTGCTGCCGTTAGCAAGTCATGAAGCATCGGGCCGTGCGTGGCCATCCAAGTTCTGAGTTGAGACGTCGCGTCACTGTGCTTGGCGCGACAGTCATCCAGTGAACGTTGGGGGGATTGCGTCGCCGCGCCCTCTAAGCGCCCCTTGAGCTCAGCTAGATCTTGGACTGCCCGTCGGAGTGTCTCGACTCGGTCGATCGCGATGAGCTTGCCGAGAGCGTCGCGCGCCAGTGTTCTGTCTCCGTTGAGCTGCTTTCCGAACTCGCCGAGGCCGAGCTCGTCCAGCAACGGAGTCAGCTCCGAGAGGGTTCGAGCGAGTTTGTCATCGATTTGTTGTCGGGCAGTTGCCTTCGACGTCAGTTCATCGTGAAGGCGATCGACGCGCGCGGTGGCTTCGGAATACTCAGTCACGAGCCTTTTCATGAGTCGAATATCTGTGACGGCAACTAGCCCGGAAATGAGGGCATCGAGCTCATCGAGCCCTAACAGTTCGTTTACGAACCGAGCGAGCGAAGACTCACGACTCGAATCCGAATGTTGATAGAGCTCGAGCAGTCGGCCAAGAGAAGCTTGATCGAGGTAACACCGTTCCGAGAAGAATTGCCGCTCCGCAGCGTTGAAAGCCGGAGACCCTTTCAGGCCGCTCGGCCCGACGGTCATTCTGTCGCCCGTACGAACCTGTCCGGTCGAGTCTTCGATGGTTATCTCGGTTGTAGCAAAGGTTGTTCCAAACAAGGGGAGGTGGGCCATGTAGCGCGGATCGATCCGCTCCAAGCTCGCAATCTGACCTGTTAGGGCCAACTCAATGGCCGACAGAATGCTCGACTTGCCGGTTCCATTCGCTCCATGGATTAGGACAATCGACGCGTCGAGCGGTAGATCCAACGTGTCGGCAAGCCGGCGGAAGTTCGAAATGACGATTCGTCGCAAGGGCAGACTAGGCATCGTCAGACTCCTGCGGTTTGGCCGTGCTGAAAGGTTGGGCGAGTTGCTGGCGCAATACTTCTTCCACCCCGCTCTGACCGTTTGCTACCGCCGAGACAAGTTCATCCTGAAACTTGGTGAGGCCAGTCCCGAGCTTGGCGCGTAGTTGTTCGATCGGGTTGTTTGCCAGCGCTGACGACGACGGCAAGCCGATCGGCAGAAGAATAGCGAGAGCATGCTTCAGTTCTTCCATGGAGGGCTCAGAGTCGTTGAGAACCAAGACGCGCGCGCGTTCCTCCAAACCTCGAAGCGTGAACGGATCAGGGCGTGCGCCGAGGAGAGCGAGCGTGACCGGACGGCGTGATTCGGCGCGGTCGAGTGTTCGATTCAGTCCAGCCAGCACACCGACGAGAGTCTTCGCCTTGACCTCAGCACCTCCAACCAAGATGAGGTCTTGTGACGTGCCCGTCCCGGCGAAGCATGCGTCGACTTCAAATTCCGTGCCGGACACATCCAGCGGCGTGGGCAGTTCCCTGAAGCCGGCATCTGTGAGTAGTGCAGCAATTCGCTTTACGGCGCTCATGCCGCGACCTGTCGTAAGAAGTGCTCAACAAGCCCACCGGGCGGCGCATCGCGGATCATCGCTTCGATCGACACCTCGCGGCCCACCGCGATGCCGGTACGACCGTAGCCAACGCGAGGCGACCGCTGGCTCGGCGTCGGTAAATCCGTACCGATGACGGCAAGCACGTTCGCGTCCGACGATTTGAAGTATCCACTGGACTCCAGCTTTGCAAGCAGCAACGAGTCTCGCACAACAAAGACTTTGGTCGATCCTTTGGGACCTGAGAGTGAGAGCACACCCTCTTTGGGTCGAGCGGGATCGCCGAGTGCTACCGACCAAGCGCCAGACCTCAGGCCACTCGCGATGAGTGCAAGCGCAATAGAGAAGCAACGAAGCTCGAATACGGCGGACGCGGGACCGGTCAGGGTGAGATGAACCGGTTGAACGCTGAACGGTTCGTATCTTGTCGACGGGTTGCTCTCCGGCTCGCCAGTGCGGAAGGTCGTCATTGCAAACGACGCCGCACCGATTAACCGAAGCACGAATTCACGGTGATCAACTCCGACCGTGTCAGCCGCTTTGTCGCGAAGGGTGCCCAGCGAGAGGATCAGTTCGTCCGCGTCTGCCACGTTGAGAAGAGGTGCGGCGTTCGCTGAGATGAATTGCCGCATTTTCATTATCAACGTTTGCAGGACGAGCCCGACGAGAAACGGTTTTGCGAATGATCCGATCCTGCAGGAGGCGAGGATCTCAGCTTGGTGATCGGCGTACTCGTCGCGGTACATCAGCTTGAGAAGCTTTGTCTGGTCGAACCCGACCTCCTCCTCACAAAACACCATCGCTGTCGGGTCTGAGGGCCATGGCCACGCGAGTAATTTTTTGGCACGAGAGAAGATCTCTTGAATGTTGGCGTCCTGTGCTGAGAGTCCAATCATCAATGTGGGCCGCTCGGCAACGATTGAGGTCAACCGCTGAACAGTCAGCTTGTGTTCTGGACTTTGAATCCAGCCAGTCACTTGCGTGTCACGCACAATAAGCATCGCTCGATACTTTTCCGGATTAAGGGCCGCCTTGACTGCGCAGCCGTGAAACTTGATGAGTTCGCACCTGACCGGAGGACCCCGAAAGTCTTCGTCGTGAACACGGACGTCGATTATTCCGTTCCCCGGGCCGGCTAACAGATCCATCGCTGCCTCGATAAGCCCGTCCCAGTTCGCTGTTGCAGCGGTGTTTAGCGCCCCCTCTAACGCAAGCACAGCTAGACAAAGGTGCTCGGCGTCGGGCACAAGTTTCGTATCCGCGTAAAGAGCGCGAACGTCGGCGGCCGCCCAGAGCAAGAAATCCTCGTCCGCGGTTCCGTCCACCGGCACTTCCATCACGCGTGAATAGTGGATTGCGAGGGTCCGGAGGATCTCATCCAGACCGACCCAATCGTCAACGGGTTTTGCAAAGTCAACTGCTTCACGGAGAACGTTGGGGACCATGCCCAAGCTGAAGATCTGGCCTAACGCCTTTCGAAATGGGCAATCTGGGTCAGCCGTCGCGATGCGTTCTTGGAGGTAAGCAAGGACGCGTGTCAGCAGCTTGGAAACACTGGGCACTGAGTCGCGCGAGATTCCGGAGCCCAACCACATCGCGTAGGTGCCAGCGGCAACCCCGCGGCTCACTGACGCCAGGTCCGTGTCGAGAGCATCGACAACCTCACGAACAGTCTTCCGGGTAGGCGGACCCGAACTTGGTGGAATTGACACTCGGTCTCAACCTTTGAACGAAACAGACGGATCAGAACAGTACGTCCAATTTGCTTCTCGGTCGGAAGCGAGGTCCCAGCGCGAGGGAGATTGAGTAGCCCGAGTTGTGGCGACAGCATCTCGCCGTGGCGGCAGAATGCTGTGTATGACTGATTGGAAAAGGAGTCGACTCGGCTGGTCTTGGATTGTGGGCTCGGTGATTCTGGGAGTGGCCGCGATCTCGGCAGCGTTTTGGGTGGAGGGCCGATGGCGTTGGGATGGTGTGACTCCATCATTGCTGGTGAATGTCGGCACCGCCCTGGGTCTTGCCGCGTTGGTCTTCGTTATGGAAAGACACTTCACAGTGACCGTTGCTCGGGAGACTGATGCGGTACGCCGAGAGGTTCGTGAGGAATTCGACCGCAGGGCGGACGCGCTAGAGACCCGGATCAATGAGCTCGCTGGACGCACCCGCGCCGAGGCCCAACGACGTGACTCGGCGAGCGATGCGATAATCGAGCGTGCCGCGGACGTATCCTCTCGCGCGGCCATTGCAAATGCGCTTGCCGTCGCGTACAAGCTCCACGCTCTCGACGGTATCGGGCTCACCGTGCCCGCGTCACAGACACCCACTGGCCTCCGCCTGAATTTTTCGTGGGGCTCCGAGACCGCGGAGACGAGGTGGGACGGCGACCGCGAGTGGGAAGCACCGAAGCTCACGGTGAACAACGACGGCAGGATGCCTCCTCGAGGCGGTCGACTTGTGATGAAGGTTGTATGGAAGGAAAGTGACAGCGCGGAGGCGGTCGGAGCGAACGTTCGAGACGCGCTCATTCGAGTTGGCGAGTACGCAGGCGAGGATTCATTCGACTGGCAATACACCCTGGTTTCGCTCGTCGAGGGTCTGCGTCGGGCCGTAGCGTCCCAAAGACGGGATCCCGGAGTACCAAACCTTCACGGCAAGCTCATTGAAATGGCGAGCCGTTCGATTGTGTTCACGACCGCAGGCATTGAGACGGCCGACGGTGAGCTACTGGTGCCATCTAAGGCATTCCCTCGACCAGACTTCGGACGCGGCCTTCAACGGGTGGGCGACCGCGAGCGCTGGCGCCCTGACCACCGTCCGGAGTCGCTTGTAAATGATGACGAGTGGGACTGGCTAATCACTCGTGGGTTGGAGATTTATGGGTTTGAGGATTTTCGACCTGCCGTGGGTATCCCGTCGTTCCTGCCCTGCACTGAGCTGATTGAGCCACCGGCGCAGCCGTGAAGTGAGAGTGCATCTCAGCCGAAGAGCGGCTCGTCATTCGGCGAGCCGGCTTTCCTTCTCCAGCTTGTCGTCGAGTGGTCCGGTACAACTCCGCTGCTCGGGTTAAGAATGCCGTCCGCTTTGCCGAAATCGGTCCGGCGGAATTCTTGAAAGAAGGCGGACCTATGGACGTGGCAGACGCTCGCGCGCGGTATCTAACCTGGATCCAGGACACAAAGACGCTGTCCCCTCACACGGTCCGCGCTTACCAATGTGACATCCTCAGCCTCGAACGTGCAGTTCGACCGCGTCTTCGACCGAACGAATGCGAACTAAGGCAGATCTCGTCGGACGTCGTGATCGACTTTGTCAGCACCGAGTTACGTTTGGGTGCGTCGCCATCAACTGTGATTCGCCGCTGCAGCGGGTTGCGCGGCTTCTTCAAGTGGCTGTCGGATAATGGACTGATCGAAACGGATCCCTGGTCGACTGTTCGACTCGAGATCCGCAAGAACCGCTCACTACCGCGGGCTGTCGCATCGCACGACCTACACAAACTGTTGTCCGCCCTCCAACGTTTACGTGACGCGAATACCAACGATCAAAGTGTCAGGAACCTTTCGGACCGCGCAACGTTGGTCGGGACAGTCCTCCTTCTGGTTACGGGTATGCGCGTTGGAGAACTCGTAGCGCTGCGGCTGCTCGATGTCGATGTGGAGGCGCGCACTATCTGTGTCCTAGGCAAAGGGCGCCGCGAACGGCAGGTGTACTTGCCCGACAATCCCCTCGTCGACTTGGTGAAGGACTATTTCCAGGATCGTGCGTTCGTGAGTTTGACCCACGATCGGCTGCTCGTAAGCACCAACGGTGCGCCCATGTCCACCGCGGCGATGCGCTCACGGCTTACGAAAGCTGGACGAGACGCCTCCATCTCCGTTCACTTGACGCCTCACATGTTGCGGCACTCGGCAGCGACCCAGTTGATCGAGGCGGGAGTAGACATTCGGTTCGTACAACGCCTGCTCGGCCACGCAAGTCTGTCAACGACTGAGATCTATACGCACGTGTCCGACGTTGCGCTACGACGGGCCGTGGGCGAAGCGGACATTCTCGGGAGAATTGATCGCCGATAACTAGGAATTATCAACGGTGGACCCTTGACGGAGTTCACGGAGGTTAGACAGCGGTTGACGTACTTCGAGAGATACTCGCACGGCGCGCCCGACCGGCTTGACGAGATCGTTGCACTGCAGCGCGGCGTGATCGGGCGTCGGATCCACCTCATCGCCAGTGCGTGCTATCCGTTTGATTCGGTCCTCCGCGCGCTTGCTGAACCATCGTTCGTGCTTCCGGCGGAAGGTATGCCCGGAGCTCGGTACCTGCCGGGCGCTGAAGTGATGGATCTCGTTGAGGACTCCGGCGAAAGCCTTGTCCTCAAACTCTTTGGCGGCGCGGAGGGCTACCGAGCAACCTTGCAGCCGCACTCCGGTACGCAGGCCAATCAGATCGTGTACAACGCTGTTCTCAAACCCGACGACACGGTCCTGTGCCTGCGACCGCGCGATGGCGGCCACATCTCTCACTCGGTACTTCTCTCGCGACGTCAAAGGACAATCAACTATGACCTGACGTTTGAAGGCAATTTGGATTACGCCGATCTGAGGGAGAAGGCAATTGCACACCGCCCCCGCCTGATCATTGTCGGAGGCAGTGCGTTACCGCGCTCGATCGACTTTGAAACATGCGGGAGGATCGCGCATGAGGTCGGATCGTTGCTTCACGCCGACGTGTCGCACACGGCCACGTTCATCGCAGCAGGCCTGCATCCAGCAGTGTTCCCTCATTGCGACTTCGTCACGTTCAACACAGTCAAGAATCTCCGCGGTCCAAACGCTGGCATCCTGATCTATCGCTCAGAGTTCGAGACCAGCGTTCATGCTTCCATCTTTCCGACGACTCAAGGTGGCGCGAACGAAAGTGGAATGTTGGGCAAGCTCGCGTGCTTCCTCGAATGGCAGACGCGGGACATCCGGACCTATGCAAAGGACGTTGTTGCGTGTGCTCAAAGCCTCGGGCGAACATTCGTAGATCGGGGCGTTCGACTCGTAACGGGCGGGACTGACTGCCACATGCTGTTGCTGGATCTGCGGGACCACGGCTGTTCTGGCGCTGCAATCGAGCGAAGGTTGGAGGCGCTCGGCGTACTCGCTAATAGAAACCTGGTTCCGGGGGACCCACGATCACCGTCGGAGACATCTGGTCTTCGGATCGGTGCTACCAACCTTGCGATACTCGGTTATGAACAAGCGGATCTCGACGTACTAGGCAACTTGCTCGTAGATGCTCTGCGCGACGAGCCTCCTCCTCCAACGACCGTCGTCGAGCACCTAGTTGACAAGTATCAGCGCCATCTAATGACGCCATTGTGGTGAGAGCACGTATGGAACTTGAATGGGTATCCCTTCGACTGAGCTAGCAACAAAAATTTCAATAGGTACGCGTCCGTTGTTGCGAATCTCGTCAAGTCTGATGCTGGCGGCTGTGGCGCGCGGTTGCTTGCCGGTCACAATCGCGTCGAGCGAGTCCGCGAACCACATTACGAGATCGATGAATCGCAAATCACGAGTTCTCCGCGCTTCGCGCACGATGTCATCCATCCGCTTGGCCGCGTCCGAGCCGAGATATCCACCATCACAGATATCCAGTGCCAACGAGTTGAGTTTCAGCATCGCGCTGTCCTGCATCAATGAGCGAGGTGCTGCATCCGCTGCGGAGGCGAGTAGTGACCGCGCGGCTCTGATGTCGCCCTCCTTTAACGCCAGCCCGCCGAGGTTGACGAGTGGTTGATAGACCTCCGGGGAGTCCAGCGCCGCCAGTTCGCGAGATGCAGCGTCCAAGCTCGACCTGGCGCGGTCGATCGAACCCGTTGCCAGCTCGACGATCGAACGATTGTTCAGCGCCGTAGCCACTCCGAATCGCCGGCCCAGCGCCGCGAACCCATCGACTGCAGCATCGACCACCACGCGAGCGTCATCGGGTTGAAAGAGATGGATCGAGTTCCGAAGGATGACATAGTCCTGCTCGGTGCCTGTGGCACCCGAAACCTCCGCGTAGACCCCCATCGCGATTTCGGCAGCTTCATCGTCCTGGGCGAGGTTGAGCATGATGTTGAACGAAACGGAGCGTGACTCATCTTGATCACCCGCGCGCTCTAATGCCATCTTTGCCTCCTCGTACCGAAACAGTTGCACCAGATACTTGGCTTCGTAGAGCGAGGCAAGGGCTGTGCGCCCGTCGCGCGCGTGTAACAGCCTCGCAGTTGCGACTAAGCCAAAGTTGAAGAGCGCAGACTTCTGAACCGAGTCCAGAAGCGATCGCACCGTCGTTTCAGGCAACGCATCGAGCACGTCCCAACAAGCCGAATCGCGGCAGAGGCTCGCGAGGTACCTGTAGCGATCAAGCTGGGCTTGAAGCTGAACAAAGGTGACAACATGCGCCAGTAGTGCAGGCGACTGGCGGAGCTCCACACCGGTCGCGATTCCAAGAAGCCGGTCGTAAAGAATGAACTCCTCATCCGAGGTCGTGCCGTCCTCCAGCACAGCGCTCAAGGCGGCCAAGACCTGCGCGCGGAATTCAAGCTTCTCTTCTTCAGGGGTGATCTCGCTAACAACCTGTGCGACAATCTCGTGCTCTACACGCACTCGATCAGCGGTTTCACCGTTCACGACTAGCAGGCCGAGTGAAGCTAAGTCAGCGATCGCGCTAGTCACAGCCTCTGCCTGAGGCTGAAGGTTCGTTGCTCGCAGCAGGGACACAAGACTCTGAACTCGCAAACCGCCGATCGTGAAGACGATTAGGCGGAGGACGGTTTGATCGAGCGCGGGCAAGGTGAGGATGACATCTTCGTACGACGACGTCGCAAGAGCGTCTTGGTGATCACGTCTCGCGGTGATGAGCCGCAACTGAAACCAAACAGACTTCAGGTTTCCTTCACTGCGCCGAAAAATCGTGGCGGCAATTCGCTCGATGTCATCCGCTTCCGGCATCACGTCTCGTACGAGTGCGATGACCTCCTCGGCGGTCGCTTTGCCGAGCTCAACATCCATCGACTCGGCGTCGGGGATGGTTGGCGCCCACGTCAACCGTGGGCGCTGGTTTACTCGTTCGATGAGTACGAGTCGCATCTCTTCGCCACATTCGGCCAATTCAGTGTCCAACATCTCTCGCAATGCGAAAGGAAGGAACTGCACGTTGTCGATGACTAGGACGACGCGCTGCGACCTGGATCGCTTCATCAAGAAGCGAATCGGCGCCGAGCCCTCTCCGGCGAGCACTTCGGTAGTAACTGACTGAGGGAGGAGTGCCTTAATGAAAGGTCCAGCTAGTGGAATTTGGGCGGTTAGATCCCTCGTGGCGCGATAACCATAGGACACCTTCTTGCTGAGTCCCCGCCTCGCCGTGAGCCATGATCGTGCGGACTTCTTGCCGACAAATGATGGGGCGTCGCGGGTGGCAATTCGCGGTTCGCGCAGTAGGACGTCGAGTTTGTCGAGTATGGCGGCGGACTCCAGGTCGCTAGCCGGCACATCGACGTATAGCCCGATGGACTCCTTGTCGTCAGCGGCCATCTCGACCATGAGTTGGCGGACGAGGAACGTCTTGCCTGAGCCTGACGATCCGAAAATTCGAAGGATCCGGGGCCGTGAGCCGTCGTGGACCAGGAACTGTAGACAGGCGTCGAGTTGTCCCACGTGCAGGCGGAATGGCCACGCCGCTTCAGTCTCAAAGACAGCAAGCGACTGCGTCGAGTTCACAGCGCCACCGTTGATAATTCCTAGTTATCCACCATGAAGGTCACGAGGCGAGCCTAACCAGAGTGGATGGACAACTCGGTCGAAGCGCGAGGCCAGCGGGTCCGCCGACGATGGTCGCGGCCCGGTGTTCTCGCGTAGCGGCGTGACTGGTCAGATCGGCCCAACGGGGCCGCTCGCGGATGCCTTGAACAAGGCAGGGATCCCGTGCAGTGCGGCGCCTTGGGCATTGATTGGGATGGCTATGAGCAGTCTGTCGGGGATCATTTGACGACCATGCTCGCCTGCGCGTTCGTCCGTAATGTCACCTCAGGGGACCTCGAGCGCTGGGATGGATTCGAGTCCGGCTGTAAGGGTTCATACTTCCCGGATGATTGGGTTTTGACTGAGCAGAACCTCTGAGCAATGGTCGCAAATGTTGACTCCGGCCGAAAGCCAATTCATCACCCACCAACCGTGCCGATGCGCAAATTCGACTGCTTCGTTCCTGCTGTCGAAGCAGACAGCGCCCCCTTTGTATGGAAATCCCGCGCGCGCTGCGGAAATGACCCATCAACGAGTCAACCAAACGGGGGGCAGTCCCCGGCCGATACGATTCCTCGCCGAGTACCGGCCAACACAACTCGGGGTTTTCTTCCACCTTTTCGACCGGTCTCGCTCCTCTAGCTCAATGGTTAGAGCAGTGGACTTTTAATCCATTGGTTCAGGGTTCGAGTCCCTGGGGGAGCACTGCTCAATTTTTCGTGGTCCGTCAATACGCTGACACGGTGAAATCCGCATCGCCCGGTCCCTTGACGATGTTCGGGCGTGCGGCGTTTTTGAAATGCCCGCACTGCGGGTCTCGCCGGACGTTCATCCGCCGATGGTTCGGGCGCTACGAACGATGCCGCACGTGTGGCATTCGCTGGAATCGCGAGCAGGGCACCGAGCTCGGCGCGATTGCGCTCAACTGCGCTTTAACTTTCCTGGCGCTTGCAGTTGGGATGGTTATCGCCTTCGTAGCGACGTCGCCCGACTTCCCAGTGTTCGCGATGACGGTCGGGTTCATGGGCGGCGCGATCGTGCTGCCGTTGTTGCTCTACCCATTCACGAACACGCTGTGGCTCGCGGTCGACCTAGCGGCGCACAAACCCGAGGACAAGGAACTCGCTGAGGCGGCAGACGCAATCGTCAGCGCGTCGGCGATCGAAGCGGTGCGACTCTAACGGCGCGAGACTGACGACCGTGAGCTACCAACACGTCATCGTCGAGCCGGACGGACCCTTTACGACGATCACCCTCAATCGGCCCGAGAAGCGCAACGCTCTCGCACTCGACGTCATGATTGAACTGACGCAAGCGTTCCGCGACGTTGCAGCCACGGATGCAATCGGCGTTGTGCTCGCGGCCAACGGCCCTGTGTTCTCCGCCGGACACAACTTCGGCGACATGGTCGACACTTCACTCGCCGACGCGACCCACCTCTTCGACGTGTGCACCGAGATGATGGACACGGTGCAATCTGTGCCCCAGGTCGTGATTGCACGCGTGCACGCTCTCGCGACCGCTGCCGGCTGTCAGTTGGTGGCGACATGCGACCTTGCTGTGGCCGCCGAGTCAGCAGCCTTCGCGATCCCTGGTGGAAAGGGCGGCCTGTTCTGCCATACGCCGCTGGTCGCGGTGGCTCGCAACATCAGCCGTAAACGCGCGATGCAGATGGCGCTCACCGGCGATCCGATCACGGCCGCCACCGCAGCCGAGTGGGGGCTGATCAACCTCGCCGTTCCCGACGCCGAGTTGCACACCGCGACTCACGAGCTGCTCGCGCGCGCCACTCGTGGCAGCGTGCTGAGCAAAGCGCTCGGCAAGCGTGGCTTCTACGCGCAGGTTGGCCTCGATCAACCGGCGGCCTACGAGCACGCCATCGAGATGATGGCGCAAGCGGCCACTGGCCCGGATGCGCAAGAAGGCATCGCTGCCTTCCTAGAAAAGCGCAAGCCCAACTTCACAGGGCAGGCCTCCACGTTGTAGCCGGATACCCCTAGGGGGTACACTGTCACCGTGGCTATCACGAAGACTCCCCCCGGCTACTCCGGCGATAAGCAACACGTGATGGCGCGCTTGCGCCGAGTTGAGGGGCAGATTCGCGGACTGCAACGAATGGTCGAGACCGACACATACTGCATCGACATCCTCACGCAGGTCGCCGCTGCCAGTAAGGCGTTGCAGGGCGTCGGGTTACACCTCCTCGACGAACACTTGCAGCACTGTGTTGCTGGCGCCGCCGCGAGTGGCGACACCAAACGCACCGATGCCCTCGTACATGAAGCCACCAAAGCCGTCGAAAGGATGCTGCGCGCATGAATACGAATACGAGTAACACAGATGCAAGTAACACGACTCTGTTGGTTGCAGGCATGACCTGCGGTCACTGCGAAGCGGCGGTGAAGGCCGAGGTCGGCAAAGTCGCAGGCGTCACCGACGTCGTTGTCGATCTCGAGACCAAGCTCGTCACCGTGAGCGGCGTCGCGGTGGATCACGCGGCGCTGGTCAACGCAATAGACGAAGCTGGCTTCGAGGTCGGCTGAACGATGGCCGGCCAGCGAGTGAGCAGCGACCACACGGTGAGCAAGCGATTGGGTTCGTTCGCGCTCGTCCTCGCCGGTACCTTCGGCACGGCCTACGCGCTCGGAGAACGGCTGCCCGGTCACGATCATTCCGGGGGCTCGACGCACGATCACGGCCAGGGCAGTGCAAGGTCGCCGATTGCGCCGGCCTTCGAGATGGCTGGTTATCAACTCGTCACTGAGCAGGTCGACGCGAGCAGCGCGACGTTTCACCTTCTCGATCCACATGGCGACGCCGTGAAAGACTTCGCGCAGGCTCATGGCGCCTTGCTGCACGTGGTCCTAGTTCGTCCAGACCTCAGTGGCTTTCAACACGTGCACCCTGCAATCAGTGCGGATGGGTCGTGGACGGTAACGATCAACGAACCGGGTCAATGGCACGTGGTCTTCGAGTCGACACCGATCGCCGACGGTGCGCCTCTGACGCGACCCATTGTCGTCAGCGTCGATCTCGACGACGACACCGTTATCGACGCTGTTCCATTGCCGCCGGTGGACGACGTTGTTGAGGTCGATGGCCTACTCGTCGCGCGCACTGGATTCGTCTTCACTGTCACAAACGCCGATGGCACCACCGCCGACAATCTCGAGCCGTACCTCGAACAGGTCGCACACCTCATTGCATTTCGCGAAGGGGATCTGGCGTTCACTCACTTTCACCCGTTCGATGGCCCCGGTGGAACATTCGACTTTGGCCAGGGTGGCTCCGAGTCCGGTAGGTACCGAGTGTTTCTGCAGTTCGGTCACGCTGGCTCGGTAGTGACTGTGCCCTTCACGGTGGTGATCCCATGACCGGGACCCTGAACGACGTGATGGACGAAATGCCGAACGACACACTCGAACACGTTGACCTGCAACTGACCGGCATGACCTGCGCGGCGTGTGCTGGCCGGATCGAGAAGAAGCTCAACAGACTCGAAGGCGTCACCGCGACCGTCAACTACGCGACCGAGCGGGCGACTATCGCCTTCGAGCCAACGACAGCCGACACTGCGAAGTTGATCGCGACGGTGCAGTCGATCGGTTACGACGCGGCCCTGCCGTCGGTGATCGACGACCCCGACAACGATCCAGCCGTGAAACGGCTTGCGGATCTACATCGCCGCCTTGTCGTTGCCATCGTGCTCGGCGTTCCGGTGCTGTTGCTGTCGATGGTTCCGCCGTTGCAATTCCGCACCTGGCAATGGGTCGCGCTCGCTCTAGCAACGCCGGTCGCGGTCTGGTCGGCATGGCCGTTCCATCGCGCCGCGTGGCGCAATCTTCAGCAGGCGGAAGCGAGCATGGACACGCTCATCGCTGTCGGGGTCATCGCTGCGTATGGTTGGAGCCTTTACGCACTAGTTGCAACACCGGCTGGCGATCTCGGAATGACGATGCCGATGTCGTTGGTACCTAATCGCGGCGACAGCCATCATCTGTATCTCGAGGTAGCCAGCACGACTGTCGCCTTGATTCTCGCTGGCCGCTGGTTCGAGGCGCGCTCGAAGCGACGGGCCGGCGGCGCACTACGCGCGCTGCTCGCGCTCGGCGGCGACACTGCCAACGTGCTGCTGCCCGACGGCAACGAACAGCAACGTCCTGGTAGCGAGTTGCGAGTCGGCGATCGCTTTGTCGTGCGGCCCGGCGAGCGCATCGCCACCGACGGCGAGGTCGAAGAAGGCGAAGCGGCCGTCGATGTCAGCTTGGTCACCGGCGAGAGCGTGCCCTTGGAAGTGAAGCCCGGCAGCGCAGTGACTGGTGCGACGATCAACACCAATGGCCGCCTCGTCGTGCGCGCAACACGTGTCGGCGCCGACACTGCGCTGGCACAGATGGCGCGACTCGTTCAGGCCGCGCAATCGGGTCGCGCCCCGGTGCAACGCCTTGCCGATCGCGTCTCGGCCGTCTTCGTGCCGGTGGTCATCGTGCTGGCGGCGGCCACGCTCGGGTTTTGGTTCGCGCGCACCAACAGCATCGCCGATGCGATGACACCAGCGGTTGCGGTGTTGATCATCGCCTGTCCGTGTGCGCTGGGGTTGGCAACGCCGACGGCACTTCTTGTCGGAACCGGACGCGGCGCACAAATGGGAATTCTCATCAAGGGTCCCGAGATCTTGGAGAGCACACGCCGCGTCGACACGATCGTGCTCGACAAAACCGGCACCATCACGACCGGCGAGATGCAAGTCGTGGATGTTCAAGTCCAGGCGCAATTTGCGCGAGGTGATGTGCTGGCGTTGGCCGCCGCCGTCGAAGCCGGCAGCGAGCACCCCATCGCCGCAGCAATCGTGCGCGCGGCCCGCGCGGAGGGGCTCGAGCTGCCGACAGCGACAGCCTTCGTCTCGTCAGCAGGTGTCGGCGTTCGCGCGACGGTGAACGGCGATGTCGTCGAAGCGCGCCGAGCAGCCGCGGCTGGAGCAATGCCGGGCACCGTCGTCGACGTGATACGCGGCGGCGCACTGGTCGGTACCATCGCCGTTGCCGACACCGTGAAGCCGACCAGTCAAGCGGCCATTGTCCAGCTGCATCGACTTGGTCTCGACACGTATCTATTGACCGGCGACAACGAGGCCACTGCGCTGGTGGTTGCCGAAACCGTCGGCATCCGCGCCGAGAATGTCGTCGCCGGGGTCGTGCCCGCTGAAAAGGTCGCGACGATTCAACGCTTGCAAGCCGAAGGCAAGGTGGTCGCGATGGTTGGCGACGGCGTGAACGACGCGGCAGCGTTGGCGCAGGCCGACCTCGGCATTGCCATGGGCACCGGCACCGATGCCGCAATCGAAGCGAGCGATCTCACGCTGCTGCGCGCGGACCTGCACGCGGCCGCCGACGCGATTCGGCTCAGTCGACGAACCCTCAACGTGATCAAGGGCAACCTGTTCTGGGCGTTCGCCTACAACGTGGCTGCAGTGCCGCTTGCGATGTCGTGGAGGCTGTCGCCGCTGGTGGCTGGCGGAGCGATGGCCTTCAGCAGTGTCTTCGTAGTCAGCAACAGCCTGCGCTTACGTCGCTTCACCGCGACATGACTGAGCCCGTCCCACTGCGGCCAGTTTCGGTGCTGTTCGTCTGCTTGGGCAACATCTGTCGCTCGCCCGCCGCGCACGCAGTCGCCGAGACCTTGCGTGCTGGCGGTGAGTTTGCTCGCTTCGACTCGGCAGGCACGGGTGACTATCACGTCGGCGAATTGCCGAACCCGATGTCGTCGACCGAAGGCACGTTGCGTGGGCACCGGGTGGACCACATCGCCCGCCAGGTGCACCCGGACGACTTTCGACAGTTCGACCTGATTATCGGAATGGACGCGCACAACATGCAGGATCTCGAGCGCCTGCGCGGCGGCGTAGATGCGCGCGAGAGCGTGTATCGCGAGTTGGAGCCGGTGCAACTACAACTGCTTCGTCGATGGGATGCACTCGCTGCACCCGACGATGAAGATCTCGCCGATCCGTGGGGTCAACCGGCGAATGCGTTTCGTGCGATGTACGACGTGGTCGAGCGCACTGTGCCGCGACTGTTGGATCACCTGCAGTCGCTGCATCGCGCTGCTCGCTGAACAGGTTGAGCGACTACGCAGCCAGCACTGCCTCGCGCAGGCGGCCGACGGCGGCATCGCGGTGGTAACGCAGAGTGCGTTCGCTGATCTGTAGTTGTTTGGCTGCCTCTGCCGAGCTTGCCCCGTTGGCGAGCAGCGTCAACAGCTCGAGGTCGTGATCGGTCAACGAATGCGAGCGCGCCTCGGCGATGATGTCGGCGAGTTCCAGAATCGGCTCGATCGTCTCTAGGTACTCGACCGCGGTGTCGAGCGAGCGCGGCTCGATGAACTGGTGAACCAGCATTCGCCGACTCGACCGACGAAACGCCGCGTATTCGCTGTCGCGCAACAGGTTGGCGACGAGGTGGCGCGGCCGTCGCTCGAACGGGAACTCGCGGATCACGACCCACGCCGCTGATACCAACTCGTCGAACGCCTCGTTCGATCCGCCAGCGCGACGCGGACCCCAGCAGCGCGACCGCGAGATCAGCCCGGGCAGCAGCCGTTGCAGCACGACGCGGCCGGCGACCTCGTCGGACTGGGCCGCAGTCAGCAACCGCGCAACGACCTCGTTGCCGTTGCCGTTGCCGTTGCCGTTGCTCGCGGCCGCGGCCGCCGCTGCAGCTGCAGCGCGGGCGGCGGGGGTCGCCCAATAGTCGGTGGCGGCGATGATCTGATCGAGATTGTCGAACGGCACGCCGAGCGACCAGCCGCGGGCTCGGCGCAACACAGTGGGGCGATCACGAAGCAATTGCCACTCGCTTTGCAGTCGTACGAGTAGGGGACGGTTGGTGTACAGGGGAAGGGAAGTGTTCATGTGGGCAGCGTCCGCGCGAGCCCTCACAGGGGGTCTCACAGCTCGGCTCACAGCGCCCACGAATTGCCAAAATTGATCGGCCGATGTGCCCAGTCGATGCGATGGATGACCGCACCTCGAATGGCTGGATTGGCGTTTGGCGCAGCGGCCCCGACGCTGGTTGCGCGATCGAGTTGCCAGTGGGGCGGCACCTACTTGGCCGGGCGCACACCGCCGGGTTGCGCTGCGACGACCACACATTGCAGCCGCACCAGGCGTTGATCGATGTTGCCGCTGACGGCACCGTCCACCTCACGCAACTGACGGGCCGCACTCCAATCCGCATCGACGGTCGCGCGGTCGATCTTCAGTCGCAGGATTCCGCCGCGGAACTCAGCGACGGGTCGGTAGTGGAAGTCGGCGCCAGCAGCTTGGTGTTGCTCGAGAATCGCGTTGGCATCGGGCCTGCACATGTGTGCGATGGCGCCGTCGTGCGTGGACCGCGGGCGGTCTCCGTGCTTGAAACAAACGAGTTGCCGGTGCCAGGTGCACCCCCCACTTGCGATGAAAGCAGTGGCGGCCTGCTGCCCGCGCTGTTGGGACTCGCTGGCGCCGGCGTGATCGCGACCATTCTGCGGCAGCCAATGTTCCTGCTCTTCGGGGCGCTTGGCGCGACCGTCGCGATCGGTAGTTGGGTTGCCCAGCGCGTCGCTGCGACTCGCAGATTTCGCATGGCGACCGCCGAGCACGTGTTGGCGCAGACGGCACACGAGCAACATCTCGAACGCGAACACGCGGCCTTTCGTCGCCATCTACTCACTTCTGTTCCCACGGCAGCGACGGCCGTTCGGACTCTCGTAGAGCGAGGGCTCTCACTGTGGACGCGGCGAGCCACCCAGCGCGATGCGTACCTCGTTGCAATCGGCATGGATTCTGTCGAGGCCGATCTGCCATCGCCCGCGGATATAGGCCCGGGCTGCCGGTTGGCGCTGCTCGGGCCACACGGCAGCGCGGTTGCTCGCTCGATCGTGGTGCAACTGGCCGCGTCGTGCGGACCCGCCGATCTGCGCATCACGGTCGTCACCGATCACCCGGACCGATGGGATTGTGTTCGCGCGCTGCCGAACGTGACGCTGCCCGATGGCACTGCCGCCGTCGTCGCCGAGTCTGGCTTGTTGCAAGTTTTAGATGACCTCGCCGCGCATGGGCTGCACGGTGGGCATCACCTGTTGATTACCGATCAGCCGGCGTTGCTCGGTACGCGAACCAGTCCGCTGCGCCGAGTGCTCGGCGACGCGCACCGCGATGCGCTGGTAGTTGTGCTCCCGTCCATGACGGCAACGGGCGACACTGCGGGCGATTCAGCCGTGCCGCACATCTGCACCAGCGTGCTCACCACCGCGAATGGTCCGTGGGCAAGGTGGGTATCCGACGTGCATCGCACGATGTTGCCGCAACAGGTTCGGTTGGTCGGTGTTGGCGAACGCACGACGGCGCGTTGTGCTTCGGCGATCCGCGGTCTGATTGATCCGGAAGACGCACTCAGTGTCGCAACGGTCGTGCCACGACAACTATCGCTGGCTGCGTTGCTGCAAGGCGGCGGCACCAGCGTGTTGACGCCAAAAGTGATCGCGGCATCGTGGGCCGCAGCGGGGGTTGATCCTTCGCCCCGAACTGTGATCGGAATGGCTGCCGATGGCGTGGTGGACATCGACCTCGTCCGCGACGGACCGCACGGACTGATCGCAGGCACAACTGGCGCCGGCAAGAGCGAATTTCTCCGCAGTCTCGTCGCCGGGATGGCCGCGGCCGCCTCGCCCGCATACCTCACCTTTGTGCTCATCGACTACAAGGGCGGCGCCACGTTCGATGCCTGCGCCGCGCTGCCGCATGTGGTGGGAATGGTCACCGATCTCGACGATCAGTTGGCTGATCGGGCGTTGCGCAGTCTGCACGCCGAACTTCGCCGTCGCGAGGCGATACTGCGCGAGCACACCGTCACCGACCTCAGCGAACTGCGCGCGCAGGCACCTTGGGTGACGTTGCCGCGTCTCGTGGTGGTGATCGATGAGTTCGCTGCGCTCGTTGCCGAGCAACCAACATTCCTGCACGCGCTCGTCGGTGTTGCGCAGCGTGGTCGCAGCCTTGGGGTGCACCTGTTGCTCGCAACGCAGCGACCGAGCGGCGTGATCACCGACGACATCCGCGCGAACACGAATCTGCGGCTTGCGTTGCGGTTGCAGGACACTGCCGATGCCATCGACGTGGTCGGCATCGCCGCGCCGGCGCACCTTCCACGCGGGGTCCCCGGGCGAGCCATTCTGCGCTTGAGCGCCGACGATCACCTCACGTTCCAAACCGCGCAGTGCACTGCCACTCCCGAGCACGGCCGCGAGACCGAGCTGACCGTTCTGGTGCGCGCAATCTGTGACGCGGCGCGACTGGCGAACATCGCGGCCCCAGCGTCGCCGTGGATGCCACCGCTTCCGATGCTGTTGACAAGCGATGAACTCGGGCTGGTGGACGAACCCGATCGGCAACGCATGATGCCGTTGCGATGGTCGCCGCTCGATGGACGGCTGGCCGTGGTCGGCAGCGCTGGTAGTGGAGTGACGAGCACGCTGCTCGCACTCGCCGATCAAACCCTTTCCGGGAACGAGCCCGGGAACTGCAATATTGGGAACGACAATGCGGACGTGTATGTGATCGACGCGCGCGGCGACGATCGATGGGCAGCCCTGGAGATGCATCCCCGATGCGTCGCGCTGGTGCGGCTTCACGAAGGTGAACGATTGCAGCGGCTGTTGCATCGATTGCGAAACCAAACACGGCTTCCTCAAACCGGCGGCACAACAACGCTGCTGATTGTCGATGGCCTCGACGCGCTCCGCAAATCGCTGGACGACCTGAACACGGCTACCGAATACGACGCACTCGAACAGATCTTGGCCGACGCGAGTTGTGGCGTGGCGATCGTCGCTGGCGCAGAGAGTGCCGCAGCGCTGCCGATGGGCTTTCTCAACCGCTGCCCAGCGCGATGGGTGCTGCACCTGCACGATGCACACGACGCAGCACTCTTAGGTGTCGCGGCGAGGCATGTCCCACCAGCGGTTCCCGGTCGGATCGTGATCGCCGGGTCCGAGTCGATGGCACAGGTAGTCGCTCCCCGTAGCGAGCTCTCGACCACCGGGACCGACATCACAGTGTCAACGGCGCCCCCGATCCGAGTCGTTCCCGCCCGTGTAGCGGCGAAGCAATTGCCGGAGTCGTTCGCGGCCGATGGCGTCACGTCGCTTTACCTCGGCGTCGAGTTCACCACCGGCGATCCGTTCGCGATGGAGGTACCCGACGGTGAACATGTGCTGCTGATCGGCACTGCACGTAGCGGTCGCAGTTCTGGCCTTGCCCGCATTGCCACCGCGTGGACGATCGCACATCCGAATGGATGGATCGGAGCGATTACTCCGCGTCGTTCAACTTTTCCCCACCATCTCGCCGATCGCACTGCGAGCGACGCCACCGCCGTAGACGCGTTGCTCGACGAGTTGAATGCACATCTCTTGCACTCGTCAGCGTTGCTCGTGATCGATGATGCCGAATCCGTCGACGACCCGAATGGGCGACTTGTGGGTCTCGCCTCCCGCGGGGCGGGCCTGTGCATTGCCACCGCTGGCCGTCCCGACGCGCTGCGTCAGTCGTACGGCCATTGGACTGCCGTCGTGCGTCGCAGTCGCCTCGGATTGGTAGCGACGGGCGGGACTGATCTCGATGGCGATCTGCTGAACAGTCAGATTCCGCGTCGCTCGCCAATCGCCGCTCGACCTGGTCTGTGGTGGATCGCTGATAGTGGCGCTGTTCGCCTGATGCAAGCAGCCGTTGATGCCGTTGATGCCGTTGATGCCGTTGAGGATTCCGACTTGTCGACGAAACACGCGGTGGCGACTGCCATGTAACGTTCGCCGAATGGACCCGTTCAGCGCACCGCCGAGTACTCCGATATCCGTTGTCGTCCCCGATGAACCGCGCAAACGACGGACAGGTCGCTACATCGCAGTAGTGGTCATCGCCGCGCTAGCCATCGGTGGCGTCGTGTTCGCAGTGACAAGAGGCGACGACAAGCCGACCTATTCACTCACTGCCGCCAAGGGCGCGACCGACGACGTGAACTCGTACCGGTTCCTGGTTACGACGGAAGCACTCGGTAGCGAGGTCACTGTCGAGGTCGAATCGGACGACGAGCAGGGGTTGGCTCACCTCCTCATGGATTTTGGTGGCGGAACAGGCATTCCTGTCAAACTCGAAATGATCGTCGACGTTGAGAGCAAAGCGACATACGTGAACCGATCGTTCTACGACGCGATCGGGATTCCGCTCGATACCGAGTGGCTGCGGATGGACGACGAGTGGTTACAGCAGAATGGACAGGGCTCGATCTTCGACGTCGAAACTCCCGCCGGTCCGCTGGAAGCGACTGCCTTCATCGACAAGGCCGTCAAGACTGAAGACCTCGGATTCGACGAGGTGAACGGCGTGAAGGTGAAGCACTATCGGGTCACGTTCCGTGGCGAGGATGTTGTCGGGGCCAATCCGAATCTCGAGTCACAGCTCGATGGCCTGGACGGGACAATTCCTGATCAGGTTGTGTACGAGATGTACGTCGACGAGCAAAACATTGTCCGTCGAGTCTCGTACCAGATGGACATTGGCCCAGGAGAGATCACCACCGACATCGTGATGTTGGCGATCAACGAGCCGCTGCAATTCGAGCTTCCCGCCGACAAAGACGTCACCGATGCAAGCGACCTCCTGGGGTAGGACGTCCAGTAGGCTCGCTCCCTCATGAAGCGCGTGCGGACTACCTCAACTCTCTTGACCCGTTGCCTCGGCCTCGCCGTGGTCCTTTCGTTCGCGGCGGTGGCCGCATCGTGCAGCAGCGACGAAGCCGCGACTCCTAGCCCAACTTTTCCTCCACTTCCACGAATTGCTGTCACCTCTGTGAAGGGCGACAACGTCAGTGAATTGGTGGCTGCAATTTATGCTCGTGTGCTGGACGACGCCGGATTCCGCGTCGCCCGCAAGGACCCGGTGGATCTCGACCGCACCGGTTATTACCAGGCGATACAGGATGGCGACTTTCAGTTGATCCCCGACTTCAGTGGCGAACTGCAGGCCTTCCTGTACGGCCAGCCGGGCGCCGATCCGCTGCCGACCACCTCGATTCCTAGCGGTGTCGCGACCACGCAGGTGCCGATCACGTTCCCCACAACCTCGACAAGCACCAGCACCACCAGCACCACCAGCACATCGACCACGACGACCGACCCGAACGCGACTACCACCTCGTCTGCGTCGACATCGAGCACCACTTCGACAAGCACATCGACCACATCGAGCACGACGTCGTCGAGTACGACCTCGACAAGCACCACGACAAGCATCGTTGACACCAGCACGACGGTGGCGGTCGAGCCACTGAACGGTCGTAGCGTGCCCGAGCAAATCATTTCGATTAACGAGGTGCTGGCTGCTTCGGTGTTCGCCAATCGTGCGGGTGCCGCCGAAGACAAGACCGTTATTGCGTGTACGAGCGCAACCATGGCCGCCCACAACGAAGCTCAGTTCCGCTCGCTCACCGACCTCGCCGCGTTGGCACCCGACATTCGCCTCGGCGGCTCGGCGGAGTTCATGGATGGCGACCGAGTCGGATACCCGGCGCTGCAAGCCATTTATGGCGGCGAGTTCGAGGATTTGGTCACGATCGCCGACGGTGACCTTGCGACCGTCATCGACGACGACGATGTTGATTGCGTGGCTTTGAACTCGCTCGATCCGCTCATCACGACCAAGCGTCTCACCATCCTCAGCGATGGCCTGCAGATGTCACCCGGTAACGGCGTGCTTGCACTTACCGCGACCACCGTCCAGACGCCGGACCTCCTCAATATTCTGAGCAACCTGAACAACGTGCTCACTTCCGAGCGACTGAACCAGATGCTCAATGAGGTCGTCGCCAACGGCACCGACCCGTCAATCGTCGCCAACGCATTCGTCGATTCGCTGTGATCACTGTTGCCGAACTGACCAAGCGGTTCGGCAACAAGACCGCGGTCGATCAACTCACCTTCGAGGTTCGTCCCGGTGTCGTCACGGGTTTCCTGGGTCCAAACGGTTCCGGCAAGAGCACGACGATGCGTTGCATGCTCGATCTCGATCGTCCCGAGCGTGGTTCAACGTTGTTCGACAACCGTCGCTTCCGCGACCTGAAATCACCACTGCACGAAGTGGGGGCGCTGCTCGATGCTGGCTACGTGCACCCCGGCCGCAGCGGTCGCAATCACCTCCGTTGGTTGGCTGCTAGCAACGGCATCTCGCGTTCGCGAGTCGACGAAGTACTGAACCTCGTCGGGCTCACTGCGGTCGCTGGTGCTCGGCTGCGTACCTACTCGCTCGGCATGCGTCAGCGGCTCGGCCTCGCTGGCGTGTTGCTGGGCGATCCGCACACGGTCATCCTCGACGAACCCGCTAACGGCCTCGACCCTGAGGGCATTCGCTGGATCCGCGACGTACTCACGCACCTCGCGAGCGAAGGCCGCACCGTGTTGGTTAGCAGCCACCAACTTTCCGAGATTGCCTTGATGGCGAGCGACCTGGTGGTCATCGGGCACGGTCGCCTGATCGAGCATGGAACGGTTGGCGAGTTCATCGAACGTCACGCCGACCGATGGGTACGGGTGAAGGGTCCGGCGATCAAGTCGCTCAGTGCTGCGCTGTCGAAAGCCGGCGGGGAAGTCGTCAGCGTCGAGAGTGCATCCGGCGATGTGCTCGATGTTCACGGACTGACGTGTGAAGCGGTCGGCGAGATGGCCGCGTCTCACAACCTGGTGCTGCACGAGTTATCGCCGCAGACCGGGTCGCTGGAGGACGCATTCTTGAAGGTGACCGCAGCGGCGCAAGAGTTCCGTTCCGGTCCGGCAGTCGTCGGGGCGGAGGTAGTTCAATGATCAACGTTCTACGTTCTGAATGGATCAAGTTGCGCACAGTGCGTATGAACTGGATCCTGGGAACTATCGCGTTCGCGTTTCCACTGATCGTCACCCTGCTCACTGCGTTCTTCAACGGCGACGACGTCGGTGTGAATGCGCGAGACCTGCTCGAGCTGCTCACAGGTACGGCAGTGGTGTCGACCTTGTTGTGCGGAGTGATCGCGGCGGCATCGATCACCAGCGAGTTTGGGTTCGGCACTATCCGGCCATCGTTCGCCGCTATCCCGCGACGCATCAAGGTTGTCGTCGGCAAAGGTGTCATCGCGATGGTGTTCGCAATGGTGTTGGTCGCGATGGTCATGGTGATTGGCGTGGGCGCTGGCCGCCCGATCGCTGAGGGACAGGGTGCCAACATCGACTTCGGCGACGTCCCGACGGCAGTCCCTGCGCTCGTCGGGACAGTGGTGCTCGCCGGGCTGATGTCGCTGGCGGGGTACGGGCTCGGTCTGATCACGCGCAGCACCCCTGCCGCCATCTCGATCCTGATTGTGTGGCCACTGATTGCAGAGGGACTGATCGGCAACCTCATCGGCGTCATCACCGGCTGGGAGAACGTCGGCTCTTGGATGCCATTCCAGTCCGGTATCCGCCTTGTCTTCTTGGACTCGGGCGGGATCGACGGTCCTAGCCGCCTGATGGCTGGCTTCTACTTCGGTGGCGTTGCCGCGCTGCTTGCTGTAGTCGGCGCCATTTTCGTCAATCGCCGCGACGCCTAGTTCGTCAAGCACTCCACCACGAAGTCGACGCACTCGGTCAGCGCGCGTACGTCGTTTGGCTCGATCGCCGGGAACATACCAACGCGCAACTGGTTGCGGCCCAACTTGCGGTAGCCATCGGTATCGACGATGTCGTTGGCGCGTAACACTGCATTGACCGCGTCAGCATCGACGCCAATGAGGTCGATCGTGCCCACAACCGGCGACCTGTCGCTGGGGTCCGCAACGAATGGCGCCGCGTAAGAGGCCCGTTCGGCCCAGTCGTAAAGGTGTGTGGCCGACTCGACGCAACGAGCGACCGCCCACTCGAGGCCGCCGTTGTCGAGAATCCAGGTGATCTGCTCGGCAAGAAGGAAGAGCGTTGCCAACGCGGGAGTGTTATAGGTCTGGTTCGCATTGCTGTTCGCGCGGGCGATGTTGAGGTCGAGAGATGCGGGCTGCCAACGCCCGCTGCGCTGAATGGTTTCCATTCGTGCGATTGCTGCGTCCGAGCACAGTGCGATCCAGAGTCCACCATCAGATGCGAAACACTTCTGGGGCGAGAAGTAGTAGCAGTCGAATTCGCTGGCTAACACCGGTAGCCCACCAGCCGCCGATGTCGCGTCGACGAGTACCAGTTGGTCGTTGGCCGCCGACGTTCCGAGTGGCCGCTCGATGAGCGCGGCCACTCCTGTCGATGTTTCATTGTGAACTAGGCAATAGGTATCGATACCCGGTTGCGCCACTGCCCGCGAACGCGTGCCCGGCGCGGCCTCGATGATGGTCGGCGAATCCAGATGCGGAGCGGCACTAATTGCCTGCGCAAAGCGCGCAGAGAATTCGCCGTAGGCAAGGTGTTGGCTCTTCTGGTTGATGAGGCTGAAGCTTGCGACGTCCCAGAACGCAGTAGCGCCACCGTTGCCGAGGATGATTTCGTAGCCGTCGGGAAGATCGAACAGTTGCCGGAGGCCATCACGCACGCGACCGACCAGCCGCCGAACCGGCGGCTGGCGATGCGATGTTCCGAGCAACGACGGAGCGGCGGTCGCGAGCGCGTCGATCGCTTGTTGACGAACCTTGGAGGGGCCACAGCCGAACCGCCCGTCGGCGGGTAGCAGGTCTCGTGGAATCGTGATCGGTGAAGTCGCCATGAGAGTTGCACTTTAAGACCGGTGACGTAACTTGTGTCGGTGGCACAGATTCTCATCGCCGAAGCGATCGCCGATAACGGGCTGGAACTGTTACGCAAAGCGGGTCACCACGTCGACGTTCGGCTGCAGCTGGCGCCCGACGAACTGCTGGTGGCAATGCGAGATGTGAATGCGCTGATTGTCCGTTCGGCGACCAAAGTGACGAGCGCTGTGCTCGCGGCCGCTCCGCAGTTGGTGGTTGTCGGGCGCGCCGGTATTGGGCTGGACAACATTGATGTGCCAGCGGCAACTCGTCAGGGTGTTCTGGTTGTCAACGCCCCGCAGTCGAACGTCGTCTCCGCCGCCGAGCAAGCGATTGCTTTGTTGCTCGCCAGTGCCCGCAACATCCCGCAGGCACATGCGTCGCTGAAGAGTGGAATCTGGGATCGGGCGCGCTGGGAAGGGGTGGAGCTGTACGGCAAGACCATGGGGATACTTGGCCTTGGGCGCGTTGGTGCACTGGTGGCACAACGCTGTGCCGCATTCGGCATGCGAATGATTGCGCACGACCCGTACATCTCCACCGAACGCGCGCAGACGATGGACGTGGAATTGACCTCACTCGCCGACTGCATGTGCCGCAGCGACTTTCTCTCCATTCATCTTCCCCTCAATGCCGAGACGACTGGTCTCATCGATTCCGAGATGCTTGCGCTGGCGAGGCCGCACCTGAAGATCATCAATACCGCACGCGGTGGAATAATCGACGAAGTCGCGCTGCACAACGCACTGAGCAGCGGGCAGATCGGCGGCGCCGCGCTCGACGTGTTCGCCGCCGAACCGTGCACCGACTCGCCGTTGTTTCAGCTCGACAATGTGGTCGTCACACCGCATCTCGGCGCCTCGACCCGTGAAGCGCAAGACAAAGCCAGCGACACGATTGCCGAGATGGTTCAGCTTGCTCTCGCCGGTGAATTCGTTCCCTTCGCGGTCAACATCGATGCCGCGGAAGCCTCTGCAACAGTTCAGCCGTTCCTGCCACTAGCCGAGCGAATGGGCCGCCTCATGGCCGGACTCTGCCGCGGTGCGCCGGCCACTTTGGAGATCGCTTTTGCCGGCCAGATCGCGGAGTACGACACGCGAATTCTGCAGCTGTCGGTCTTGAAGGGTCTCTTGGCAGCGGTGACCGCCGAGCCTGTCACCTTCGTCAATGCTTCGATGCTGGCGACCGACTTGGGTCTTGTCGTGAGCGACTGGAAAACCGCCGCGAGCGACGACTATCGCAACAAGATCACTCTCCGTTCGTCGTGCGGGCATTCGCTCGCGGGAACACTGGCCGGGCTGCGAATGGAGCCACGCATCGTCATGGTCGACGATCATGATGTTGAGGTGCCGCCATCGCGCCACTTGCTCGTCGTGCGCAACGACGATCGACCAGGAATGATCGGTGTCGTCGGGACCACCGTCGGCAATCACGGAGTCAACATTTCCAACATGGCATTGGGCCGCACGAAGGGCGGCGGCAGCGCCTTGATGGTGCTGGACACCGACGGAGCCGTGCCGCAACTCGCGATCAATGAGTTGCGCCTCATCCCTGGTATCAGCGGCGTCGACCCGATCGACGAGAACCTGATCTAGCGAGCGCGTAGTTCGAGCGCGTCGCGACGTTGAATTACGTAATGCCGATCGTGTTGATCGAGCCAACCAAGCCGGATGAAGCTGGCAATCGACTTGTTCACTCGCTCACGCGAGGCACCGACCATGCCGGCAAGTTCTTCTTGCGTGATCGGCAGCACGAAGTCGTCGGCACCCTCGGATAGCTCGAGTAGGCGTTTGGCAGTCCGACCGGTGACGTCGAGGAAGACGCTGTCCGCCAGCGCTTCGTCCATCACCCGCAGTCTGTGTGCGAGCAGACGAGTAACTCCCCACAGCAAGTTCGGGTCGCTGCGGAAGGCGCTGATGACCGGCGCGAACGGAATCGCGAACACCGTCGACGGCTCTAACGCGCGCGCCATCGCCGAACGTGGGCCGTCGTCCAGCAATGCCATCTCTCCGAACAGGTCGCCGCCATCCATCAGGGCGACGACAGTCTCGCGGTGGTCGATTGGGTTGGCGATCACGATTGCGATTCGGCCGCTGACAACGAGATAGAGCGAATCGGCGGTGTCGCCCTCGCGGAATAACACATCGCCGCGGATCAGCGGTAGTTCACTGCCGTGCGCAGCGAGATCACGCAGCAGTGCTGGCGCGGCATCGCCGAAGAAGTCGGTGCGGGCGAGTAGTTCCTCGTGGGCCATGGTCGCCGGAACGGTACTACCCTCGTTGGGTGTCGTCACTTCGGCCAGCACAGTCGCCACCCCAATCGAGCCGTGAAACCGTATGGACGATCGTCGTTGCCGGTGGTACCGGCGAACGCTTCGGTGGCCCGAAGCAGTACGAGCGACTCGGTGATCGACGGGTGCTCGATTGGAGTGTGGCGGCCGCCGAGGCGGCCAGCGACGGGGTTGTCGTTGTTGTGCCTGCGGCAGATGCCACCCGCGAACGGGCGGTAGCCGGTGGTGTCACGCGCAGCGAGAGCGTCCGCGCTGGATTGAAGCTTGTGCCGAGCGCCGCAACGATTGTGTGCGTTCATGACGGCGCTCGTCCTTTCGCCTCAACGGATCTGTTTGCCACGGTTGTCGCGGCGGTGATCAACGGCGCGGACGCCGCTGTGCCTGGGCTACCCGTTTACGACACGATCAAACAGGTCGATGGCGATGGCACCGTGACCGGATCTCCAAACCGTGCCAATCTTCGCGCCGTACAAACTCCGCAAGCGTTTCGTGCTGCGGTGTTGCGCGGGGCGCACGCCGCCGATGGGAATGCCACCGACGATGCTGCCCTGGTGGAAGCCGCTGGCGGACGGGTCGTTGTGGTGGCTGGCGAGGAACTGAACCGTAAGATCACCGACCCCAACGACTTGCGTTGGGCGCGTCAGCAGTTGGGCAATCAGATGGAAAGCAATGCAATGACGGCACGGGTTGGGCAAGGCTTCGACATTCACCGCTTTAGCGACGATGCCACACGGCCGCTCGTGCTGGGGGGCGTCGTGTTCGAAGGCAGCCGTGGGTTGCACGGTCACAGCGATGCCGACGCGGTTGCGCACGCGGTCATCGATGCCATCCTCGGCGCCGCTGGCCTCGGCGACATCGGCGAGCACTTCCCCGACACCGATGCGCAGTGGAAGGGCGCGGACTCACTGCAACTGTTGCGTCATGCTGCGGCGTTGGTACGTAGCGCCGGTTTCACGATCGGGAATGTCGATTGCTCGGTCGTCTGCGAGTCGCCGAAGCTTGCCCCGCAGCGCGATCTAATGCAACTGCGTCTGAGCGAAGCTGCTGGTGCACCGGTCAGCGTCAAAGGTCGTCGTGCGGAGGGTCTTGGGGCACTCGGCCGTCAAGAAGGAATAGCAGTGTGGGCGACGGCGATCATCGGTACGGTCCAGCCATGAAGCCTCGCAAAGCAGCACCTAGTGGGCCGCGCGGCGCGCGCACATCGGGCACCGGTAAGGCCCGCAGCAAGCCACGGCCAGCAGCCGCGAGTAAGGGGCCGGCAGCCGCGGGTAAGGGGCCAGCGACGTCGGGTAGGAAGCCGGCCGCCTCTGGCAGCCGGCAGTTCGCATCGCGCGGTGCTGGTCGTACGGGGCGCATTCGGGCCGCGGGCGACGAAACCGATCGCAAGCCCGTCGACAAGCCCCTTGGTGGCGAGCAGGTGGAAGGCCGTCAGGCAGTTCGCGAGCTACTGATCGCGGGCAAGCGCCGCGTTCGCGAGGTCTGGATCTCGGCTGAACCCGACGCGACCGAAGTCGTTGGCGACATCGTCGAGATTGCGCGCACGATGCGCATCACGGTCACGCAAGTCGCGCGCAAGCGCCTCGACCAGCAGGCGCGTAGTGAGGCACCGCAAGGGGTTATCGCGTTTGCGGAACCGCTTCAAGAAGCAGAGCTAGCCACGCTGTTGCGTCGCACTCCGAAGGTCACGCCGTTCCTGGTCGCGGTCGATGGTGTCACCGACCCTGGCAATCTCGGGGCGTTGCTGCGTTGCTGCGACGGTGCTGGTGTTCATGGCGTCGTGCTCCCGCGCCATCGCGCGGTGCACGTCACTCCGACCGTTGCGAAATCGGCGGCGGGTGCAATCGAGCATGTTCCGATGGCGGTCGTCGGTGGATTACCGGCAGCACTGGCGCGCATGAAGGAAGCAGGAATCTGGGTTGTCGGTCTCGACGACGATGCCGAGCGCAGCCTGTTCGACCTTGGCGATCTCGCGGCCGACGCAATCTGTCTTGTACTCGGTGCCGAGGGCGCTGGCCTTTCGCGACTAGTGCGCGAGCGCTGCGACCTCATCGTCAGTATCCCGATGCGCGGCCGACTGAACTCGTTGAACGTCAGCGCCGCGGCCGCCCTCGCGGTGTACGAGGTCGCGCGTTATCGTTCGCGCTAGTCGAGACTTGCGGTCGCGCTAGCTCGTCGCGAACCAGATAAAGCCGTTGAAGTCGGCTGTTGCGAACAACGCAGTCGCGCTGCCATCGTCGCGCACAACCAGGCACTTCGTCCCGCTTGCGCTGCCACCGGCGAAGAGGTCGGTGAAAAGCTCGATCTCACCGGGCACCAAGCCGCAGTATCCATCGTGCTGCACGTTGTCGGCGCCAACCGAGCCGATCGACACCTGTGCCGGTGATGCGCCGCCAGCGCCGTTGTAGGTGAACGTCATCTCGACGCCGACGTAGCGGTAGCCAACAGGCGGCGGCTCGTTGAAATCGTTTTCCGCCAATACCTCGTTGGTGATGTCGCGGGCGGCACCCGTGACCGTGATCTGCCAATCCGGTCCGACCGAAGTTGTGGTTCCGACTGGTGTCGGCGCCAATCGAGCCGCGGTCGATGCTGCGCCGGGTTGCGGACCCGTGAGTGCCGCCATCGGTTGAAACGTGCCGGCCTCAGCTAGCGGAGCGATACAGCACGCATTGCCGATCACGACTCCGCCGGAGAATACGTGGTTGAAGAAGTCGACATCGGGTTCAAATCCGATTCTTGGATCATCGGTGCCGTAAAAGCCCAGCGCCAACTTCACCAGCATGTACGTCGATCCCGCGGGTGCAGGGTCGAAGAATTCGTCCGCGGCGGCCATTTGTTCGGACGCATTCGGAATCGCGTCGAGCACTTGCAAACGCCAACCGCCGCCGATGTCGGCGATCTGTCCGACGGGGACTGGCGTGTCACGAGTGCCGCCAATTCCGGTCGGGACATCCCCACCTGCGGTCGTCGCCGGAGTGGAATTGTCGGGATCGCTATCGGGAGTGGTGTCCTCGGAATGGGTGATGGTTGTGGCGGCACCGAGGAGCACAGTTGCATCGGAACTTGTCGAGTTGTCGTCACCGCCGAGCGTCAGCAGTGCAACGGCTCCGCTTGCGAGTAGCGCGACGATCGCAACCAGCCAACCCCATGTCGGGAAGCCGGACTTGTTCGAATC